>Ga0080003_1000793_pt1 | contig 19181 bp, 20 predicted proteins | sample JossMetagenome_FD_69206 | JGI IMG/M metagenome (GOLD analysis project Ga0080003, IMG submission 69206) | Hot spring microbial communities from Joseph's Coat, Yellowstone National Park, USA - JC2_E (SPADES assembly) (version 2) | ecosystem: Environmental > Aquatic > Thermal springs > Hot (42-90C)...
TATTTAAGCTCATGAACGAAAACTTATCAAATTGGATCCTTTTCGTGCTATCTCGAGCTGATGAATTAAAATCAACAATTAATAAGGTTAAACTTCAGAAGATTCTCTTTCTCATGAAGGAGGAGCTGGGCCTTGATATTCCAGCTAATTTTAAACCGTACAAATATGGCCCGTATTCTATAGATATTGATAAGGCTTTGAAGGAGCTTGAGAAAAGAGGAGATATTAAAATAAATGTGCTAAGTAATACAAATAGAAAAGACGAGATAGACTCAGAATATAAGTATGAAATAAAGGCTTCCAAAAAATATGAAATAGAATTGTCAGAAGGAGATCTAAGCTACCTAGACAAGTTAATAACTATGCCTACAACGGAGTTATTGGCATATGTTTATATCAAATTCCCACAATACACTAAAAGATCAATTTATCTTAAGAAGTTTTCCTAAAATATTCTTTATAAATCTCAAATCTCTTTAATCTTTCTATATTATCGTCTATATTCTGTTTTATTTCTTTAAATGATCTAATGGAAAAGATAGTTATCCATGCCCATAGATATAACAAAATATTGTGTATGTTGACATGTATCATTATAATAAAAAATACAATATAAAATACTAATAATATTACAAAAGCAAGAAGGAAACTAATAAGAGGAAAGATACAATATAACAATTTTAGGAGTCGATATAGTTTATTTATACTAGATTCCTCAATATCTACGTTATAACTTCTTGCATAATAATACATTGTTATCATAAAGCTAGTATATAAATATATTAATAAATATAGTATAAGAAAATATATTAGATTATTAATAAATAATTGTACTATAATTATACCTAGACTTATTAATGCGGCAAAAAGAATTGAAAATGCCATTGAGTTAACGATAAAGGTTTGCTTATATTTTTCAGAGGTGTATGATGGAAAATTAATGAATGATTTATCTATCTCTAGCGAAGCTATAAGATAATTGATTTTTTGTAATAGAACACTTTTAGATCTAACCTCTTCTTGAAAAGGATTAAAAATCTTCTTTATAGCACTTTCTAATACCTTTAGTATTATGTGCTTTCTGCACTTGTTATCCATTTCTAAGGCGTAGTTCTTAATATCTGAAGGTATTAAATTCTTGACACCAGTTATCTCCTTAATCCCCATCACGGCTACATTAACAAAAATTTATGAGTCAGTAATAGCCAAGGTTTATAATCCTTCACGGAGCTTGTATTATTATGAAGTTACACTTATCTAATCTAGGTCCCATAAAGCACGGTGAAATCGAGTTAGGTGACATCACGCTTTTCGTTGGAAAGCCTAACACCGGCAAAAGCACTGCTATGAAAGCGTTATTTTATTCCCTTTACTGTCCAGGTAATCTCATTAAGCTAAAGCAGGACAGCTTTGAGGTAAAGGATAATTTGTTTCTCCTACGCTTCACTATCGACAGAGAGGGAACGAAGGAAAACTACAAGAGTTTCATAAGTGATTCATTACCAGAAGGGGAGTTTAAACTAGAACCTATAAACGTTTTGGATTTCATACTTACTCAAAAACTGAGTTATGAAGAGGAGTACAGACCATCAACGTTACCTCCAATGTATTTTCCGAAAACGTGTAGTGACAAGGATATAGAACGTTTAAGGTTTTCCCTTAGTAACACAATTTACAAAATCAGCGTCAACGGTGATAAAGGAGAAGTTAAGGTTGATGTCTCTGATGTAAGTGAAACCTGCTTAAAGGATAACGAAACTCTTTCATCTATTTCCACCATTATGTTGAATACTGCAGAACAGCCAGTAAACTCTCAGTACTGCATAGGGTTTAACGAGTCTCTGAGCAAAAAAGGAATCAACGGCGTTGTTTACATTCCTTACGGTAGGACTTTCCTAGTGCTTCAGAAGTTTATATTACAAGAAATTTTGAACTCTCTCACGTCGGCATCGCCTCCCCCCTCTTCGTGGTTGGAAAAAGTTATATCTGATTTAATTAGAGGATTTGTAATGACAATAAACACCCCGTTTATAATTACAAGACTTAATCATCTGACGGAATACTTCAAGGGCTTAGCCACATACGACGAGAAAGTATTCAACTTAATAAAACCGCTATTGAAAGGACAGATAGCAAATGTTGGCGGGAACTTAGTTTACACTGAGGAAAATAAGAAAATACCGTGGGAGTACGTTTCAGCTTCAATACTAGAGATCGTAAGTTTCTTGCTCTCGGTAAAGGTGGGCAGTCTGATATTGTTTGAAGAACCTGAAACACAACTACACGAGGAATTACAACTACTAATGGGTATGGTTCTTTACGCTTTATCCTCAATTAACCGTATCGTGATTTCTACTCACAGCCAGACTATAGTTTCCACTATCGCCCACCTGAGTATGTTAAAGCCCACTAAGGAGGAGTTAAAGGACTTGTTTGAGGACTTGAAAGTGAAGGATTACGAGGCGTTAGCAGAAGCTGTAGAAAAGGCTAATGAAAAAGTTAAGGTTAAAGTATATCACTTTACCGAGGGAGAGGTTAAGGATGTGAGTATCGACTATGTCGTGAGGGGTTTGCCTGGTACTAAGGACGTATTGGAAAAGGAGTTTAGGTGGTTTTCATCACTTCATTCGAAGAGACTGTTCGGGCAAAAGTGACGTAGTTTACTTGAGTTAAGAAATCCTATTAGAGGCTTTTAAGTGAAGTTTCGTGTTGAGAACAACTATTTTAGCTGGTACCTAAAATAAAATAATCATGGAGAAGGATCTTTATAAGGTTGGTGAAGATTATGTAGAGGCTAGGATAATTGAGAGCTTATCTGACCTTCTCCTATCCCTTACTCTGTGGAAGGAAGGATATACTAGGAACTCTGCGGGGAAGGCTTTCAGTGCAGTAAAAGCGCTTTTGAGTGCACTTATAATAACTAATGAAGAGAAGTTAATTAATTTAGCTAAAGACGACAAGGAAAAGAAATGGATTAAAAAGAAGGCACACATAGTGCCAACACACGCCATGTATGGCCTAGCACAGAGGTTAAAAGATATAGGAATTGACGTTATAAACATTGTAAACTATGCCCTAAATCTTCACGATTATCAGTATAATGGTTTTGAACCTGGCTTTAGTAGGTATAGTAAAAAAGAGGAAGTATTTAGAGATCTTATTACGTTAGTAAATGAGACTAGAAAAGTGATAGACGCTTATTACTCTAAGTACGAAGTTAAGGAAATATTGGAAAAAATTGACGAACTAATAAAGGAATTAACAGAAGGTAAGAAATAAGACTGTAATATCTTTGCATGACTTTTAAATAATTCTAATAGTATGGAGAAGTACTTGACGCCGTTCATATCTTTCATTCAGGGAAAGATCTGAGAGAAAAATAACTTATGGATAGTAAAACAGAATTTTAAACATATCCTATACCAGAAAAGAGCAATGGAAATTGGGAAGATTGAACATAAATTCATGAAACCTCAAGTGGCATTATTTAATTTTCGATAAAACTGAAGAAAGCTACGGACCTTTAAATTCTAAAGCTAAAGAAAATGAGAAAGAAGGAAAAAGAAAGGGATGTTATTCCTTTACATAAACTAAATAGTGGTAAAGGTTTATTGCATAACCCCAGAGGAATAGTATTACTCCTAGATCGATCCCTGCATAAGTACTCTGTATACCTACACTGGGTATCCTTGTAAGTAATGCGAATAGGAATATTGTTATTACGAATATCACTGGAATTCCTATAAATGCTGCTTTCTTACTTAGGGAATATCCTCCTCCTAAGTTGGCTGAGTTAATTATCCTAACCATCCTTGTTACATAATGGTAAACTAATACGCCTAGAGGCAGTAACATTAGTAATCCTAGTAATGAAGGATATATTAAGAAATCTCCTAAAGTCCCTGCAAAAAGCAATACTGAGACTGAAGTACCAAGGATTGATAAAGGCCCAAAAGGCCTAGTGGCATTCGCTTTTTCCCTTTTTGACGGTATTAAGTAAATTATGATAGCTAGAATGAGTGCAGGTATTCCAATGATCTCTGCCTGTTGAATAAAAGGTGCAGGGACTCCAGGCTTTAGATAACCCCAGATTGATAATGCAACTAACGAATAAGCTAATACTGACATAACCCACGTCCAGAACTTCCTACTGCTTATGAACATTAGTTCGCTGTTCTCGAAGAACGGGATTAGCATTAATACTACAAGCCCTATAATAAGCACAGCTATGACCATTGACGGTAATAAGGGCAAGCCATTAGGCAATAGGAAGTCTACAAACTTGTAAAGGAATAGGAAGAACCATGGCGGATAAGGAGCAGTGTGCTCAGCAGCAGTAGTAAAAGCTTGAGGTGCTGGGTAAGGGTTAATTACTAAGGGAAGAGTTATTTTATGCCCTAGAATTGTTGCCCCGTTTATATTAGCTAAAACGTTGGGAACTATTAATATAACTCCCCAGGTCATTAGAACTAGGGATAACATGTAAACAAAGTTCCTCGGCCACCAGGGGTTGAACTTCTCCTGTTCTTCCTTAGTGTAAAAAGCAGGAACTCTAGGTTTCTCCTTTGCCGAAGGTGTCATTCCGTATCTCTCTGCCAACATTAAATGGAATCCGAAGAGCAGACCTATTAATGCTACCATTATAATGTGCCAACCCAATATCCTATCGAAGAACTCGCTCCTCACTATTGGGTTGCTCGATTGCACGGCATCAATGCCCGGGCCGAATAGCCAACCAACTATAGTAGTTGCACCGGGGAAGCCCGTACCTATCAAAAGCGATGAGCCTATATCAACTGCGTCAATTCCCAACACGTCACCTACCAGGCTATAACCGAAGAACGACGCCCCTAGGGTTAGAGCAAGTAATAATACTCCGGTAACCCATTGTAATTCTCTAGGCTTCTTATAAGCTCCCTTGTAAAAGTTCCTGAACATGTGTATGTAAACTAGGACTATCATTATGTAAGCTCCATAGAGGTGACTGAATAAAAGTACTGGACCGTAAGGTACGTGATATATTATGTTCTCCGTTGAACAGTAGGCAGCTGCTGGCTCGTAAAGGAGGAGAAGGATTAATCCAGTTATTACAGTGTAAGCGAAAGCGGCAGTAACTAATGCTCCCAGCCAATAGGATACGTTATACATGTAATCCGGAGTCCTAAATAGCGGAGCTTCATTTATTCCTATTCTATCTAATATTGAATCTAGAAAACCTTTCCTCCTCTCCATTTTTATCGCCTCTTAGCCATTACTCCGGGTGGAGATACTTGAGTAGAGATTGAGGTAGGCGTGCTGACCTCGCTTTTGACGAACTCCCCTAGCGCTGTGGAGATTGTTAAGACTAAACCTGGGATTCCCACTTCCGCTAAAAACGATATTAACTCCATGTAAGGTACGAACATTGCCGGATAAGCTATTACTCTTCTTATTAAACCTAAGTAACCTTCAATGCTCATTAAATATCCTATAGTCACGAACGGTACAGTCCACCATATTAAGCCTGCGACCATCAGTTTTCTTGCCTTAAAGCTGAAGTTTAGCGAGGGGTTTGTACTCTTTAACAAGTCTAGGAATACTCCAGTAAAGCCTACTAAGATGAGGGTCCAAATTACTAAGTGAAAATGACCTACTACGTAATATGTGTTGTGAACCACTCCGTTAATGATGTTTATCGGTAAAGGTAAGGCTTGTACTCCGCCTATTATAAAGCCAATTAAAGCTACAAGGAAAGCCATTCCTATAGGATCCCTCCAATTATAACCTTTGGAGAAGAGAATTGTCAAGCCTAAGTTTAGTACTGTCAATCCTGAGCCAGAAGCTAAGACAAGGGTTGAGACTGTTATCCAAGCCCTTAAGCAAACGGGCAACGGGAAAGTTTGTAAGTGGTGAACCCAAATTAGCATTGAACCTATTGCTAGTAGGAATATATTCCACCTAGCCCACTTTTCACTGTAAAGGGGCCTTCCAGCGTATATTGGAATATAATAATATAAAGCCCCAAAGAGTGGGAAAGGAACGTAATATACCACTGGATGACCGTAAAACCAGAATAGGATAACCCACAGCAATGGATCTACCTTCACCGAACCCCATATCGCTAGAACGTACCAAAGTTCGGAGGCAGTTAATGCAGGTAAAGTTAACGCAATGATTAACGCAAATGCCACACCGTAGGCTGCAAATATGTTAATCTTCTTACCTTTGGGCTTTGTTTGTACCGCATCTACTACAAGGATTATTGAAGCTATTGAGGCTGCAGCGCTGTTTATTGCTAATGCCAAGTACCCGGCACCCATTAAAGCTCCGTGGTAAAGTCTGAAAGCTTGGAATAATGAATTATCCTCTATAGCTAACGGAGGGTACATATACCAACCCATATCCGGACCGCCGAACAGTGCAAAAGCTAAACCAAGGTTTGATGCCCAGAACATTGCAGTTATTTCCTTTGTGTGTACTATACTTAGCCCGGATTTATACATGGAATAAGCTATTATTCCAAGTGCAGCATCAGGAACTAAGCCGAGCATTGCCGACCATCCGTGAACTGTTAGCAATGTATAGTAAATTACTCCTACCTGCGGTGAATTTTGATTGTAAACTAGGTAAGTCCTCATGTTCATTGCTGCCGTTCCTAGAATTATCAGCCATGCAAGCCCACCTAGTAAGTAAAGCCAAACTACTCCTAATGTATCCCTAGGATAAACTATTTTTGCCGCTCTCTCTTTAAATTCGCTTAAGTTTATTCTGACAATCCTTATGACCTTGTTAATTATGGGCTTCATCTCAACTCACCTCCAGCGTGCCAGTCCAGTAGGAATAATTATAACATGCATACTCAGGTTCTCTCCAAGTGTAATTCCCTGGGGAACTAGGTGCAACGAAGTAAACGTAACTGACATACCCTGGGACTGCGTTAACGTTAACTACGCCGTCCGGTAACCTTAAGAAGAATCCAGTAATAACCTGCGGTGAGTTTAAAATTATTACAATAGGTTCATTTGGTTTTGCTTTTATCAAGTCGGGATGGAAGCCGTCAGGTTGAGTTACTGTCATGTTTACTACTAATATTCCGTTGATAACTTCGCAAGAACCGTTATCCGGTGGGTGAGAATCGAAGTACTTTACAGCGTTCTGAGCATCTTCCGGCATGCCGGAGAGTAAAGGTAGTCCGTACCTGTAACTTGTACTGCTTCCACTTATTATTCCTCTTATGTTCCATGCTACGAATACTGCAACTAGGATCATCATTACTATGAACCAACTTAGCTCTGCATGTTCCTTTATTTTGTCTATCATTTTTATCATGATATTTCTTGCTATACCAACTTATAAACATATTTTTTAATAACTATGAAGTTTTCAATAACATCAAGAATATATTAAGAAATAAACTTTTCTAAATTTAATATATTAACTTTGGATAAGTAGATTAAACTGGTTAAAACATTTTTTATTTTTCAAAATTATCTCTATAAACCTAAATTAGATAAAATACGAAAAGTAGAAAAGTTTTTATTATCATAAAAAATAGTTGATCATGATGAACCCAGTTAAAGTTATTATAAAAAGAGAGGACTTCATCTTTGCCAAGAGACTTTTGTGGAAGATGAGGAATAAGGAAACAAGGTTCGACGAAAAGAAGTTCATGAAGGAGGGCAAGGATTACCTTATAGATTATGCGGAAAAGAACGTAGGCCCACTAGACCCATCTAAAAGGGCTTTCCTGAAAGGTCTATTAATTGGAATTGGTGTAATAGCCGTGGCCTCTGCAGTTCCGTTAATCAATTCCTTAAATCCTGAGGAAGTTACGCTGAAGAAGTTCCCTTGGATGATAATAGTAAATTCTGACGGAGTTCCTATAGAGGCTTCAAAGATTCCGGTAAACGATCCAGAAATATTACTTTTTGAATATCCGATGCTAGGCGATATAACTTTCCTAATTAATATGGGTGATGAGAATAATAATCCGGTAGAAATCCCGCCAACTAACGTTCTTATACCGCAGACCGGTAAGACGTATTATTTTCCTGGAGGGGTAGGGCCATATAAGTCAATAGTCGCATATAGTGCAATTTGCCAGCATTTAGGTTGTACTCCTCCTGAGATTCACTTCTACCCACCCCAGTATTTTAAGCCTGGAGGGGTAGTTCCGGACTTCCTGCCTCCTTCAGCATATCAAGCTGCAATAAGTGTAGGAGCTAAGAGCGTAATACACTGCGATTGTCACGGTTCCACTTATGATCCTTGGCACGGTGCAGCCGTGATTACTGGTCCGACTGTTAGACCTTTACCTTACGTTCAACTTTACTGGGATCCTAATACTGACTATTTATATGCAGTATCAATGAATACTAATGCCCCGCCTATAATGGATCACACCTCTGATCTAGAAGGAGCAGCTTACTTAGATTCTTATAATGAAAATACTGAATGTCCTAAGTTTTTGCTTTCAAAAGGGAAAATGCCAACTGATTGTTATACATCGACTCAAGACTACGGTAATCCATTCCAAGGTGAGTGACGTGAGCAGGTTGGGTATTGCAATAGTTTCCTTAATATTCCTTGCAACTGCAGCTTTAGCAGCTTTCATAATTTATACTATCTTATGGGACTCATCTCCAGTAAATCTGATTGCAACTCTTTTATAAGAAAATCTTATAAGTAACTTTATTTTTATATCTTTTTATGAATTTGAGACTTAATTTAGTAATAATTGCCATGATATTCTTCTTCATTATATCAATACCGCTTAACATCTTCCTGCCTTCATTAATAGGAGCCAATGATACTACAATTGTTGATGCGGCAATTTATATAATTCTAGCGTCTTTATCATTTTTCTTTATATTCTTTAAAGATTTTTACTAACTTTTGAAACTAGACTTTTTAAGTTTAAATTCGATAAATATAATGATGAGCTCAAGGATATTAAACATGTACGAAAACGTGAGTAGTTTATTGTCTAGAAATTATTATACTCCAGCTTTAGCTTTAGGGGAATTGCTCAGCTTAATAATAACTTATGTCGCAGGAATGGGGATTGCGGTGTATAAATTACCATTGTCGGGTTATCCAATAACTGCACACATTTACGCCGCTGCTATAGATACTGTGCTGGCAATCTCATTATACGGTTCTACGACTAGGAGCGGTAACTTAATTTTAAGGATTCTTGCAGTTCTTGATATCTTATCTGTCTTAGGTGCAGCGTTTGAAGGCCTATTTTACTTCGGAGGATTCTCTACTCCGTGCTACGCCATAGGCATGGGTACAGGATTTGTATTCACAATAGCATTTACTTCTGCATTATTCTTTTATTCTTTAAGAAGATAAATCTTTTTTAATTCGAAATTTTTGATGGAAGATTTATTTAATAGTTAATACAATTTTATCTAGAGGAGACATGGCTTCGCAAGTTAGTAGAAATAACCCTGTATTAATCGCTTCAACTATAGAAACAATCTTACTCATGGGGGCTTTCATAGCTGGAATAACTACTTTACTCAACGACCAATTTCCGATAAAAGAAGCCTGGATGGCGGCAATACTTTCCGCTCACTTAAGCCTTGCATTACTCAGCGGGTTAGGTGCAGTTCTTTTATTTTCTTTAACGTACTTGAGCAATAGAAAGGATTTATTTTACTTTGGATTAATAACTGTAATATTTGTTGGTTTAGCTGCTGCCGGCGGTTTAGCTTTTTATGCTACTTATAATTACAACTTCTCATACTTAATGGCAATATCTTTCATGATTGCCATAATCTCTTCCATAGGCGCATTAGTATATTCTCTTTAGGCGATAGGCTTGGTTCCAATAAATTTTATTTTAAACGTAATTCACGGTTTTTTCGGCATGATATATTACGGAGCAGTTTTGCTCTTCGGATTATTCTTTCCAAAATTAGAAAAGTTAGAAAAAGAGGAGGAAATTTTAACTTCATTGTTTCCGTCTCTTGTTTCATTCATAGAATCTACCGGTATGATAACAGTAGTTTTCGGAGCCGGAGAATTCATTCACTATATGATAGGATATTATAAAGACGGAGGAATGCAGGTAGTTCAGAAAGTTCTGCTTACAGGTTGGGGATTTTCAATACTTGTAGGAGGTATTTTAGGTCTGGCAGGGTTTTTTGTAGGACTTAATATTGCATTTCTATTTGAGAGAATATTCAAGGCTTATAAGTCAATAGACCCTTCTTCAATTGAAGAAATTAACATGCTAAAAGAAAAATTATCTTTTTACTCTAAGCTCGGGGCAATATTACTAACTTTATCAGTAATTTTCATGATTTTAGGAGTATCTTTCTTACCTTTACCTCAAATTAAATAAAGAAAGGAAAGAAAGAGAGTATCTCTTTACTATAGCCTATAGCTATACTTTGACTTCGATAAGACTATCATAAAGATGGAAATTAGCAATAATATTGTGGGCGTGTAAAACCTGGGCTCTGGGGCGAAGTAGTCCATGTAGGAAGTAAATATTGCAAGGTAATATAATATTAGTGAGAGAACGAGTAACGCTATCCCTCCTATTAGCCAAGACTTTACGTAGGTATAGGTAGTAAATAGTTCCTGCCAGTCGGCTTTTTTATTATCCACTAGGAGTGCAGTATCTTTCATAAAGGTTAAGCTTTTTGTTGAGCCAAACATCGCAAAGCCGTTGATTTTATTGAATCCTAATTCTTTGGCCTCCTGATTTCCTTTTTCTACGTTAAATTTTAGAATTTTTGCAATTTCTTCAGCATTATTCACGTTAGACTCTACAACCTTTCCTTCCTTATCTATTTTTACGTGACCTATATAGCCCTTAACTCTTCTCATACATTATCCCCTCCAAGGTTTTTATAACTAAATCCCAGTTGGTTTTCACTGCATTAACAACTACAAGCACTCCGTTAATATAAGCAAAGCCTGTATCGTCTAAAATCATGGCAAAGCCTTGTAAAGAACCTAGTCCTATCTTTCCTGCTTCCTCTTCTCCTATCCTCATGTTTTCCATTACTATATTAGTTAGCTTTTCTACGTCGATATTTATGCCTTCTCCTTCGACCTTAGTAAACTTGCCATTCTGTAGTTTGTAAACTCCTAGTAATCCGGGTATTCTTGAGTAGTTCATGTCTACCAATATGTATATATGTATACTCAGTTAATAAATGTTATTATCATAAGTTTATCAGTTTAATAAGAAGAATTTAATAAACATTTTTTCTTGATTTTTAGAGCTATCAATGATAATGAAATGCATAAAACTTTATATTTTTCGAATATAAATAAATTAAGAAAAGTTTAAATCCTTAGCAGAGAATATTATAATGATAGTCATGATAAAAGCTTCCTTCATTGGTATAGGAAAAATAGGTCAAACAATAGCTTACTCAGCAATAACTAGGGGAATATTTGATGAGGTAGTACTTTATGATATTATTCCAGAACTTCCAGAAAAATTTGAACACGAACTTAGGCATGCACTTGCTTCACTTAGAATAGATACTGAAGTAATAGGTACAAATTCAATAGATGACGTCACAGGCTCTGACATAGTGGTAATTTCTGCGGGAAGGCCAAGAAAGCCTGGAATGAGCAGGAGAGACTTGTTTGCTGATAATGCAAAAATTATTATTAACTTAGCTAAGGAATTGCCGAAAAGGAATCCCGGGGCAGTATATGTAATGGTAACAAACCCTGTTGACATGATGGCTTCAGTATTTGCAAAGTATTCCAAGGAATACGTTATAAGCACTGGAGACCAAGTTGAGAGCATGAGGCTAAGGGCTTACATTTCAAAGATCCTTCATGTTCCAGTTAGTCAAGTTGATGGCTTTGTTGGAGGAGAACATGGAGAGGACGCTGTAGTATTATGGAGCACTGTTGCAGTTAACGGTAAACAAGTTGAAGATCTTCCTAAAGAGCAAATTGAAAAGTACGTAAAAAGTATCCCAGGAGATATAATAAGGGTAATGGGTGGGACAACTTGGGGGCCAGGAACTATAATTGCTGATATAATTAAGGCTATTGTGCTCAATGAAAATAGGGTAATGAGTATTGCAGTGCCAAGACAATACGAGGACGAGATAATTCATATTAGTATTCCTACAGTAGTTGGAAGTAAAATAGGCCCAACGCTTGAAGATCATCTAAGTGAAGATGATAGGTGGCATCTGATTGCAGCAATGAAGGATTACTATAGCGTATATAAGGATATGTTAAAGAGCATTAAGACTGAAGGAGAAATAGTAAGTTAAAAAGAGAGAAGAAAATTTTGATTATTTTTCCCTCTTTTTCTTTCTTTTTTCTTGTTACTTTTCTCTTTTCTATACCTTTGTATTAAGCATTTGGTCTGCACATCTTTTTAAATCGCTTTCAATTTTTTCCTCTATTCCTAACGGCAAATAATATATATAGGTAGGTCTGCCTATTTTTCCATTTTCTGATTTTTTCCTTATTACTAAACCTATATCGACTAACCTTTTCAAACTTCCGTCAACAGTAGTTTTACTAACCTTTAGCATCTTTGATAATTCTTGCGAAGTTATAGGTCTTCTTACTTCGAGGATTTTTAGAAAAACATCTACGTCTGATTCACTAAGCTTATAACAACATTTAATATTATGCCTTATGTCTATTTGCGTTTCCATAAGATAAGTTTGTTAATCAACCTAAAAAACTTTTTTATCTTTTTTATTGAAGATTATACTAAGATAAATTATAAAAAATAATTTTTAACTAAAGTTAATAGTGGTCAGTAATAATTTAAAAAGTGATATGCAATCTCACTTCAATATCTCCCTGGAAATTATCAACTTCATAATGTTCAACGCGCCTTCTGCGCCTACTAGGTAAGACATAAGTCCCCTCATTCCCGACTCAATTAACGCGTCTTTAGTATAACCATACGCACCAAACCATATCATTACGCTCTTGATCACGTCAAACGCTGTTTGAGGAGCAATTAATTTGGCCATTGCAGAAAACTTTGGTATTTCATCCTTGAACTTCTCTTCGTGATCCAACATCCAGGCTGATTTATATACGAGTAGCCTTGCCATTTCTAATTTAGTGTATAACTCTGCTGCCTCAAAGGCAATTGACTGTAAATCTTTCAGTTTTACGCCAAATGCTTCCCTCTCTTTTATGTACTTTAAACCTTCCTCAAGTATTGCCTCAGCTGAACCAATGCATGCGGAGGCGACTAAAACTCTTGCGTGATTAAAGCCGTCCATTGCGTAATAAAAGCCTTTGTTTTCCTCTCCAACTAGGAATTTTTCATCAATCCTCACGTTATCGTATTTTATTATGCCAGTAGATATTCCCATTCTACCCATGTTTTCAATTCTTGAGACCGTTATTCCTTCAGAGTTAATAGGAACGTATATCATTGAGATTCCTTTATGTCCTTTTCCTCCAGTTCTAACAAGCGTTAAGTGGCCTCCTCCCATTTCTTTTGCCTCCATAACTCCGCTTATGTAAGCTTTTTCTCCGTTAATCACGTATTTTCCTTCTTCTTTTTTAGCTGAAGTTTTTAGGTTTGCGACGTCACTGCCTCCGGAAGGTTCTGTAGATGCTATTCCGAGAAAATTCTCTCCGCTAGCAACTTTAGGCAAAACTTCCTTCCTTAGTTCTTCTGAACCGTATTTATCTAAAACGTACCCCCAACTATTTTCTAGTAGGAAAAATACTGCAGTAGCCATAGTAAAATCTGCCCTTGCGATTTCTTCCGCCGCAATTGATGCTAAAGTAAATGATGCGTGTTGTCCTCCTACGTCTTCTGAAAATGTTAAAGACCATAAACCGATCTTGGAGGCGTCCAGTATGAAATCCTTTGGAATTCCTTTTTCATCGATTTCCCTTAACCTAGGTCTTAGAGACTTTGAAAAGTACTCTCTGAGGTTTTCTTGGAATATTTTTTCCTCATCAGAAAATTCGAAGTCCATATCAAAAAGTAGTTTTGAGAATTAAATTTTCATCCTTTGGTGTACGCAGATTTTAATAGATAATTCATAAAAATAATTAATTAAATAAATATATAATTAAAGTAGTAAAACTAAACAATGGATTTTTGCATAATTTTCATTTTTATCACCCACAAGTACTTCTCGATATTACTGGATAGAGATGTGTTACCTTCTGCTCTATCTTCCCATGTTGAGTTGTGGCGAAGCAAACAACATTATAGCTCCCTGTAGGCTTAAAATTTGCCTTCATAGGAAATTCTATTTTTAATCTATTCATTCTTAAATTATTTAGCCCATTTATCGAATCATTTTTTATTCCCTAGGAAGAAGTATGAATAAGTATTATTTAAGATCAAGATAATGTTTAATAGTTTAAACTAAAAATTTTTTGTTACTGTTATTGAAATTACGTCAAAAGAAATATACTATAGATATATAAAATATAAAATTAGATATAGTATCATTAAAATTTTAAAAACGCTTTTAATATTTATTCATCCCCATATTAGATATATATTACACTTTACTACCAAATAAGTCTAGCTATCTAATCTTCTAATTATCTTAAAGTTACGTATAAATAGCATTACTGACTCTCATTGTTATTTTAGTCTTATCTAAAGATAAATGAAAATGTTAATAGTTTTTTATAGATTTAGATATATAAGTTTCCAATTATTACATTCTACTTTTCTTTTAGTACGATAGATTTAAAACTCACAATTGACAATAATTTTTGAGATCAATGAATAGTAAAATCTATGAGAATTTTTTAGAGGCTAACGAGATTGCTAGGAAAATTTATTACCTAAAGTTCAAGAAGTATATTGGCATTATTTACTTAATAGTAGGAGCTTATGTTCCTATTACGATAGCTGTTTCAGTAATTTTAAGAACTCCATTGCCTTCATACGTTTCTACATACCTTTCTGCAGGAATATTCATACTTGGTCTTATTCCAGTTATTTTTCTAAATACTAAACTTCTGGAGTTATATAAAATTATAAATAAACTAAATAAAATCATATATAAAAGAGATATTTATAGTATTATATACAATATAATTATGAAAATATTAATTGGATTAGTAATAGTGAGTAGTTTCCTCTACAGCATGGGTATAGATAGAGATCTTATGGGTATAGGTGGAGATCTTATAGTGTTTTTGATTATAGAGCTCTGGCTATCTTACACTTTCTTTCGCCTTAAATTTAAGATTAGCCTTGAGGACTGGTTAGCAATATTATCTCCAGTAGGCCTAATTCTTCAAATAATCTATCCATATTCAGTGCTTATTTTCGCATCTATATGGATATTTTCAGGAGTAGTGTCAATGGTGAGGGCTTATGGAAAACCTTAAAGAATTGATGGAGATTTTATCAGATCCGATATTTTCATCACCCATTAGAGTAGGTATATTACTGGCCTTAACGGGAATAAAAACAATAACATTTAGCGAATTGCAAAAGAACTTGGGGATAAACAAATCCACCTTGTCTGTTAATCTGAAAATTTTGGAGAATAATGGATTGATTGAAATAAAAACTAAATTCTTTAAAGATAGGCCCAGAGAGGTAATAGTAATAACTGAAAAGGGAAAGAAACTTGTAGAAAAGTACCTTGAAGCGATCTTAAAGTATAAAGAAATTATTGAAGAAAATAATAATGAAAATATTAAATAATATCCTGTGTTATGATTAAAATTTCCCGAGTAAGTAATCAAATACTCTCTAAGTCATATATTGCACTAAAATTGATAATAGCACTTATTGAAAGAAGAATCTCCTCAATAACGTAAAATATTCTATTAGTCAAAAATTTCTTGGGTACTATGCTATAAGAATTTTCCGATATAAATAATGAAATTCTCCTACTACGTTAAATCTGCATTTATTTTGGTAGTTTAATTGTTTAAACTTTCTTACGCGCTTTTATAATTCTAAGGACATCATTTACTTGTGATATGGCTAAATAATGTTACAAAAGTAGTGGACCACAAGACTATATTAAGTAATGTAAGTTTTAATGTAAATAATTCGGAAATCGTGGGCTATGTAGGTCCTAACGGTGCAGGAAAGACTACCACAATGAAGATAATAGTTGGCGTTTCTAGCCCTTCTTCTGGGGATGTTGAAATAGATGGTTACAGTATAGTTAAAGAAAAGAGTAAGGCTCAGAGCATGATTGGTTGGGTTCCTGAAATAGTTAACTTCGACGAAAACGAGAAGGCTATAAATTATTTCTATTATATAGCATCTTTTTACAATATAGATAAGGGAGAAGCTAAAAAGATTGCAGAGGATTTATTTCCACTAGTCGGGCTAGAAGGGAGAGAAAATCAGAAAATAAAGACTTTTTCTCAAGGTATGAAGAGGAGATTTGCATTAGCCTTAAGTTTAATTAATAATCCTAGAAATTTAATACTTGACGAACCACAGAACGGGTTAGATCCTCAAGGTATGAAGCTAGTTAGAGAACTATTAATTAGAATGAAGAATAAAGGCTGTGCTATAATTTTCTCATCTCATTTATTAGGAGAAATGGAGAAGATAGCTGATAGGATAGTATTTATTAACAAAGGGAAAATAATTAAGGAAGTCAAGAATAAGGAACTTTCTGGAGTAATTAGGATCGTACTGAAAGAAGCTAACCAAGATATTCTAAAGAAAGTTAATGAGATAGGAGACGTTAAGATTAAGGGTAACGTAATCTATTTGAAAGAAGGTGCGGATTTAGAAGATATAATTAAGTTGATAGGTAGGAACAACATAATAGAACTAAAACAGTCTTATGACTTAGAGGAATTATTCAGCTCAATATATGGCCTAGATGAAGGATAGTATAAATTACAATAAATAGAAAATAAATTTTTCTTATGGTATTTGTATTCTTTCTCTATAATTTTAGGTATTTCTTGTCTTCTTATGTCAAAGGATTTTACTTTTAATTACATTTTAGATTTAAATTTAGATTATTTTCGAGACTAATAAATTACGTAAAAAGTGAAAGTTATGAGTTTGCTTATTTGGAGCGGATATACAGCTAATTAATATTTCATTACTAGATATTTTTCATTTTTAAATACTGTTTATAAAATTAAACTATCTTCCATTTATATATATGTGATACTAGTAAAAGATGATTGATGCATATGAGTGGATTCATTTATGAAATTAAGAAGGGAATTGCTAATAGGACTTTTATAATATTTCTGCTAATTTTTTTAGCAATCTCGATAGCTACTAGCCTGCACGCTGTACAAATGTATTATTCAAAATCTAATAGTGACATTAATTTTATAGCGCTAACAACTCCTGAAGGTGATAAATTCTTAATAAGAGGATTTGTTTCATTTAAAAATGAACCTGCATATAATGCCAAAATTATAATAGGAAACATTACATTAACCACAAATAAACAAGGATTTTTTATTGGATTAATAAACCATGAAAGCAAAATAAAGGTTGAATATGATGATATGGTCAAATGTATTAATTTTTCACAAGTTATAATTAGCCAAGCTAGTAAATACGTATATTCTATTAGTTACCAAAATAACGGAATAGTTTCCGAAATACTTAATTATACACCACAAACTGGAGAAGCTGATATGATAATTATTACGTCATCTCCAGGGATAGTTTACTATAATGTATCTCATCCGAACGTAACAGTTAATTTTGGAGCTTCGGTTTGCAGCAAATTGCCAAATCATTTAACCTTTAAGAAACTAGGTTATGTGAATTTCACTGCTGAAATCCCAGTACATTTACCATATGGACCTTCTTATGTTGTGCTAAAGGAATGTAATGAAACTTCGGTAGATATATTCGAACCTGCAAACGTATATAAATCAGACGTGATAAGTATTGCATCTTCAGCAATAGGACTATTTTCCGCCTTCTTCCCAATTATTATAAGTTATGAGGCCTCAACGTTATTTACTAGAGAATTAGACATGGGACTCTTTACATATTTACTTTCAAAACCTATAGGTAAGGTTAAATTATTTTTAAGGAGAGTTGGAGTCGGGTTATTGTCGTCTGTAATAGCGTCTTCCGCGATCTTTCTGGTTACTGAGATAATTCTGTTAATTTATAAAGCATTTTACTTGCCACTTCTGTACTATTGGTTTGGAGAAATAATGGCACTTACTGGATATTTTATGCTTATTATTACAATATCTGTCTTTGTAAGACAGAGTAATATTGTGAACGGCGCATCGGTATTAATCTATATACTTTCACTATTCATGTTATTTATAGCATCACCAGTATTCTTTAACGGTTCGCTACACGCTCAGGAAATTCTCAGTTATTTAAATCCGCTAGGTGCTACAGTTTTAGCAACATATCAGATTCCATTAGATGCAGCCTACGGTACTGTGCCATTATCTTTCTTTTTGTTAGACGCTATAGGATGGATAGCCGTGCTTTTAGTACTGTCAGTATTAAGATTTAAAAAGCTAGAGCTATAAGACTCCACGATATTCTAGATGCTTATAAAACTATTAGAAAAGAAAAAGAGATTGATTGAGTATGTTTTTCTTTTCCTTCCTTTTATTCTCTATATTTTAATGGAACGAAATCCCTCTTTATTGGTCCAACATATAAAGCTCTAGGTCTAATTAATCTATGTTGTTCCTCAACGTATTCTATTATGTGAGCAAGCCATCCCAAAACCCTGGATAACGCAAATAAGGTAGTATACATATACTCAGGAAATCCGAGAGAGTAAAATACTATCCCTGAATAGAAGTCAACGTTAGGATAAATTCTCTTCTCGGCAAAGTGTTTAATTCCCAATTCCTCCAGCTTTGTAGCTATCCTTAAGTACTTCTTTGCCTCGGGGGTTTTCGCAATTTCTTCTGCATATTTCTTGAATATTTTTGCCCTAGGATCGTAAGTCTTGTAAACTCTATGACCGAAGCCCATTAGTCTGTTCTTTTCCTTAATTATCTTTTTATCAAACCATTCTTCAACCTTACTTTCGTCTCCTATCTCCTTGAGTTGTTCAAACGTAGCCTCTGCTGCACCTCCGTGAAGAGGACCCTTAAGTGCCGCCAAGGCTGAAACCATGCAGGAATACATGTCGGAAAGAGTTGATGCAGTTACTAATGCCGCAGTAGTTGATGCAGGGACTTCGTGGTCTGCATAAATTATTAGCGTAGCGTTCATTGCTTTCACTTCCTCATCTGAAGGCTTCCTTGAGAATGCAGTTTCTAGG
>Ga0080003_1000795_pt1 | contig 19169 bp, 17 predicted proteins | sample JossMetagenome_FD_69206 | JGI IMG/M metagenome (GOLD analysis project Ga0080003, IMG submission 69206) | Hot spring microbial communities from Joseph's Coat, Yellowstone National Park, USA - JC2_E (SPADES assembly) (version 2) | ecosystem: Environmental > Aquatic > Thermal springs > Hot (42-90C)...
CTCTTACGTTTTTCCTGATCGCACTAACAGCCCTTTCAGCCGCCTCAAGCGCTGCCTGTTGTGTTTTAGCTAGGATCAATATATTTCCGCCACCAACACCCTGCCTTATACCGAAGGAGTCCTCAATGAGGAACTCACCTTCCATCACAGGTATCCTCCACATCCTCCTCCCGTAAATAGTATCCTCCTTCTCAAATCCATCACCAAATTTTGCCAATGCTCTACCAATTGACATTTTCCTCACGGATCTCTCGAGCGCGTTAAAGGCTGCGGTGGTTGGTGCCGTAAGAACACATTGGCCCAATCTCTGTATCGTCACCATTTTAAGGCTTGCTGGGTCGCTATGATATATATGAATTAGAACGCCAGGTCGGCCATCTGGCGTTGCCTTTGGAGATACGAACCCTTCTATACCGGCCTCACCAGGACTTCCTATCATTGAAGTACCTAAGCCTGTAGCAACAGAGGCTGCTATGAAAGCCCATCTACGATTTACCGCTGTTATTAAAACCCTTGTTACGTACATAGGAAAGGCTTCTGCAAATGTATCTTCTATTATAACATCGTTTATTTTTAAGGCCATTGTTTATCACCAACCAGCGTTCATTAACAAATACTCAGTATAAAAGCATTACTATGCATTATGGAAAGCGTATCAAGAAGTGAGAATAATTATTGGGCATGATAGTGCGATCATGCTATTTAAAATATTAACCCCCAATTAAACATAGGCGTGTTGAGAAAGCAATGGCGAAAAGTATCCATCATCACAATCACAGCAAAGAACGAAAAAATCGATTTAGGATATTGCCCAAGCTATATAGGCGATCATTTAATTATTGGTATCCAGGAACGAATGCAATAAGGCAAATCGTAAGTTCCTACAAAAAAGTAATTGATAGTGGGGATTTCTTAATAATTAGTGAGAAGGCGTTGGCAATTGCCTATGGCAATATTTACGATGAAGATCTTATAAAGGACGATATTTTCACACGTGCAATAACCATGTTCCTGAATAGGTGCATTTTTGCCTTTTTATTGCGTAAATTCTTTCAAGAAAAAACCATACATTTACTAATCAAAACACCCTCAAAATTCATGACCGCACATAAAAAATTAGCTTTAAAGTATGGAGGTTTTCTCCACTTTATCAAGCCTGTATCCGAAGCCGGCATTGATACTAAAAACCTACCTTATCACTATGTGGCATTACCATTAAGGAACCCTCAGGCCATAGCCAAGTTAATACATGATGAATTTCTAAGAAGGGGTAAGTATATCAATGTTTTAATTATTGATTCCGATAGGTCATTGAAATTGAAGGGAATAAACAACTTGGTAATATCAACGAGATCATCATCAATTAAGGGTGTAATCGATCTAGGAGGCATCGGCTACCTATTAAGTAAAATACTTAGGAGACATGTGCGTGTATACCCAACGCCCATAGCCTACGAGGGTGTGAACATAGGTTTACCGCTCATGCTGAAGTTATCCAAGGCGGCTATTAAGATTATGGGTGAGGGCTTTGGTAAAGACGCCTATGACATGCTCCAGTACCTCGGCAAGAAGGACTTCAATGACGTAACCTGGTTAGACATGAGGAGGATAAGGCACTACCCAGCGGTTCTGGTAAAGGTCAAGTTCGTAAGGGTTGAATGAATTTAACCAAGGGATCACCTTAACGGAATTCCGTGGGAAAGACCAGCTCCTAGTAGGCAGATATAAAAATTCCGTTATCAACAATTTTTGTAATGCGCAAGTTACATTACATACTCTGCAGGAGGTCTCTGGACTACCTGAGGGTCTCGGAGGATGCCCTAAGCAGGGGCTTGTACGATGTTAGTGGCGTGTTGGCTCAGATATCCGCCGAATTCGCGATTAAAGCCACAATCTCGTTCCTAGGGTACTCATTCCCCGAGACGCGCGAGATTAGGGGCTACTTAGCGTTCTATCCTCCATAACCCTGAAGAATGAGATACAGGAATTCGTTAGGTCTAGGAGGGGCGAGTTGATCCTCCTGGAGGACGCCAGGACTAGGGGACAGTACCTATCCTACGGCCTTAGCAGGGAGGGTGCCGAGATTTGTTTAAATACGGCCAGGGAGGTCATAGTCTTCGGCTCGGTCATCAAGGGTAGGGCGACGGGTGCGAGTGACCTGGACCTCGCAGTGGTCGTTAGGGGTTGAACAAGAATGAGGTTAGTAGGCTACTGCTTGAAATACACGCGAGGCTACCCGACGAGATCTCCGAAATAATCGACCTAGTCATAATAGCGAAGGAGGATGAGAGCGAATTCCTCAAGTTCGTAGGGGATAAATACGTCGTGACTAGGTGAAAAGGCGTTCGCCGTGTGAATCACCAGGGAAATTTCGGTATTGATAGGAATGGCTAACTACACGGCTCACTAGGACGATAAGGAGTGGATCCTAACCCAGGACGAAGGTGGTGAGGCCCCGTCACTCCAATCACGGTGCTCCCAGCATGTCACGAAACAAAAATTAATACCCGAAACAACCACTTTAAAGTGCATGATGAATCTACGGGTACTGATTGCATGATCGAAGCGGCCTCTACTGACTTAGGCATTGAAGGTGTAAGCTTAAGCATGCAATCGGCATCGCTGGATTCCCAATGGTCTGAATCGGTGATAAAAACAGAGTCAATCCTTTATTTTCCCGGGGCGATGGGTAGTTTCAGAGTTTATCACGAATTACCCTGCGGATACCCCATAGCAACACAACCGTTAAACATGAGACGTCAGAGGCCGGGACAATCTATTAATAGTGCTTGTGGTCTAATGTTCATAATGGGTAGCAGGTTGGTTAAGTTCGTAGAGGCTTTGAATGAGTTGAGCGTAGACCTCGCGATCGTGACCCCCGGCCCCAATTTTAGGTACTTGGTTGGTTCGTACATAGAAACTTTCGAGAGGTTTGGTGCGTTGATAGTTTGTGCGAATAATGGGTCCTACTCATTGATATTGCCGAGGCTTGATGAGGGTAAGGCTAGGGCTACGGGTATCCCATACATTGTTTATGGTGATGATGAAGGCCCAATTAAAGCCGTTGATTCATTCATCAGAGGGTGTGGTAAGGTTGGCAGGGTTGGCTTTGAGAGTAGGGCTAGCATGAGTTACCTATGGTTAATGCGCAGAGTGGTCGGTAATTTCGAGGATGTACCGCTGGATGATGTGTTTACGCAATTGAGGATTTCCAAGGATGGGGAGGAGTTGGGAAGTATTGAGCGTGCAGTTAGGGCTATTGAGGAGGGCATTAGGGCTGCCCACGAATCGATTAGGCCCGGAATGACTGAGGTTGAGATCGCCAGGGTGATAGGCGAGGCAATTAGTAATGCCGGTGCCGAGCCCAGGGACGTCCTGGTGCAGTCGGGGCCGAACTCTGCGATACCGCATTGGACGCCGTCAAGGAGGAGGGTTGATAGAGGTGATGTCGTTGTTATCGATGTTACGGCAACGTACAACGACTACTACGGTGACCTGACACGGACATTCGTGATCGGCGAGGCACCCAGTGGCTTTTGGGAGGTTTATAGGCTTGTTAAGTCTGCTCATGATGAGGCCATAGGGGCTGTTAGGGAGGGTGTCACGGGCGCCTACGTTGATTCTGTGGCTAGGGGTGTCATTAATAGTGGTGGTTATGGTGATTACTTCATACATAGGACGGGCCATGGGATTGGGCTTGAGGTCCATGAGGAGCCGTTCATAAGTCAATCCTATAATAAACCATTGCCGAGGGGTAGTGTGTTCACGATAGAGCCTGGCATTTACCTGCAGGGTAGGTTTGGTGTTAGGCTTGAGAGCAATGTCGTGTTGATGGGCGATGGCAGTGTTAAGGTTCTCGATAGGTTATGGCAGGAGGTTATCATAGGTATATGAGATAATGCTATTATACCTAGGCTACGGCTTGGTCAATCGTGATAATATACTTCGTTAGGCATGGGGAATCCCAACTCAATGCGGTAAATGTGCTCCACTCGAGGAATTACGAGGACAACCCATTGACGGATAAGGGTAGGCTGGAGGCTGCTGCGGCTGCATTTCTACTCCGCAGGATGGGCGTTAAGGGGCCTGTTTTCTCCTCACCGCTCCTACGCGCTAGGCAAACGGCCCGGTGTATAGATCCTGATTTCAAGGTTGATCATAGATTGAGGGAGATAGATATGGGTGAGTGGGAGTTGAGGAGAATAGAGGAGATACCCTTTGGCAATTACCTCAGGGATCCCGTGATGCACAGCCCACCGGGTGGTGAGGGCATGGGGTCCGTTGCCGAGAGGATGCTCGATTTTATAAACTACGCTAGGGGCTTAGGGGCTAGGGCTGTGGTGGCTGTTAGTCATTGGCACCCGATAGCAACCGCGATCGCCCTGATAATAGGATTGCCACTAAGTAACATATATAAGATACGTATCGGCACCGGGTCGATAACGGCTATTGATCTCGAGATAGGGGATTTGCTATTCTCGAACCTGAGCCCAATAAGGATCCTAAGGAGCCTTGGTTTTAGGGATGAGGAGATCTTGGCAGAATGTAATAAGGTGGTTTCATGATTGGGATTTGCGGTGGTGTTCATTGGAGACTTGTGGAGTTGAATGTAGACCACGCCTGCGGCTTAATAAGCCTATTGAAGGTCATAGGTGGTAGGTTGGGTATTACCGACATACCCGATTTTGTTGATGTCATGGTTCACGGCCCCGCAGAACCTGTTAAGGAGGTGCTGGGTAGCTCCATTGTTATTGAACAATCCCTAGTCCCAAACCTAGCCTCACGTGCAATCCTCATTGGTGGTGTGCCTTATGCCTCGCTTGAGGATTTGGTGGTCTCGGTTGTCGTTAATGAGGAGCCCTGGTACGTGAGCATCATTAGGGAAATCCTTGGTAGGGATAGCGTTAGAAGGAACCTAAGGTGGGAGTGGATTAATGAGGTGTTGAGTAGGTATGGTATTAGGGATAGGTTTCAGAGGCTCACTGGGCAGCACCAACCCTAGGTTCATAAACACAGGCCGGGTCTGAGCCAAGTGGGTCACCAAGCTCCGTGAATGCCCTAGCCCTAGACCCACCACAGATGCTCCTAAACTCACAAATCCCGCACCTACCGTTGAACCTGGTCTCCCTGATAGCCCTTAGCATTGGATGTTCCCTATAGACCTTTACGATGTTGTCCTTCCTGACATTGCCGAGGGTTAATGGTAGGAAGCCGCTTGGGTATATTGAGCCGTCGCTCGCGACGAATATTATCCCATAACCATCCCTGGTTGGTGTGAACCTGGGCTTACCAACGTTACTGGGTGGTTCCCCCATCAATTCCCTAAGACCATTAACCAACTCCTGGTATAGCTTACCACCATCGTAGCTAGCCCCAGAGTTCCTCTGCATGATGACCCTCCTAAAGAATGGTGCCTCCACAGTCCTGATCTGTAGTCCGTACAGTGACGCGTCATAGAGAAATTGCACCACATCCTCCGTCTCCCAGGGACTCAGGGGCTCCAGCTCCATACCCCTACCAACGCGGATTAGGAAGAAGACCTCCCAGGCATTGGCTCCACTATCCTTGACTATCTTGAAGATCTGTGGTAATTCGTGGGCATTCAACTTCATGACGGCAGTATTGACCTGGAACTCAATACCATAACTCCTCAACTTACTAAATGCCTCAAGGGTCTTCTCAAACACGTTTATGGGTTCCAGCGCAGTCCTCCTAATGTAATTATGAGTCTCGGGCTTAGCCCCATCAAGGCTTATGGACACTGAGGACACCCTACCTCTGATCTCCCTAAGTACATCATCGCTCAATAATTTCGTTGATATTGCGGGGGAGAGGGCGATGGGTATGCCGAGGGATTTTGCGTAATCCATAATCTCCATAATATCGCTTCTCATGAGTGGATCACCACCAGTCAGTATCAGCACGGGGTAGGGTTTACCGAAGTCGGTTAGGTCCTCGATGAATTTCATAGCCTCCCTAGTACTTAATTCCGTGGGTAGCGGCTTAAGTAGTGCATTAGCCCTGCAATGCCTACAGGCCAGTGGGCATGCCTTCGTGGTTTCGTAGAAAACCAATAACGGCCTTTCCTCAAGGGATAACTGTCCTCTGTGCATAACGCCTATCTTCGGCGTGATACCTTGGCTATTTTTAATTCCCGCGCGTTAATTTTATCGCAACTAATCGAGTGATGCCAGGTAGTTGAGCACGTCGGTCCTCGTTATTATGCCCAGGGGCTTACCATTACTAGCCACAATGAGCCTACCTATCCTGTTGGCTATCATGAGCCTCATCGCATCGTATAGGTCACTGTCCTTATCTATCATGGGCACATCCCTCCTCATGTAATCCCTAACCTTGGCGTCCAGGTTCCCCTCGTGGAATGCCCTGGCAACCTCACTACTCGTTATCAACCCCACCATCCTACCCTCATCATCAATGACAGGTAGCGCCCTAATCTTCCTCTCAGCGAAAATCCTAGCCGCCTCCCTCAACGGTGCATCCTGCCTTATGGTTACCACATTCTTACTCATTAACTCCTCAACCTTAGCCTTGGGTATTGCAACCAACTTATTTATGGAGACGACCAACTCCCTAAGTCCCTCATTCTTCTCGGTGATCACACCCTCAATAATCACCCTACTATTCGCCGTAGGCCCAATCCTCACGTTATCCCCAACCCTGACATTCTTGAGGTCACCAACAACCCTAACAAGGGCCCTATTACTGAATGGGTTAATGACATCCAGCAACTCTATGCCAGTCACGTAGAGGTTTGTAGGCAGTTTGTTGATTGTTATCGGCGCTATGTCCAGGGCAAAGACCGTGTTTGCAGGCATTTTAACGTACTCGAGCGCCTTCTGCGTCGGTATATACCCACCATAGGGCCCCGTCTTAGACTCTATGTAACCCATGGCCCTTAGAGCAACCATGGAGTTCCTAACGGTACCCTCATTAATACCAAGCTTGTCAGCTATATCCTTAGACTTTATGGGCCGCTTGGTCGCCATGTACAACTCAACTAGGGCGTTGAGTATCGATGCGTACGTTGACGGCAACTTCTCAACCATCATAACTGCCTAATTGTTGTTTATAAAGTATTTATAATTTTTATTCACCGCAAAATCCGTGCAATTGCACGAACTATTTCCCAATTATCCTTAATTATTTTTAATTATTAATAATTCGATAAAACACGGAAAACCCTAACCTTCCTATTACCGTGAACCTCATAATCATCAACCACCAAACCCTTCCTAACCAGTGAGCCCAGCGCCTTGTAAACCCCCTGAATCGTCGCCACACCACCCAACCTCTCCCAAACCTGGTAAGCAGTCATTGACCCGGAGCCCTCCAGGACCTTGAGCACAGCCTCCTGAAGCTTCGTCAAACCCGCGAAGCCCCTACCAACCCTATACTCCTTGATGCCCGTGCCCGTCACCACAACCACGTAGTCTCCACCCAGTGGGAGGGCCGCTGCATACGCCATTGCCGATATTGGCTTCACATAAAGCCCACCCTTTGCGAGATCAATCATTGCCCTAACGATATCCCTATCATCAACATCCACAACCCTAGCACCAACACTAACAAGCCACTCCCCAACCTCACCAACACCACCAAGCCTATGCTTAGCCAATACGAACCTGGGGATTTCACCTATGAACCCCCATTCACGAAGCTCCCTAAAGCCCTCATAAATCGCCAGGGCTAGGTAGCCCCTCTCCATGGGTAGGACGATACCATCAACCTCACCAACCTGCTCATAGAGTTCATAGGCTATTGTCTTGATACCATCCAGGAATAGGGGATGGCCATAGGTAATATCAACATCACTACCAGAATCCCTAAACTCTATCATTACATTATTCATCATAGCCAACCTAAGCAACTCCTGATACGCACCAGCCGTGTCCGGACTCACGTAAACCCTAACACCAACGCCCACCAGTCTAGCATAGACAGCAAGCGATAATGTAAAGTCCTCCTCAAAACCAACCCTAACCTCACCCCCACTCACGTTACTAATGAAGACTGCCGAGCCCCTATCCATGAAGGACCCAGTGGGGTTCCTAGACTCATCCTTAACCAGGACACCACCAACCCTCCTAACCCTAGTAAAGCCCTCACCCAACGTAACCACCCTACCACCACGATTGAGCACTGAACCATACCTCCAAATACTTGGTTCCTTCCTATCAATCCTAAGCAGCCCCTGGGGTTCGGTGACCAATGGAAAACCACACCTAGGGCAAAGCCTCATATTCCCATAACCAATAAAGCCACACCTCAGGCACCTAAGCCTTAAACCATTAATCCCCAAATTCATTTCATCTATCGCATAAAAGGCACGCCTATAAGTTTACTTAAGTAATACACGGAGAGGTTTACCGAAATAACGTATCCTACTCATTACATTAAGGTACCCATTGCATGATTGAGTTACGACGATCATTCCAACCAAATCGACATTTCCATATGTAATGGTGCTAACCCGGTTGCATGCGTGTTGGATTTAATTAATGAAACTTTCAGCAACCTCCCCACTTAACGCCCTTAAGCATCACCTTAAATACGCCCTAGTCGATTATTGACTAGCCATTATGGCTAATGAGATTGGCTACATCGTTAGTGTGGAGAGTCCATTCATCTATATAATCTCAATAAAGAGAGACAGCAGCGTTAATAGGTACGACTACGTCTACGCATCCATGAAGGACTATGTAGATGGTAGGGAGATGAACGTCAATGTGCTTGGGCAAATACTGTGGATAAAGCGTGAGCCATACAGGATCGGAGCTGATGGTTACGTGGCTGACGCACTCGCTGACATGCCCAGGGAGAGCATTATTGAGGTTGTGCAGGCCAGGGTTATGGTGCTCGGTTACAAGTACGGCGGAAGAATATACATGCCCAGGTCGGTACCCAGCGTAGGAACGCCTGTATACCTGGCTGACGCCAGGATGGTTAGTGAGTTCGTTAGGGTTGAACAAGAGAGGGCGCTCTGTATCGGTAGGTTGCTGCTTAGGTCGGATGTGCCGTATTGTGTGGACATGAATGGGTTGAGGAGGCACCTAGCCATAATAGCGGCCACGGGCAATGGCAAGACCTGGTCATCAATAGTGCTGATAGAGGAGTTACTGAAGAAGGGCGCCACAATACTGGTTATAGACTCACACGGAGAGTACGTGAACATAAAGAACAGCATCTCAAGGCTTGGTCCGCAATTCATCGGTAGGGTTCAGGTAATAGATGCCTCAAGTAGGGAGACCGGTGATCTTAAGTATAGGATAAACATCGTTAAGGTCCAGCCTGAGGTTCTCGCAAACGTTGCTGGAGTACCTAGGGGCGCCTCGAGGATTAGGTACGTAATATACATACTACACTCCCTCATTAGAATCATTGTAAAGCACACAGGCATTAAGCGTCTAGGAACTCTTGACATGATGATTAGGATAATTAATGAGTTCCTGAACCACGATGGTAACGTCAATATTGATCGATTAATCAAGCAGTACAATACCGCGCTGGATGATGAGGGTAGAAATAAGGTTAATAAGCTATTAAATGAGCTTAAGGACGTAATCGATAGCAAGGCCAGGAAGGCTGTACTTGTGAGCGCCAGGATGTACCTAAGGAAACTAAGGAGACTTGGGCTTTACACATACTGGTCCCTGCCTATAACCAAGGTCTTGAGACCGGGTACGGTGACCATCATGAACCTCGCCGGGTTGAGCGATGAGGTTCAGGATCACGTGGTCTACCACGTGTTAAGCAGGGTGTTTAGGGCTAGGGTTAATCAGGTTAGGGGGTTGCCAGGTTCCAAGTACCCATTCCCAGTCATAGTCATACTAGAGGAGGCCCATAGGTTCGCACCACCCAGGTCCGTGAGGAGCACACTAAGTCTAAGCGTTGTGTCCAGGATAGCGGGTGAAGGTCGTAAATTCGGTGTTTATTTGGTCGTCATAACCCAGAGACCGTCTAAGGTGGATCCGGACGTCCTGAGCCAGTGTAATAGCCAAATAATACTGAGGCTTGTGAACCAGAGGGATATAGCGGCTGTGCTTGGTGCCAGTGAGGTGTTGAGCGAGGAGTTAGGCAGGTTAATACCCGTCCTGGACGCTGGGGAGGGTATTGTGGTCGGCCCAATCACGCCACTACCACTGGTCATAAGGCTTAGAGATCGTGTCCTTGATTATGGAGGTTCGGACATAGATCTGAGCAGGGCATGGGGGTTAAACGCTGATTTAAACGAGGTTAGGGGTAGGGTTGAGAAGCTCCTAAACACCAAGGTTGGAATTAATAGTGTACTAACCGCGCTATCACTAATGGACAACGTTAAGGGCGTCACCATGGACATGGGAGTCCTGAGGGGTAGGGTTAGTAATGCCCACGTTGAGGTGAGAACCGCCGAGGGCACCTGGAGCTGCGAAGCCTGTGGCTCAACCAGTGAGCCATGCCCACATGTTGTGGCCTTGGTGGCAAAGGCAATTAAGGATGGCTTAGTCAAACTTGGTGAGTGAGATGCTGATTGCGCAATTGGCCGATGTGCACCTGGGCCATAGGCAGTACGGGCTTGAGGATAGGCTTGAGGATTACAATAGGGCATTCCTCAGGGCTGTTGATGAGATAGTGAGGTTGAGGGAGAGTGAGGGCTTGGGCACTATCATAATAAGCGGTGACTTCTTTGACACGCAGAGACCCGCACCAAGCATTTACGTGACTGCTATAAAGGGTTTGACAAGGTTGAGGGAGGTTGGCATCAGGGTTTTTGGTATTAGGGGTAACCATGACGCATCCGTGATAAATCCGACGGAGAACCCACTCACCGTCCTACATAGTATGGGGTTGATTGATTACCTGGATAATGATTATAGGGACTTGGGCGGTGTCAGGTTGATTGGTGTTGGGACTGTCTACACCGACATGCAGAACAAACTAGTCAACTCAATAAACAGCCTGAGGGGTAATGGCATCAACATTGCGGTGATTCACCAGTACATAGAGGGTGCACCCTACGTATACCCAATGCCCAATGTGGATGTCTTCATGATAAACGAGAAACCCCTATCCCAACTAAACCTCGACTACATAGCCGTTGGGCACATACACGAACATGGGTTAAAACACCCAAGGCTCAATGCTGTATACCCAGGCTCCCTGGAGGTTTGGGACGCTAGAGAGTTCGAGGTTTACGAGTATGTGAATGGTAAGCTCAGGAGGATTAAGGACATGGACCCAAAGGGCTTCCTTATTCTTGATGTTGGAAGTAACGGGGTTAGGGTTAGGCAGGTTAGGTTAGGCCCATCTAGGAAATTGGTCAGGGTTAGGATCAGGTATGAGGAGGCAAAACCAAATGCTGTCAGGGGTGATGTCTCGTACATAGCAAGCAACATGGATACCAAGGGCTCCCTGGTAATCCTAGAGATTGAGGGTGTGGTATCCGGTGGTTACTCGACCAGGGACTTCAACGTGAACGAATTGAGGAAGTTATTCAGCAGGGCCTGGGTCGACATTAGGTTAAACCTCGAGAGACGTAGTGCTGAGGAAGCTCCACGCCAGGTCTTCGGTGGTATTAACGAGATAATTAGGCAGGCCCTTAGGTCGAGGGTTAATAATGATGAGTGGGTCAATGCCCTAATGGATGTTATAGAGAGGGTTAGGGTTGATGATGAGGATGGCGCTATCGCAACCCTCGAGAAACTCGTTAATGTACCATTGAGGGGTGGTAGGGCTATAACGGATTGGTTAGGGGGTGGCAGATGATAACGAGGGTTGAGATTGAGAACTTCAGGTCAATAGTGAAGGGTAAAGCCGTCATTACCGAGGGCATAAACTTCGTACATGGACCGAACGGTACAGGTAAAACGAGCCTCCTTGAGGCCATGGCAATAGCGCTCTACGGTTCAGAGTGGGTTAGGGGTAGGTATAGGCTTGGTGATTTGGTTAGGCGTGGTGCCTCGAGCTCGGTAATACGTGTTGAGTACGTGGGGGTTGACGGGCGTAGGTACCTAGTCCAGAGGGTGTTCAATGCTGAGAAGACCCTGGAGTCGCAAACGTATGTTATTGACGAGAGCGGTAGGAGGGTTGCCGCCAGGGATAGGGAGGTTACGCAATTTGTCGTTAAGACCACGGGGATAAGCATGGAGACGTTCTCCGAACTACTCTACGTTAGGCAGGGGGAGATTAGGGATATACTGAGGACTGGCAGGAAGGGGGAGTTCAAGCTAGATACCCTGCTTAGACTCGATGCCATTGAGAGGGCCAGACAGGATGTTGTTAGGGAGGCCCTTAGGAGGGTTGGTGCGACTGTTGAGGGCTTCAGGGGTAGGTTGGAGATTCTCAATAGGGAGTTGGGCTTGAGGAGGGAGGAGCTTGATAGATTGGAGGGGGAGCTTGGTGGTGTTATTAAGGATTTGGAGGCTAGGGAGGTTGAGCTTAGGAATGTTGAGGATAAATTGAATGAGTTAGTGATCAAGGAGAATGAGCTGAAGGAGCTGGAAAGCAAGTACCTGGAGTTTAAGGGTAGTGTTGAGTCCCTGATAAATGAGGAATCGCTTCTAACGAAAGAACTGAACAGGCTGAGGAATGCCCTAGAGGGCATTCGCGGACTTGAGGGTAGGGTTAGGGAGCTGGAGGGCTTGGTGGCTAGGGAAGGTGAGGTTAGGGATAGGATTAAGGAGCTCACGAGGAAGCGTGATGAGTTGAGGAATAGGCTCGCCCTGGCTAGGGAGCTTAGGCGTAGGGTTGATTCCATAAATAGGGAGTTAAACGAGGTCAATAAGTCCTTTACAGAGTTGAATAGCGAGCTCGAGAGGATAATCAATCTAAAACCCAGGGTTGAGGAGTTACGGAGGCAACTGGCGAGGAGGGTCTCTGTGGAGACCGAGCTTGAGGAGACTAAGAATGAGTTAAGTAGGGTTAATGCGGAGATCGAGCACGTAAGGACCGAGTTAAACCTACTGAGCGGTGGTGGAGGTAAATGCCCACTGTGCGGTAGACCATTAAGTAGCGAGCTCGCCCAGGAATTGGTGGCGAGTAGGGAGCTGAAGTTGAGGGAGCTGGGTAGGAGGGCTCAGGAGCTCACTGACAGGGTGAACAGGTTAGGTGGTGAGTTGGAGGGGTTGGCAGGTGTTGAGGCTGAGTTGAGGGAGCTGGAGGCTGAGCTGGGGAAGGAGGGTTTGATTCGGGCTTCACTCGATGACTTACGTAGGAGGAGGGAGTCCTTGATTTCCGAGCTTAACTCGATAACTAACATCAATGAGGAGGTTATTACGAAGGAACTAAATAATGTGGAGACTGAGCTCGCTAGGTTGGATAATGAACTTGATAGCATTAATAGGGCTAAGGTTGAGATTGCGGAAATTAGGGGTAAATTGGCCAGTGCGGGTGACCTTGAGGCCAGGGTTAGGGAGATTGAGGGGAGGTTGGGCGATATTGCCAGGGCTAAGGCCGACCTTGAGGGAGGACTTAGGGAGTTGGAGGCTAGGGTTAGGGAGTTGGGTGAGGTTAGGGAGGTTATTGAGGAATTGAGAAAGAGGAGGGATGCCTTGCTTAGGGAGGTTGGTGAGTTGAGGGGTAGGGTTGGGGTTTTGAGGGATAAGATTGATAGACTGAAGGCGGAAATAACAAACAGAACAAACGAGGTGGAGACCCTTAGGGTCGAAATCAATAGGTACACAGGTGCGGCGGATGTTCTGGGCAAGCTTCAGCAGGCCTTGGATGATGCAAAGCCAATCGTTAGGAGGCTGTTTCTGAATTCTGTAAATGAGGAGTTGGGAATCATGATGAGGGAGTTGATGCATAAGGCATCGTACGCCTCGATTGAGGTTGGTGAGGATTATGAAATCATGGTCAGGAGGGTTGATGGGGTTGAATTACCCGTGGAATCCCTATCCATTGGGGAGAGGAACCTTGTGTCCCTAATGCTTAGGTACGCAATAGCCCGTGTGGTCATGGGCCTGGTACCATTGCTGATACTTGACGAACCCACAGAGCACCTCGATGAGGAGCATAGGCGTAGGATAGCCAGTTGGATTAGGAGCTTGGGTAATGGGGTTAGGACTGTGATAATAACATCGCATGTCGATGCCCTTGAGACAATAGCCGATAATGTGATAAGGGTGAACTTCATAAACGATAGGGGCGAGTCCATGTTCGCAAACTCCTAAAACGCCATAACTCCCCGTAAACCCACTCATTGATTGTGGTTCGCATCACCGCCCTTAGGATTTAGGGAGAAGTGGTTAAATAGTACCGAGGAGATAACGCCCCGATGGTAAGGGGCATGCCTGCCTATGCGCTTGGTGGCTTGATAATACTTATAGGCACCGTATTATCCATATCCCTAATACTCTCGATACCATCGCCCATAACCACAATAACGGGCTACCTAAACATAACAGCCAACGCGTACCTTGGTGTTGGCGAGAACCTACTCGTCATAGTTGGGCAGAACAACTTCAACCTACCAATAACAAACCTAAACATTTACATACCCAGGACTGGGACGAACATAACAATAACCACAGAGATACCCAGTGGATCCTACTTCCTAGTTATGGTATATCAGGGACCCAGCGGGTCGGCAATCATCGCGCCAAGGCTGGGCGCGTCAGGGAGCCCGGGTGACTTGGCTAACCTCACGAAATCCAGTTACACCTATAGGTTGAATGCAACCGCAATAATCAATAATGAGGCGTCTAGGAGGGCAACCTTCCAAATATCGACCCAGGACTCCTCAATAATAAGCGCAATACCATACATAGCCAACCTATCAAAACCGCTGATCACCATGTACATATTCCAAATGATACCGATGGGCACGGTCAGCATAGACAGGCTCAATATAGCCGCAATAACACAGCAGGGGCTCCAGGAGGTTACCTGCAATCTCTCGACACCCATCATCGTAAGCCCAGGTAATCCCACATACATGGCGATAAACATATCGGCAATGAACGGAACAATAAAGCCACTAAACACCTGGTACAGCTGCAACGCAACACCAGCAACGGCACTACCCACACTCCTATACCTAGAGGTAGCCCTCAGGTACGTGTACAACTACGAGGAGGTCATGGTGGTTAGGGAGGATTGGTTCCCGGTATTGATAGCACCAATGCAAAGTGGTAATACGTAATAACCCACAAGCCATTAATCAATATCGTGGATCCAAAACTCGAGGTTCTATTCAATCCAGGAACCGTAGCATTGATAGGGGCTACATTGAGGGAGGGGAGTGTTGGTGCTGTTATAACCAGGACATTGCTGGAAGAATTTAGGGGCGGGGTTTACCTGGTGAACCCGAGCTATAACGAGTTGCTTGGGCGTAAGGTTTACAAGTCAATACTCGATATCCCCGGAAACGTAGACCTAGCCATAATAGTTACCCCGGCACCAACCGTACCAAGGATAATGAGAGAATGCGCCATGAAGGGTGTTAGGGTTGCCATAATAATTAGCGGCGGATTTAGTGAGACAGGGGAATCTGGCGCTAGGCTTGAGGAGGAGGTTAAAGAGAACGCCCAGGGCAGGGTCAGGGTACTTGGGCCTAATTGTATTGGTGTTTATAATGCGTTTAATGGTTTGGACACATTCTTTATACCGAAGAATAGGATGGAGAGACCAAGACCAGGCCCAATAGCCCTAATTAGCCAGAGTGGTGCCGTGGCTGCGGCAATCCTTGATTGGGCTGCCAGGAGGAATATCGGCGTTGGTCTAGCCGTAAACTACGGCAACAAACTCGACATAAACGAAGCAGAACTACTCGAATACCTGGCTGGTGATCCCAACATAAAGGTTCTCGTTATGTATATTGAGGGATTGAAAAAACCAGGAGAGGGCAAAGCCTTGATGAAGACCATGAAGGCAATAACCAAGGCAAAGCCAATCATTGTTTACAAAGCCGGTAGATCCAAATCCTCAGGCAGGGCAGTTAAGTCCCACACAGCCGCGTTGGCTGGCAACTACGAAATATACCGAGCAATGCTGAAGCAGGCTGGCGCCATAGAGGTCAACAACCTATTCGAAGCATTGGAGGTCGCCAAGGCCCTGGCGACACAACCACTACCGAGAGGGAATAGGGTCCTTGTGATAACGGACAGCGGAGGGGTTGGTGTCCAAGCCGTAGATAACCTCGAATCCATAGGCCTCCCCGTGCCGGAGTTATCGCAGGAACTCAGGGAAACTCTCTCGAAATCATTACCACCACTCGCGAGTGTCACCAACCCCATTGACCTAACTGGCAGCGCCACTGATGAGATGTATAAGTTCGTCCTAGACGCGGTACTACCCACGAATCACGTTGACATGGCCCTAATATCGGCACAAATGCAGTTACCAGGTATGACCCCAAGGCTTGCCAATTACATAATAAACGCAACAGGATTTGGAAAACCCATTGTGGTTTTCAGTATTGGTGGTAATGAGGACGCGAGGACGTTCAGGGCTAAGCTGGAGGAGTCTGGTGTGCCGATATACGATAGGTTAGAGGTTGCGGCTAAGGCATTGAGGGCTCTGTACGATTATGCCGTGATCAGGGGCGTTGTGGCTGCTGGGTACTCCTAAGTCTCATGGCGCCGCGCCTATAGATTGTGGAGCCGAGTATTGTTGTTATGAGGACCATGAGAACTATCACGCCGTACCCACCCATATCTATTAAGCCGCTGGTTAGGGCTATGGACGCAACCACAAGACCCATTTCACCCCTGGGTATCATACCGTAGGAGGCAACGATGGCGTCCCTGGAATTACGAAGCCTCAGGTATGCGAATGGGTATACACCAATCACCTTACCAAGCATAGCTACCACAGACACGACAACACCGACAACAATTACGTATGGATCAACCAGGTAGGCGGGGTTTAACCGCATGCCAATGCTTATGAAGAATATGGAGCCGAAGATCACCAGAAGTGCATTAACCAACTCACCGACCCTAGTCGAGCACCTACTCTCGGCAACGGCCACGCCGGCTATGAACGCCGCAATAACCTCGGAAAAACCCAGCAGGGTCATTAATAGTACTAGGCCGAAAAGCACTACCATGGCCGCGTAGACGATCAACTCCTCACCAACCCTATTTAGGACCCTCGGTATTAGGATAACGGAGACCAGGAATATCGAGACCCACAGGGCTACAATACCGAGGGCCTTAAGCCACATTGAATAGCCCATAGACCCATTAACAGCTGATAAGATCAGTGACAGCATTATGAGGGCGACCACATCATCAATAGACGCCGCCGTAATCAAAGCCTTAGTGCTGGGTAGATCCCTCAATCCCTCACGCTCAATCACCCCAGCCACGACTGCCAGGCTTGTGGGGGCCGTTGATAAGGCAATGATTGATGATGCCACATCATTAACACCAATCATTATTAACGTGTAATAAACGAGTACGTAGGGAGCAACGGCACCGAACACCGCAGCCAACACACCATAAACCCCACCCTCCCTAAGTGTCGATAATCCATGCTCAAGACCCGAGGCGAAGAGTAGCAGTATTACCGAGAGGTTCGTTAGGAAGATTAGGTAATCATTTATGGCAAATAAATTGACGTGAAAGAAGGCATTTATCAAACCACCAACTGCGAAGGGGCTGAGTGCAATACCAACGAGCAACTCACCAACAACCCTAGGCAAACCAAACCTAACCAACGACGCACCAACCAAATCAGCCACTAGGATTAGTATGGAAACCTCAAGCAATGTTGTGTATATGGCCTCCACGGCCATTAGCCCCGAACCAACCTAATCGCCTATAAATATTGCGGCGTCACTAACTGCCGGAAGCGCTTGCACCCTCACTACCTCCACCAACCTCCCTCGACTCCAGTACGTACATCTCCATGTAAACCCTCAACTCCTCCTCCAACCTCCTAACCTCGTTCTCCATGGCTTCGCTCCCATAGTTTGTAACCATCATGAGCGTCTTGAGGTGGGATATGGTTGCCGAGAGCAATAACGTTAACCTCTTTATCTCCTGGAGGTACTAGCTCTTATACCTAGCAAGCTCGGACTCCCTCTCGGCGCAGTACCTAGCCAACCTCACATACTCATCCTCGCAACTACCCACTGGGCACCACCCTCATCAGTAGCAGGTAAACTATTAAAAACGACACCAGGGAGCTGGTTGCGGCGAAGTAGTAGGCGTAGGAGTAGTGTATTTGGTATAGGAGGCCCATTACCGTATTAGCCAGGAATATACCAACGCTCCTACCGAAGGATAGGAGGCCCATGCCCAACCCCATCCTCTCCTCAGGTGCTACCTTAGATATTATTGTTGGCTCGAAGGTCTCGGTGGCGGCCACGGCAACACCGAGTAGGAAGGCCGCTGGGTATATACCAACCACACCCAACGGCGACAATAAGGCGAAACCCAACGATGCGAAGACGCCAAGTAGGTAGCCCAGGAATGAGAGGCCCACGTACTCATTAACCCTGGACTTACCGAATACGTAGCCAAAGAGCGAGGAAGTTGCTAGGAAGACTCCGTAGGTTATCACGGCTAGGTAATCCTCATGCGTGAACTCCGCAGTGGTTATCACGGGGAAGCCAAAGCTGTATTGGCTAAAGCCAAAGAAGAATGTGGAGATAACAATCAACCACAACGCCCTACCCAACCTCCTAAACTCAGCCATGGATATGGACCTCACATTAACACCACGCCCAGCCCTGACAAGGGCTATGAGCAGTGTCGATACGACCAACGGCACAGCCGTTATTAGGAGTAGGTACTCCACGGGGAACCTCAGGAAGAGCAGGACTGCCGTGTACGTGATAGATAGGGCAGCTCCCGCTATGTCCAGGGCGTGGAGCAAACCAAAGGCCTCACCCCTCTCACCTGGGTCAGTGACTTCGGTTAGCATTGCTCTCCTCGGCGGTGACCTGAAGTTCCTAAACCACCAACCAACCATGAAGATCAACAGGGCCTGCCACCAATACCTGGCGAAGCCAAGTAGTGAAACAGATATTATCACCGCATTGCCAAGTACGGCCACCCTCCACCTACCAAACCTATCACCAGCCAGGCCTCCCAGGAACGCCATTAGGCTACCGAGCCCATAATTAATCGCCTCAGCAACACCATAAAGCCACATTGGGGCCCCCAGGTAAATCACGAAGATTAGTGGAAACATAACCACAGCCGCTTGATAACCAAGATCGG
>Ga0080003_1000800_pt1 | contig 19130 bp, 22 predicted proteins | sample JossMetagenome_FD_69206 | JGI IMG/M metagenome (GOLD analysis project Ga0080003, IMG submission 69206) | Hot spring microbial communities from Joseph's Coat, Yellowstone National Park, USA - JC2_E (SPADES assembly) (version 2) | ecosystem: Environmental > Aquatic > Thermal springs > Hot (42-90C)...
GTTAGGCCTTTACCAGCGGTGGTTCTTGAGTGGGATCAAGCCACTGATGAGTTGTATGCGGTTAAGATGATTGGGCCAGTGATATACGGACACCCAGGCTTCGACACACCAACACAAGACACAGTCAAAAACCCAACAGGAGACCTACAAGGAGGAACACCAGCAGGAACAACAAACACAGTGGTTAGTAATCTCGGTAAGTTGACCCAATGCACGTGAGGTGGTTGGCATGGCATCTCCAAGAGACCTTGTGAACAGGATCAATAGGTTAATTAAAGGTGTTAAGGATTTCGATTTCTGGGGTTGGATTGGTGAGAGGGCTGGGCTTAGTGAGCTACCCCTCATGGGTGTGCCGGATTACATGTTTAGACTGGGTTATTGGACTGGTGGGATGGCTGCGGCGGCGTTCTTCTGGCAATTAATAACCGGGTTAATACTGCTCATGTATTATGAGCCAAGTAACCCGTATGGCTCAACAATGGATTTAATAAACACTACTATGTACGGTAAGCTACTTCTGGCATCCCACCTATACGGTGCCTACATAATGATATTCCTGGTTTTCGTGCACATGTTCCGTAATTACTTCGTGGGGGCATATAAGAGGCCGAGGGAGCTGCAGTGGATGCTTGGCGTCATAATGGGTGCAGTAACCCTTGGTATAGCGTTTTTCGGGTATTCACTAATTGGGGATACCCTATCGGTGGATGGGGCTGATGTAGCTAAGGGGCTTCTTCAGGGGCTTCCGGGAGGTAGTGTATTGATTAGCATGTTCTTCGGTAATGGTGGTGAGGTGCAGCAGTACACGCGCATATTAGCCTGGCACATAACGTTGGCTGGTTTACTACTCCTACTACTAATGCTTCATCTCGGTCTTGCCGAGCAGCACGGCATAATGCCTAACCCAAGGGTCAGTGGTTATAGAGCCCCTGCACTTATTAATAAGAGCGAGGTACCGCCTTGGTGGCCCAGGAACTTCCTCTACATGGTTGCCGTGTTATTCTGGACCTGGGGCTTCATATTAATAATACCATCCGTGCTCCTAATGCTACCCTCCAATTCGATACCGATACTATTATCACCAACACCAGGCCCACCGCCAACAAGCCCGGCGGCGGCTACCATACCACCTTACCCACTCTGGTTCTTCCTAAACATATACAAGATAGTTGACTTGGGCATACCGGCATTCCAAGGAACCACTGGGGCTGCCTTAGCTGCAACTATAGGTGGTGGTATACCGTTAATATTTCTCTTCCTACTACCTCTGCTTGATAGGAGTGATAAGCTGCATCCACTTGATAGGGTTGGCTACACCATAGTCATGGTGTGGCTGCTGGTTGTTTGGCTTGTACTGCTCTCTGTACTTGGTGCCTTAACCCCAGGCGTGATAATACCGGTAAACATAGCCGCCATCATCGTATTACCCCCAACCGTAGTGATCATAACTGGTCTATACCTAGTTAGGAGGACATGGGTTAACTCGACTAAGGTTGGTAATGGAGTTTCATCAGTTAAGGGTAGTGGGGGAATTGCGTTGAGGGAAATCGTCATTAGGAGGGCATACGCCACCCTAGTCTTGATAGTGTTAACGGCGGTTGAGGTGGCTATACTGGCCGTGTTCTGGCGCATATCAATGAACATGTCCATTAAGATGGAGCCGGTGATAGGGATGCTGGTTGGCGTGGCCATGGTAGCCTTCGGGGAGATAGTGGCGCTCTACAGGTACATAATGTACCCAGCCCCACTAAGTCCATCTGGCGGCGTCAGTAAGGGTAGTTAGGCATGGATCTTTGGAGCGCCGGCTTCGTATATGGGGGAGCCGCCGGAATGGTTATTTCAATATCCCTAACGCTGAGGTACTATAAACTATCCAGAGAAGAGGGGGTACCCTTAAGGGCCCTCCTTTGGTCCACCTACATATTAACCTCAATGAGCCTAATGTACGGTTTAGCCCTATACTACCTACTGGTTAGGGACATGTACAGCCTATTCATGGCAATACTAGTATCCAACGTGACAATGGTTGCGTGGCTATTCCTACTAACCGAAAGGTGGGGGAGTGGTGTAGTGGTTAGCAATGCCATTGGTGATGTCGTGGTTGTATCAGGTACAATAATTAGTGAGGTTTTGATGGGCATGACCTACACGCTCTACCTAAACCCTAGGGTTAATGCAGGTGCAGTTACGCTCCTCCTATCATCACTTAATTCACCGTGGTTCACTGTACCGATGACAGCCGAGGCGCTCCTAAGTTACCTATTTGTTAGGCCACGGGGGTTATTCAATAGGCTGGCGCCCCTGGTGGCCCTAATGATGCTCTTCAACCCAGTGATGATTAGCGGCACCGCTTGGCTTCAAACATCAATTTATGCATCATCAATACTCATGATAATTGCCATAGTGATCATGCTGGATTACCTGTATAGGAAGAGCGTTGTCACTGGGTACGATATGATCACCGTGTTGGGTTACCCAATCGTAATGGCCCTCATGATGATTCTCCAATTTTACCCACTCCTAAACCCAACCTACTGGTTGTATTACGGTTTAATTGTCATGGCTGACATGGCTTGGTACTTATTCCTATACCTACATAGTAGTGATCATTGGTCTAGTGTTGCGTGGATAACTAGGCCGATACCCATTACGGTAACCCTGATCGCCATATTCGTAGGTGAGATATTCATGGGTGGCGTATTATCGATAATGATGGGCTTCCTGAATACCGGTGCATTCAGTACTCTTATAAACCTCAACTCACCATTGATTGGGCTTTACAATATCATAGTCTTCACAGCCACCCTAACCGGCAGCCCAGGCTTTCTCGTAATGATGGGTGCCGAGATGGGTTGGCTTGTCATTGATAGGTTAAGAACGATTAAGAATGGTGAGAACAGGATCCGTTACCTACTTATGTTCCTAGCCTACTGGTTATACACATTCTATGCCCCAACATTCTTACCACCAAGTTTCATTAAGTACCCATACCTACTCTGGAGCATGGGGTTAGGGACCGCTGGACCATTAGCCCCAGTTCTGGTCTGGGCCATAGTGGGCACCTACATCATCAATGTGGTCCTGTCCCTGCTCTTTGGGAGTAGGCAGTTATGCTCAATTACCTGCTCAGCGTCCTACATGTGGCAGGGCACCTTCTACAATAAGTTGAAGCTAAGCCCACTAAACCCCATGAGACATGGCAGTAAGGGTGTTATGCTTAAGCTACGCACGTACGTGGGTGTGTCCGTTTACGTGATGCTTGGTCTGCTGGCTACCCTATCACTCCTTGATCAACTGGGCTTGGTGCACGTGTATGTCTACGGCGAGGACCCACTGGTCTTCCTATACCTACTGCTCTTCGGCTTCATTTGGTACATCTTCTTCGCCCTAGCCCCAGTACTAGGCACCTACAACTGCGTTACCTACGGCTGGTGCCACTGGGGGTTATTAAACCAGGTCGTTGGTAGATTCGGTCTCTTCAAGTTGGTGGTTAAGGACCCATCCCTATGCATTCATTGCAAGTCTAAGGCTTGCGCCTACGCATGCCCAGTGGGTAATACTGGGTTACCGGGTAGCTTCATATCCAAGGGCTATTATAAGAGCAGCCTATGCGTGGGTGTGGGTGATTGTGTTGAGGCGTGCCCATATGGTAATATAAGGTTTTACGATGTTAGGGATGTGCTGGCTAGGTTACCTCGTTGGGCTAGGAGACTTCAGAGGCTTCAGAACACCTAAAACAATGGGCACCACTATGGCCGCCAACGACTCGTACAGCTCAACACCACTGGAGGTTGATACGACTGAGTAGGCTCCATAGGCGGCTATCAGTGACGAGACAGCGGCTAGGGCTATGTAGGCTGCCTTAACCGCTGTTGAGGATCCTGGCCTAGCCCTGGTTAGGTAAATGGGCGCCACCGCGAAGGAGACCAGTAACGTTAGGTAAAGCGCCGATACCGATGGGTATATGGTTAGGTCGTAGAATTCGTTATAATTTATTAGGCTAACTGCATCAAGCAGCACCACCAGTACCGGCACCACAACCCTACTCGGCTTAATCCTAAAGCCTAGGAAGAGCAGGTTATAGAGTGCAACGTACTCGGCCAAGATAAGCCCAATGTAGCTTAGGCTGGTTAACTGGTTAACAATGGTCGATGCCTTAAAGAAGCTACCCATTACTAGGAGTATAGCTGAGACGAGGAACGCGTACATTACGTATCTGGATGAGCGTGGGTCCCCGTTGGCATAGGGTATTAGCGTTATGCACACTATCAGTAGGCTTGAGGAGAGTATGTTTACGAATAAGCCCTGGTTCACAGCACTTGGCGGGGCTAGGAATAGCGCCCAGCCCAATTGGGGTATTGGTAAAGCCAGCACCACCTGGGCTATGGCTAACGCTAACAATGCCGCGTAGGAGGCCCCGGTTAACACCAGTATTGACAGCACCAGGGGTAGGATTAAGGTTAGGGCGTTGGCTACCTGGTCAGGTACTTTAAGCACCATGTAGTCCACGTAATCCACGGTGTAGACTATGTAGAGGAAGTAGCTTATGAGCCAACTATAAAACTGAACACCACCAAGCCTAACGGATACGCTACTGGCGTAGTGGTATAGGCCCTCAGGACCCCAATACGACTTAACGTAAAGGTAAATTATCAACGCCACTGGTAGCGTTAAGGCAACCATGGGTGCCGTGACCAGTACTGACTCATGCAACGTAGCCAACACTAGGGGTGCAGTTGTGCTCAGTGAGAAACCCAGCAGCATTAACCCACTAACCTTACCCATCAGCTACCCCTCTTACCCACCACGCACAGCGCCGTCACCAGAACTATGATCACAACGTCAAGTATCATAACCGCAATTACCGTTGGGTCAATTACGGGTATTGCATGGCCTAACACAGGTGCTGGGAATACCCTTGATTCCGTTAGCAGCAGGTAGTTGATCCATGAGTAAATTAGGATAGGTATGAACATCACCACAACGTTAAGCAAAACCAGCACCGCGGCTATTATGGCTAATACCGCATCAGCGATGAAGAAGCCACCAATAACCCTCAGCTGGGGGATGGAGGCTATACCAATGCCATAAATCATGTGGAGCACCGCCCAAGCTATGAATAACACGGCCGCCGGTAACCTTAAGTATATTGACTTCATGGGGGCGAGGTGGTTACGTATTATAAAGCATTTGCCCAAGCGTTACTAATTTGCGAACACTTGAATAAAATATTTTTAAATTTTATGTAGACCAATGATTATGTCGTTAAGAACAGGTATAAGCGGCTTAGACGTGGCCCTAATAGCCGTGTCAGTAATCGTGATAATGCTGGGGGCTGTGTTCGTGTCAATGGCCTACATGGGGATGCATCACCCAAATCACACCACAACCACGACTAAGGCTACTATTACTAGCACCACCACGGCCACGAACTCGACCACGACGACAACTAGCACGACCACTAAGGAGGTGTGGGGTGGTTGATCTTAGCATATTGAATGAGGATGAAAAGATGTGTTATATTTCTATTTAAAAATTAATGGGGTTTAGAATACGAAAACAGTACCGCCCTCAACCTCCGCTAGAAATGTCTCTGCGCCAGCTATTGCATCAACAATATCCAGTAAATCCTCCTTCTTAATATTGTACATTTGAGCTGCAAGCGGGCATGCGTATATCTTCAGGTTGTCACCATACTCCTTCTTAAGCTCAGCCAGCATCTCATGCCAATGCTTAAAGGAACCTGACTTAATGGCGCCGTTTAGGTTCTTTAGGAAGCCCTCAACGTATGCCCTATACTGCTCCGGGAATATTGACCAGTCATCCGGGTTTAAACTACCCCAAACCTTACCAGCCACATCCTTCCTGAAGGCCACTAACCCCTCGTTAACCAGGTGCAGTACAACCTTCCTACCCGAGGCTAAGGCGGCTGCGGCGTAAACCACCACGCAGCATATCCTGTTTGCCGCCCCGCTTTGGACAACTATACCCACGGTCTTGTTTGCCATAGACCCCCACCTACACGGTGTTTAATATTAAATAATGAATTGGTTATTTTCTGCATAAACATGTATAATATACACTAGGTGAAATAGATATTAGGAGTGATTTTTAGGCATGATGCATGAGTGAGATTACCGTGGACACCAGGGGTAAGGTATGCCCAGTGCCTGTACTTGAGACGGCTAGGGCTGCCAGGTCCGCTAGCCCTGGGCAGGTTATTAAGGTATTGGCAACCGACCCAGCCGCCAAGCAGGATCTGGTTAACTGGGCCAGGGTCACCGGTAATGAATTAGTTGATGTGAAGGAGGATAACGGTGTAATCACAGTTAGGATAAGGATTAAGGGTAAGTGACTGCTAATTAGGGTCCCTCCTTGTTAAGGTTAAATATTGGTGGTATTGACAAAGCCTGAGCCTTAGCCTTTCTGGCTGTGCCAGTTACCCTAACGGTCACTGCGTAGTCTATGCTAAGCATGGCTGATCTAAACCAGGTTATGCACGGGGTTGGTACCTTGATGACGAGCCTATTGGCGTGTATGAATATTGGCACTGCGTAACACCCCTTAGAATCCCAATCAACCCCAGCAAGATCCCTAGCCTTAATTATCAACTCCCTGTACAACTGGGGTAATAGATCCACCCCCCTAGCCTCAATGACCATGTACCTCGGCATTTCACCTCCTCCTAACCACCGTGAGCCCTAGCTTAACCAACTCATCCTCAACCATAACCCTCGATTCGCGGTCCAGGGACTTCCAGTGTATTATGCCTAACCTGGGTTTAACGCTATTCCTATCCACAGCCATTCTAACAATCTCCCTAGTCGGTTTAATGTACTTAGGCACCATGTGGCCCACGTCGTATTCACCATTGATTATATGCTCCATCAGTGTCGAATAGTGGAGGTCGCCAATGGACACAGCCACGTCTCTACCATCATTAATGAATCTACCCGTATCGTTGATTAAGTCGTAGATTAATGAGGCTAGGAAGTCATGGGCCCTCTGATCCCTCCACTCAGCCTCAGTGGACCCAATCTCGGCGAAGATGGCCGGCTTATCGATGAATGGTCCGTGGTGGGTGGCCTCAAGTGAGGCGGAGTAGCCATTCAACTCACCAATCCTCCTATAGGCCTCCCTGAAGAGGTTTGTTAAAACCCTCGGTTCACTAATGGCCACAAGGCCTGGTTTACCGCCTAACTCAGCGTCACCCCAGTTACCGGGCGTGTGGAAGGTTATCAATGGCCTTGGGTTCCTCATCTCATGCCTACTCAGGAAGACCACTAGGTCAAGGTTATTGGCCCTAGCCCACTCATCAGCCTCATCAACGTAGACTATGTCCCTGTTTGAAATTAGGGCTAAGGCTAAGTCGGAGGTGTACTCATTGCTATTAACCTCCTTAAACTTAATCATTCCATTGAGTGCCCGCCAAATACCCATTGAGGCTTCATCGAGCCTAGACACCACTAGCCCAATCCTCATCGACTAAGATGATACAATGCTAATTAATAAAATTAATGCAAGGCGAGTTAATGGTTGCTAACCCCTCTCGCTCTGAAGGTGGTCTCGGTCCTGGAGGTTACCACCCTTTTATCAGTCTCGCTGCTCTTGGATTCAGGTCGAAGGGCATGCACTAAGTTACTTACCCTTAGGGTAAGTAACCTTAACTTCATCTTTTAACCTGCGATTTTTAATACCCTTATTCAGGTGGTATTTCCCTGTACACCAGCGTTATGTCTATACCCCTCTTCAGGTTTATGTACCTGGCGGTGGTGTACACCACAGCACCCAGTCCAATTAAACCCAGCACGTAGGCTAACCCTGGGTAGTATGGCTGTAGGGGTGATATCGATGAGACTACGCCGAAGTACGGGTTAGTGAAAGCCTCATAGCCGAGCAGCGCCAGTGGCGCCAGTGAGAGCGCTGCGGCTATCAACATGCCCCTATTACCCTCAGCCCTAGCCGCCTTAACCCCTGCTATGGAGACTAGGACTAGGTAAACTATGGCTAGGGGCGTGTAACTGTAGAGGGCCTCATAGCCGTATGGGCTTATTATCGGGAATGCCAGGAAGAACGCCGTGGCGGCTAGGTCAAGGAGGTGGGCGTACATGGGTGAACCCCACCTATTCAGTCTTGAGAATACCTCAGGGAATAGGCGGTCAAAGGAGAAGGCGAACACGTAGCGGGCGAAGACAATTACGCCGAAGGCCATTACGAAGAACTCCCAGGCAATTAACCCAAGCCCAATGAACCACTGTAAGGCTTCATTGTGGGCTAGGTAAATAGCCACGGTCCAGAAGTTGTATGTGCCAGTTGGGTAGTATGTCATATTGAAGCCGTAGCCGGCGGCTAGGTCCATTAGGAGGAGTGGGGTTGTTATGAAAAGCAGTGTGATTAAGCTACCCAGTATCTCATTGTAAACTAAGCCACTCCTAGTCTTAATCTCAGCCGCCACGGCTGGCCCAGCGTAGAGCCATATGTAGGCGTAGGAGGCGAAGTAGGGGACCATGTACAGCGTTGAGTATAGGCTGAAGGATGGGCCCGTGTAGGGCTTCTGACCCGTTAACTTGAAGTAATCAAGGAACCTTGTTATCTCAACGTGGAAGTTTGGTATTGACAAGCCCACCACCACCATGGCGGCTAAGGTGCCCAGTAGGGCTAGGGTTCCTAGGGCTGTGGTTAACTTGAAGCCGGCGCTAGGCCTAACAATGTTAATTAGGATTATCACTATGAATGCCACTAGGGCTAGGGAGTAGTCAAACCAAACATTACTGGTGCTGAAGACTGTGTTGGCTAGGTTGATTAGGTTGCTTAGCCCATGTGTGTAGCCTATTACAAGTAGGACGTTGTTTATTGCCGTCACAGAGAAGAAGGCTGCAAGGGCGAAGAAGGGCGGCATGTTGAAGGCTAGGGCTACGCCCATTATTGAACCCAAGCCTCCGTGAAGCCTCCTGGTTATCCAAACGTAATCCCCACCAGTCCTAGGTATCCTAACTATGAAGTACGTGTAAAGCACCACGAGCGGTAAAGTGAGCAGGAACGTTATCAAGCTGGCTAACCAGAGCACGGCACCAGGGATTACGTAAGGTGTGATGCCTATGAAGACCGCTAAACCAGCCCCCATGTTAGCCACGTTAAGCATTGCCGCATCCCAGAGGGAGGCCGACTTAACTAGGCCTGTGCTCTGCCTAACGAAGAGGGCCATGGGGAGTTAGGGGCATTAGCTAGGCTATAATAGCCCAGTGGTGCAGTTTAAGCAATACCCGCATTAATCCCCCTAAGACGTGAAGTGAGAAAGTAAGCACGATGAATAGTATGGCATAGTACGGCGTAGGGTATTGCAATTTTAAATAGCTCTGGACTTGAATAATCCTAGCAATAAATTAGTGGGCTTATAGTCATTAAGCTGGGTTAATGATTAGTTAAGGTTATTTAATTCCCTATAAACCTGAGAGGAAAGGTGTTTAAATTCCCTTAATTCATAGCCCTGAGGTTGGTGAATGAAGCCGCATAGGGAATGCCCACTCTGCATTGTTAGTGTTAGGCTTAGTGAGGTTGAGGCGGCTAACATGAGTAATGAGGAGTCGCTGGCGGCTTCCAAACTGGTGCTTAATGCCTCTGCGGAGGCCTTTGAGGAGGAGTCTGAGTTGACCAGGATAGCCTCCAGGATATTCATCAAGGTTTCATCGACATACCCTCAGGTCACTGAGTACTATAGGGTCGCTAAACGCAGGAGTATTGATGCTGCTAAGGCTCAACTACCCTTAGTTAAAAATATGTTAAGGGGGTTGGAGGGCTATGAACTGTTTAAGGCTGCGGTTAGGGTCTCAATTGCGGGCAATTTACTCGACATGGGGGTTGCGTCTCATAAACCACCCAGTGAACTCCCCCTGGATTCATTAATGACCACGCCCTTCTCCAGGGATGACACAGGTGAATTATACAACATCTTATTGAAGGGTGGTTTAAAGGTAATCTGGCTCTTTGATAATGCCGGTGAGGCGATTTTCGATACAGTACTAATTGACCTGATTAGGGGGATGGGTAATAAGGTTATTGGAGTTGCCAAGGCTGATCCTGGCTTCCAAAACGACCTAACGATCAGTGATGCCGAGTATGCAGGTTTAAGTAGTCACTTGGATGAACTTGTCTCAACAGGCTACAGCGGCTCAAGCATCCACCTGGATAGGGTCAGTGGTGAGTTCCTAAGTAGGCTTAGGGGGAGTGACCTAGTGGTCGCTAAGGGTATGGCACACTTTGAGTACATCTCAGAGGTTAACCTAGGTAAGCCTGTTGCCTTCCTACTAATACCCAAGTGCAGACCTGTGGCTGAGGCACTTGGGGTTGAGAAGGGCACCCTAGTGGCCATGTTAAGGGTTTAGTAATCATGGGTTATTCTTCACCGAATTAGCTTAATGATGCCTAACCTTAACTGGTTAGGTGACCCCGTTCTCAGGGTAAGGATTAAAGTTGAGTTGAAAAGCAAGCCGTTCAAACTAGTGAGAGGTGGTAAGGTTGCTTGCCTTTTACTGGCCTTGGCTCTGAAGCCCAATAACCTCAGGGTTAACTGTCGTAACGTCGTCCGGTCTCTTACCAAGGACTACGAACGATATGAACTTGGTAAGTGGCCTTACCTCACCTAATATCACCTGATCACCAACATTAACCTTTATGCATGGGGGTAAGTGGGCGTGTATATTCTTCCTCTTCCTAATGTACCTCTTGTATTTTGGTGAGTAGTGAAGCCACTCGTGCTGAACCACGACCTGCCCCATGTAGATGCTGACCACCCTACCCTCAATTATAGTTCCCCTAACCTTAACGTGCCCATGCCATGGGCACCTCTCGTCGTTGCAAACAGCCTTGGGTGGCAGTAGCCACGGTATCCCCACGTGCCTAACCCTAACCTTCTCGCCATTAGGCAGCATAACCACTTCCCCTGGTCTTGGCCTTTCCTGGAGCTCAACCACGAGTTTACTGGACTGCGCCATGGGTACCCACCTCACTTAGCGGCTATGTGTAGCGTTGACCTTGACGCCTTTAGCCCAGGTTCACCATGCTGAACTATCTTAGCCGTTAGGGCGAATTCCCCTAGGTAATGACCAATGTGCCATGGGGATATGGGTACTGGTATGAAGGTTATCCCATTGTAGACTTGTATAGTTAAGCCAACCATCTCGGGGAGTATTATCATGTCCCTGCAATGCGTCCTAACCGGGATAACCTTGCCCTTAGCTGCGAGTGCCTTGGCTTTCCTAATCTTCTCAAGCAGCTGCCTGTGGCATGGCCTAAGCCCCCTCCTCAGTGTTCGCCTTTGCCTTGCTGGGAGTAGCTTAATGAACTCGTTCATGGGCATCCTCATTAATTCATCGAAGGTGAAGCCCCTGTACCTAAAGTTCTTCCACTCCTCCTGGGGGATGGGGGTTGGCATTATCCAACCCCTCCTACCCGCCTCAGCCCCCTCCTCAGCCTCAGCGCCGGCCGCAGCTGCAGGTGGAGCCGCCTCAGCAGCCTTGGCCGCCGGCTTGCCCTCAGCCTTCGTCTCAGGCTTCTTAGACATTACCACCCCAATATAGGTTCGCCTTTATAACCTTTACCTAGGCTCCTTGCCGTGGTTAACCCTAGGCCCACGGGTTAATGACTATCCTACCCAGGGCCTCACCCCTCCTCAACCTATCAAGCTCCTCGTTGATTTTACCTAAACTGGAGACCCTATCCACGATTACCTTAATCTTGCCCTCCGAGACGAGTTTAACGGCCTCAATCAACTCCTCGAGGGTGTTACCGACCGATGCGGTTATGGTGGCCTCCTTAACCACCAGGTCGAGTGGGTTAACCTCAAGCTTATCGAAGCCATACCCTATGAACACCAGCCTCCCCCTCCTGGCCAGCATCCTAACCGAGTTGTTCATGGTTTCCCTTGAACCCACCAACTCGTAAACCACATCCGCGCCCTTACCATTGGTTATTTCCTTAACCCTCTTCACTACATCCTCAACCCTAGCGTTTATGACGTAGTCAGCGCCCAACTCCCTAGCCAGCCTAAGCTTCGAGTCAGTCCTACCCACGGCTATTACCTCGGCGCCGATCAACTTATTGTACTGGATTAAGGCAAAGCCCACCGCCCCAACTCCGTAGACAACCACGTAGTCGCCCACGTTGGGCATTGCCCTCCTGGTGGCGTGTATGGCTGTGGTCACGCTACACCCTATGGGGGCTGCCTGCTCGAAGGTTATGTTGTCGGGTAGCTTCACAGCGTTCCTGGCCGGTACCTTAACGTACTGGGCATAACCTCCATCGGTTATGAACCCGTACTCGGCCTTGGGGTTTTCGCACAGGTTCTCCTCACCCCTCAGGCAGAACCTGCACCTACCGCAGCCAACATAGTAGTAAACAATGACCCTGTCACCAACCTTAACCTCAGTTACCCCCGGCCCAACCTCCTCAATGGTCCCAGCTATCTCATGGCCAAGGGTGATTGGCGCAACACCCAGGTTAAGCACGCCATCGATGAAGTGAAGGTCCGTGTGGCAAACACCAGCAGCATTAACCCTAATGAGCACTTCCCCAGGGCCTGGGGCTGGTTTGGGGACTTCCTCTATGATTAGGGGTTTACCTGGCCCATAGAACCTGACCGCCTTCATCATAAACCACTGATTTCTATCCAATAACCGGCTTATTAAGCATACCTATTGGGCGTGGATGAGGCAAGGGTTTTAAAACCCACACAACTTTAGGTATATCCCCGTAGGCGTGGGTGAGGGTGAGTTGGGGGACACCCCACCTGTGATCCCAGCCCCTCCGGGCGGGGTACATCCTCGGTCCTCAACCTAACACTTATTAGTGGAGTGGTGATCCAGCATTGTGGTGGTTAGGGTTGAATTAATTGACTGCAGGAACAGTAACATGAATGGGTTAAGGGGGCTTGTAGTTAACCATACCGAGGACACCATAAGCCTACTTACCGAAACAGGTAGAGTATTAACCATACCCATCGACTCCTGTAGGTATTATGTGTGGTTTGAAAACTGCACTAGGTTAATGACCCATAGGGAACTAAGAAGGTTAATAAGGAGATTACCCAGTTCCTAACATTAGACCACCGTGACCCATGATGCTAAGTCTTGCCTTTTAGGGTGGTGTTGTTTCTTTGTTTGTTTAAAGTTTTAGTCTATTGGTCAGTATGTTTGCTTCTGGTTATGTTTTAATTCCTCCTTTGCCTTGTGTTTTCCTGGTGCCTAGGGTAGTGCCTCCGGGAGGGGGTTTTCTTGCCTTGGATGAGCCGGTGGGTCGATCACCCACTGTTTCCACCAACCCAGGCACACAATCCACTTCTCCTAAACTAAAGAGGGGTAGGAAATCAAAGAGTGGGAATGAGGAAATACGCACTGTTAGGCTTAGGCTACTGCCTAATGGCTCTCAAGAGGGGAGACTAAGGAAGCTAGCAGATGCCACTGCTAGGTTGTGGAATGAGTTGAATTACGCTAGGCTGATTCAGTGGAGGGAAAGTAAGCATGTTGATTTCAAGGGTACGGAGCATGAGTTCTACCACAAGTATAAGAGTGTGTTGGGTGTGAATGCTGGTCAAGTCATAAGGTTGAGTAATTGGGCTTGGAAATCATACTTCAAGCTACTCAGGCTGTACAGGCAAGGCAAACTACCGAAGTTTAACGGTAAGCCTTCGCCGCCAGGCTTCTGGAAGGATAGGCTACTAGGGAAGAGGGAGCTAAGGATTCTGGTTAGGAATGATAGATATTACCTAGAGCCCACCAACGGTGGAGAAGGATATATAGTTCTTAAGGACTGGCACTTGAGAATAAAGTACGCTGGTAGGGTTAAGTGGAGTGGTAAGCAGGGTACACTCGTAATTAAGCTTGAAGGCAATAGGTGGTTCGCATACGTGCCAATTGAGGTTGGTTCCAAACCAGTGAGGAGTAACCCGAGGGGTTACGTTAAAGGCATCTATGAGAAGATTCAAATTGAAAAACCCAAGGGTGGTAATAAGGCTTTCATTGACGTTGGCTTGAATAACTTGTTTGCCGTGGTGTTTAGCCACACTGATACGGCAATCCTAATCAAGGGCTCAAGTATTAAGGCTGAGTATTACTACTGGAAGAGGGAGGTTAAGACTTATCAAGCCGTTAGGGATTGGTTGGGGAATCGTGGCTTCAATGCATGGCGCAAGTATCACACGTTTTACCTACATGCTGTTTACAAGAGGAGGGAGAGATTAAGACACTATTACAGGACTGCAGTCAGATTCCTGGCGAGGACAATGCATGAAATGGGTGTTGACGAGGTATTCATCGGATACCCCTATTTAGTGAGCCAAGATGATGGTAATGAGTACAATACCAATGTTTGGTGGTTCAGCAAAATCATTAATTGGCTCAATGATGTACTGCAGGAGTACGGAATCAAACTGCATGTTGTTAATGAGTATGGGACTAGCAAGCAATGCTCAATATGCAATGCAAACCATGAAAACGGAAGAATCAAGAGGGGACTATACGTATGCCCAGTAACAAGCACTAAGATTAATGCCGACCTAAACGCAGCGAGAAATATTGCAAAAAGAGTAGGCTACGAAACACCAACACCAAGAAAAATACTAAGCTTCATCATCACTACTAACGGAGTAGAACCAATAACCCCCATGGAGGGGGTAACAACCAAGACCCCCAAGATTAACCCTACCTCCCTGAGGTAGGGAGGGGGTCATTCACCCATTACATACTTGATACCAATGGCTTGTGTCTTCATCACATGCTTAAGGCCCTATTCTCCTGGAAGTTACATTAGCTGAGTGAGGCTGCGTAAATCATTATGGAGTAGATTACCAGTAATGTAACCTTACTTGACTCGAAGGAGAAGCCTAAAACGTCACCGTTAACGAAGCCTAACCTTAAATTACTCAGTCTAGTCACCAGCAGTGCCACCACTATGGCTGTTAGTAGGCTAACCGGTACGAGTAGTATGAGGGTGGGTAAGTCCCAGTGGTATATGAGGGGTACAGCCGCTGTTGATACTAGGTAAATTATGGTTGATAACGCCAGGTTAACCCCACCCTTCGACCCCATCACAAATAATTTACCAACCCCAGACTCACCCGGCTTACCGAGGTGGGCTGTCATGAACATTGCATATGCCGCCGATGATTCGGCGATGGGTAAGGTTATCATAGCCACCTTACCCATTGATGAAACTGAGGAGTAAACCAGGACCAAGTCTATTAGGCCGAGGGCCAGTGCAAAGGCCCCCCTATGCGGGTCCTTAAGCACCCTAACAGCCTCCTCCCCCCTCCTACCCGTTAGCAGTACTTCACCGAAGTCCAGGAAGCCGTCCATGTGTTGGAAGCCATTGATAATGTACATTAACGCCACGGCTAATGCAACCCCAATTGGCCTACTGATCAGTAGTGGTGGTGTTGAGAGTAAACCCTCAATTAGGCCTATGAGGGGTGTCCAGTAGAAGTGCCTTGGGGCCAGGTTAAACTCACCCCCGGCGGGTATTATGGTTAGGAAGGTTAGTAGGCTCCTAAACCCTGCTAAGGATTCCCTTAACCTCGCTGATAAGCCTCTCCTCATGTTCAACACCCCTCACCGCTATCCTAACGTGCCTACCCCCAAGTCCAATGAAGCCCCTGGGGGTTCTAATTGCAATACCCCTATTAAGCAATTCCCCGTAAAGCCTCTCAGCGTCAATCGGTGCCTCGGCCAGTATGAAATTTGCCCTAGAGGCGTATACCCTGAAACCCAGTTCGCTAAGGCCATTAACCAGGAACTCCCTAAGCCTAGGTATCTCAGTCCTCGACTCCTTTAGGAAGGCTGAGTAGGCCTCGGCGTATTTGCCATAAACCCCCTTAACAACTTCATCAGCACAGTTGTTCACGTTCCACGAGGGTAGTATGGCCCTCACCAGCTCCACTAGGTGGTCATTGGTTGAGTACAGGTAGCCTACCCTCAACCCAGGTAGTCCAAGCTCCTTAGTTAAGGACCTAACCACAACCACCTTACCATGGCCACTACCCATTAGGCTCATGGATGGGTCGTCAGATAGGTTAATGTAGGCCTCATCAACTATGAGTAAGCCGGCGGCGTCGGCAATCTCAAGTAGCTCATCCCTGCCGTGTAGGGTACCCGTTGGGTTACTTGGATTGCTCAGAAGCACCACCTCACCCTCCCCAGCATTCACGTCGCCGAGGGTGAATGATGATTCACCGTGGGGCATAACATGGTGGGTAACCCTAAAGCCAATAAGCCTGCAGTAATCCTCAAACTCAAGGTCACCGTAGTTGGGTGAAACAATGACGCACCCCCTTAAACCAAGAAGCCTAGCTGCCATTAAAGAGGCGTATAGGCCCTCAGAGGCGCCGTTGGTGGGAACCACGTCATCCTCATTAACGCCGTTGAACCTGGCTATTGCAGCACGTAGCTCGGTGTAGTAGTAGTCTGGGTATGTTGAGTAGTCGCATCCCCTAATAAGTTCAATGGCGAATCCTGGAGGGGCCAGTGGGTTTAGGTTGGAGCTGAAGTCCAAGATACCTGGCTTGGCTAACCCACCATGAATCTTCATTGAGGTACCACCTAAGGTGGTGCCGAATGTGAGCTACCCCGCCCCTGGAAGGGGTGGGGTTTCCCGCTTCCTTGCCCCACCTTGCCCGTGGCCGAGGGCTACGGGTAGTGGGTGGAGCTCCACGGGCACTGCGGCTGGCTCCCAGCCTGCCCTCCTTAAGTGATTGAGGGCGGAATTGTAGTCCCTATCAGTCCTCCAACCGCAGACTGGGCATTCGAAGACTCTATCACTCAACGTTAAATCCTCCCTCACGTACCCGCATTTGGCGCATGTTTTTGAGGAGTCCCTTGGGTCAACGAGGATGAGCCTCTTCCCATACTTCTCAACCTGGTACTTAATTATTGAGCGCATCATACCGAAGGCAGCGTCCTGGAGACTCCTCCTAAGCGCCCTATTTGCCTTACCAATGAGTTGCTTAACATCAATATCCTCAATAACCACCACATCGTAGTGCTCTGCAAAATACTTCCCTAACTTCATGTATAAGTCCCTACGCAGATTCGCCAAGTGTTCATAAGCCCTAGCCAACTTAACCTTAGCCTTAAACCAATTATGGGATAGAAACTGCTTCCTAGAGAGAACCTTATGTAATCTTCTTATTCTCTTCAAAGCCTTCCTGTAGGCTCTCAGGTTAGGGAGGTATTCGCCATCCGATGTTACAAGCAACTTCTCTAATCCAACATCAATGGCAACAACCCTACCTGTCCTAGGGAGTTTGGGGAATTCGTAACCATCAACAATGAAGGATACGTACACCCTCTCGGACTTTGTCAGCTTCACTGTTACCCTCTTCACCTTATCGAGTGGGAAGTCCCTATGAGCAATAACCCTGAAGATGCCGAGGTTAGACAGCCTCAACACAATAAGCCTCTTCCTACTCCTCCCACTCCCAGTCCTAATCTCCCTAACCTGTAGTATCCTCCAACCACTTTGCGGGTACATCAATGAGTAGTACTTGTGGGACTGTAAATAACTTTTTGGAACTGCTTAAACTCGTAGTTGTGCTCCCTCAATGCCCAGTGTATTGGTATTTTGTCTCTTGGTGCTTTGAATCCGCAGTTTTCGCAAACCATGATTCTATCCGGTAATTGGGTTAGTTCGTGTTGGCAAATTGGGCATATTGTGCTTGGTAGTCTCTTGAACTCATACGGTACGCCGTACCATTTGGCTAAGGTGGTTAATTGTTTGACGAATTTCCTTGTGTTCGCCATTAATAACTTGATTACGCCTGGTGGTAGTTTCTCCTCAAGGAGCTCCCTCCTAGACTCCTCGGTCATGTCATCAATGACTAATAAAGCCTTGTACCTCAATGCCTTCCTGACTAGCTTACTTGCCAGGAAGTAAGCCTTATCCCTAGTTATGGCGTATAATCTAGCGTGCATTGCTCTGATCCTCTTCCATAACCTACGCCCCTCAGTGGTCTTGTGAAGTCCCGACCTCTTCAGCTCACCGTACTTCCTCCCAAGCCTAATCAACTCGTTGTACAACCCATAGTACCTGCCTAGGTTTAGTCTCTCTTGCTTATACGACATAATCCTTCCATCCCTAACCAAACCCCAAGATATCCCATACTTCCATGAATTAACATCAACCACGAGTCTGTACTCACTGGGTTCATAAGGTTCAACTTTGCGTTCAGCAATTAAAGCCAAGTATGGTTCATCATCCTTTAAACCAATCATTGCAAACCTCACATCACCACCCTCCCTTACCCGCTCATCTATCCAATTAACCACCCAGTCAGGCATCGGTATACTAATCTCGTTTTTACAAACCCAACGTATCTTAATAACATTATTCTTAAGGTCTAAGACTACTGGTGCGCTCTTATCACCTTTCCTTGAGCCATCTTGGTAAACCCTCAATATCTTCGACGGAATCCACGCTCTAACAAACCACCTCTTAGGTACTGTGCCGAGAACTAAGCTTCTCATGTAGTTCTTAAAACCGTAAAGTTGGTGCTGTACTGTCTTGGGTATGTCTGGCACCCAAACCTCAAAACCACGGTAAGCCAGGTTCGTGAGGGCCATCAGCCGCTTGATATAATCAACATCACACTTGTCCTTCGGTAGCCTAACGAGTAGTGTTCTGTGTGCTTTCATTTTTCACCACCAGCATGCCTTCGACCTCTTTCCCTATGTGCTTGGCTAACTCATCTCCACCGTATGCCATGTACACGTAAATCCTAACGTAGGTTTTACCGTGCCTCTTCTCCGCCTGTAGCCTTCCCTTGAATGTAAGCACCTCCATAGAGAGTAGCTACCAAACTACTTAATAAGTATTTTGGTAGCAAAAGACTTAAATTTCAGATAAAAGTAGCGGTAACTGGCCCGCACTTGGAGGGGAACCCGAGGAAGGTGCGGGCGCCCAGCCCCGTGGGCGCTGAGAAGTGATGCCCCGAAGATGGGGGCGTAGTCCCGACGAGGGATGAATGAGTGATTAGGCTCGCTGGAATGAGGGGAAACGGGGCGTTTTCCCTGGGGAACCTCTTCGACAAGCCCTCAAGGAACCTCTGCCTAGCGTTGTAGCACCTGTCTGCGATTTCCTGCACCACC
>Ga0080003_1000801_pt1 | contig 19123 bp, 18 predicted proteins | sample JossMetagenome_FD_69206 | JGI IMG/M metagenome (GOLD analysis project Ga0080003, IMG submission 69206) | Hot spring microbial communities from Joseph's Coat, Yellowstone National Park, USA - JC2_E (SPADES assembly) (version 2) | ecosystem: Environmental > Aquatic > Thermal springs > Hot (42-90C)...
CAAAATATTTAATATTTTGCAAGCCTTTTTATGTCTATTATTCAATATAATATACAGCAATTTAGATATTTATATATTCACTTTTATTCGTTATTTGTGCATTTTGCACTTTCACCTTTTCTTTATATTATAGATTATTATTAAATTTTTATATAAAATAATAATAAATATAAAAATCAATATAAAAAACTAAAAATATACATATGTGTAAATATGTGTAATAATTAATATATTTATAATAATATATTTATAGTTAATTTATTATAAGTATCATAAAATAATAAAATTAGATGATTTTATGAACTCTATGGATTCATCTAAGATAAAAGAGATAAATAATATATTATTCTGGATAGGCCATGCAAGTTTTTATATAAAGACTAAAGAAACAACTCTTTTTATAGATCCTTTTAATGTTGATAGCAATATTGTAAAGGAAAGGGCAGATCTGGTTTTGATAACCCATGCACATTTTGATCACTGCAGCAAGGCTGATTTATTCAAAATAATAAAACCAGATGGAAAAATAATAAGCTCGCAGGGCTGCTTGACAAAGAGAGATTATAATAATCTTGAGATAATTAAACCTGGCTATAATGGAAAATTTAATGATATTTCTATTAGCGCTATACCCGCATATAACCTCAAAAGTGAAAGGCTCAGCTTTCATCCAAGGGAGAATGAATGGGTCGGCTATATTATAGATGCGGCAGGCTTGAGATTTTACCACGCTGGAGATACCGACTTTATACCTGAAATGAAGAAGCTAAAGGGATTAGATGTTGCAATGCTCCCTGTTGGCGGAACCTACACAATGGATGTAGATGAGGCTATAGAGGCTGCTAAATCCATCGATTCAAAATTTATAGTCCCAATGCACTATAAAAATCTGCTGGGTGTAGATGGATCAAAAAAGGCTGAAGAAAAGCTAAAGAAAGGCTTGAACAATCTGCTTATAATGAATGAGGTGCAAAAACCCACGTATGCATTTAAGTAATCTGCTTCAAAATCTCCCTTGAAACCTCAAGAAGCTCAACAGGGCTCATCTTAAAAACCCTTTCTTCGCTATTTGGAAGCTTAGAGCTTATATCTTTCAATTTTTCTTTAGGTAGAGCAAGTGCATGCGCAGAATCAAGCAGCGCATTCTTAAGCCTCTTCTTCTTATGCATCATTAGCAGTGATATAATATTAAGCTCGCTCTTATTGAGCTTTAATTCAAGAGGTTTGATATAGACAACGCTCGACATAACTTTTGGCTTAGGATAAAATGAATCCTTATTAACATCAAATATTTTTGTTATCTTAAAATTCAATGAGGATACAACACTGAGCCTTGAGTAGGAATGTGTGCCCTCTTTAGCGAGCATATGGTCGACAAACTCTTTTTGAAGGCACAAAACCGCATTCATCTTATTTTCGGCAAGCCACATTATAGTCTTGCTTGATAGATTATAGGGTATATTGGAAATCATTATATCAAAGCCTTCAAGCTCTTTTTTATCAAGATCAAAAAAATCATTGTTTATTAATCTAAGATTTCTGCATTTTAGATTAGATGAAAGTATTTCAAAAATTCTGTGGTCTTTCTCAACAGCAAGGACACGCTTTGCCTTCTTGCATAGCTCTCTTGTTAATATTCCAAAGCCTGGACCGATCTCTATTACATTTCTGTCAATAGCAAAGTTTGCCTCCTCTTTTGCAAGTTTTTTATCAAGTAGAAAATTTTGGCCAAGCCTCTTTGATGAACGTATAGACTTTATAAGAACTTTATATTCTTCGTATTCTGTATCCATAAAAAACACAAAAATAAAGCATTATTAAATAAAACAAATAAAATATTTAATATTAAAATATATTATTAATATATTATAAATATTACTAATTGCTAAATAATCAATTGATATACAAGATAATGATGTTGTAATATAATATTGGATATTCATATTTCATAGAGCAATTATATTTATAATTATATTTATTGATATTGATATAAGATTATATTTTAATTATTATTTAATATTATTTAATTTAGATTGTTATAGATTATTATATAATGTTTTATATATGATATTTACAATTAGATTGTTTGATTTATATGTTTGATATTAAAGATAAAAAAATTAAAGTAAGAGAGAACATAAAAGCACAAAGCGCTATCGATTTATTAATAACATACAGCTATGCAATATTGATAGTGACGATTATAATAAGTATTTTATTTGTTTTTATAAATCTTCCAAGGAATTTATTTCCAACAGAATGTAACTTTTATGGTAATCTAAAATGCACAGGTGCAATGATCGTTCAACAGAGCAATGGAATCACAGCGCTTTCTGTGCTTGCCTCAGATTCTATTCCTGGAATAATTAATATAAGCAGCTTTAATGCTAAAATAGAAAATGCAAAAGGCTCTGGAAGTTGTGCACCTGCACAAACAAAAGAGGGCCAATATACATACTGCATTGCAGAGCTTAATACAAAATTAAGCAATAATATTATTTATAATGTTACATTTAATATAAGTGCAAATTATTGCGCAAATATAAAAGGGCAATGTCCTTCATCAAGCAACTATATAATTGCAGGAACTTTAAAGATTATGCCTTCAACACAAAATACAATCTCTTATCCACTTATAATTTATTCTAATGGTGGAGGAACTACACAACCAGCAGGAATACAAATGCTACCAAATGGAGCAAGCGCAACCGTATATGCAATACCAAATCCAGGATATACTTTTAGTAGTTGGCAGTGTACAGGAGCTGGATGTTATGCAGGAACAGAAAATCCAATATCATTAACAATCAATAATTTAATAACAGAAACTGCAACATTTACTCCTACATAAATATAAATAAAAGTATAAACAAGGAAGATAATAAAAAAATTATAATAAGATAAGAAAATGTAATAAGAAAAAAGGCTTAAATTAAAAAAGCAAAAAATAAAAAGAAAGGTATAAAAAGATTAATAAAAAACAATTGATAAAAAAATAAACGCCTCAGTAGCTCAGTGGTAGAGCGTCTGCATGGTAAACTTTTGAAGATTACTAAACTATAAAGCAGAAGGTCGGGGGTTCAATTCCCCCTTGAGGCTTCAGGATAAAATTATATGTAGTGTAAAAAAGTGTTAAAATTATAGGTAGTTAATATTATATTTAATATTATAGTTAATACTGCACTTATTAAAGTTATTCAAGTCTTTTTATAATGTGGTAACCAAACTGTGTTTTAACAATTCCAGATATTTCTCCAGGTTTTAGCGCAAATGCGGCGTTTTCAAACTCCTTAACCATGACACCCCTTCCAAAATAACCTAAATCACCGCCCCTCTTTCTTGTACCATCTATAGAGTACTCAGCTGCAAGCTTTGAAAAGCTCTCGCCTTTATTCAGCTTGTCTAGAACCTCTTTTGCCTTTGACTCTTTCTCAACCAAAATATGCGCACATCTTATTTTGTCTGCCATCTTATCACTAAATTTTTATTTAACAAATAAATTAATAAAAGCAATGTATAATTGATGATAATTGAAAAATTAATAATAATTAATGATAATTGATGATAATTAATAATACTTGATAATCAGATATTTTTAATTATAATTTTAATTATGATTCAACTTTGTAAGTTCATCAAGCAGCTCTTTACTAATGCCAAGCTTAACAAGAGTCTTTGTACTATTTTCATCTATAGAGTTCGCTAGTTTACTAAGAACTTGTACATAAAATTCTTTGAATAACTCAAGCGCATGTTTTTGGTCTACATTTATCTTTGATAGTTTTATAATCTCTTTTGCTAAAGCATAATTAGAAGAGCTCAACTCTATAATCCTCTTATCATTAGCGATATCTTTTTGATTGATTCCCTGGCTGTTGCTCTGAAAAATGACAAAAGGAGTAAGCGAGCTTATTATATCTTGATAAAGCCCGTCCAAGCTTACCTCATATATATTCTTTATATATTCAAGGATCGATAAAAATTTAAGCAGATAAAAGGCTTTGCTTTCAATCCTATTTCTTGCAGAATAAAACATTGCGTGTATACTATCTTTTTTGAATTCTAGTATAGTTATGTTATTATATAAATTTAATTTATGATAATTTATTTTATGAGCATTAATATAATTATCAATATAATTATCAATATAATTATCATTATAATTATTATATTTATTATATTTATTAACTTTAAATTCCTCTTTTTTATTCAAAGTATTTTCCTTATTCAATTTATTATCTAATTTATTATTCAATTTATTATTTGATTTATTCTTTTTGATCTCTTCATCTTTTTTATTATTTATACTCTCTCTACTGTTTTCACCGATAATATATTTTATTATAGTACCTTCTGAAAGAAGCATTGAATCTGGAATAATATTCATCATATTTTTAAGTTCTGTAAAATTTGACTTTATAAAAGCATTTGTATAAAATGAATAGACAAATGAAAATTTATTATTCAACATATCACCTTTTCTAATGAATCAACTATAGCAAGATCATCAATATCAAGAGAACGCAGATAAGCAACGATATCACTTCTCTTTGCTCCTTCTTTGATAAGGAATTTTACAAGTGCAATGAGCTCGATATCGCGATTATTGCTTTCTATAAAACTCCTAAGTTTTTCATATATATCTCTTGAATAAAAGAGTGATGAATTTTTCAAGAATTTATCCATCTGTATTGCCCTAATCATAGAACCACTTTTAAGCTTACAAATATTATTGATTAAACCATCTACCTTTTCTATAATAAAATTTTTCTGATCTTTTGACTTATAAACAAGATGGACAATGCAGCTGCCAATATGTAGTCTAAAAGGAAGTTCTGCAAACTCTCTTGCAAGAATCCCCATATCGACAAGCAGCTTTGAATCATCGCTGTTCTGCATCCTGAATATAAAGAATGAGGCAATATTTGATGCTATATCCATATTTATATCTTTGACGTTCTGGGTCGCTATTGCAACACTTATATTGTATTTTCTCCCCTCCCTAAAGAGCTGCGTTAAGCTTTCATTATCATCTATAATCTTCCAGACTTCATCAACAACAATAAGGTGCTTCTCGTTAAAACCGAGCTTCATGTTGTGCATGAATTCCACGACTAATTCAAGAAATGCTGATGCAATAAGCTTCCTTTGGGCGTCACTGCTCAGCTTTGAGATGTTGAGTGAAAATATGCCGTTGAGCAGAGATGAAGGATCGAAGGTGCTTGAATCCGCTAATATAGGGCTGAACCTAAGCTGCTCGAGCTTTATGCGTAGGCTTGAATCCTTTTCAAACATGTTGATTATATAGGAAAAGTTGAGTATTTCCTTTGTATTATTGCAAATCTCAATCGCATTCTGCACCGTTTTGTAAAGCAGAGCGTGTTCGTTTGAATCGAGCTTTAGCATGGAGGATATTGCATTGACTGTATACTCGAGCTTTTTCTTCTTGTTCTTAAAAACATCGAATATGTTAATCCGGTTGTTCAAGTCTATATAGATTATATTTCCATAGAGAAAATTTACAACCTCTGAGTATTCATCATTCCAATCAATTATAAGTATGTTTTTTATATCAGCATTAAAGCTTCTTAGTATATAGTTTTTGAGAAAATAGCTTTTGCCGGAGCCCGTTGTCCCCACTACTGCTATATGCGGATTCATAAGTTCTTCCGAGTCAAAAAAGAATGGCGTATGATAAAGCCTAGTTTTGCCTATGTAGATGCCTTTTGCATCGATTAATTCCGGCTCGCTCGGCTTGAAGATGCTTATCCCTTTTGCCGCATTATGGTTGTTTGAGAGCTCTTTAAGCTTCATTAATACCACCATCTAGCTTGAGCAGTGCGAGCAGCTCGTTGCCTGCGAGCACCTTTGAATGTGATGAGAGAAGCGCATCGAGCTTTGCGGTTATCTCCTTAATCTGCATCGTAGCATGTTCTGAAGCCTCAAGCAGAGTATCAGAAACAGCAGTAGTAATAACATAGTATGAAATCTTTATAGGAACCTCGCCAGAGCTTATATTTTTAATATCATGCTCGATATTTTCGATCTCCTTCTTTAGCTTGTTGGCTCTTACAGCATTCTTTGCATCATTTGCATCGATCCTTGAAAGCTCTATCTCCCGCATGCTCTTTTTTGTCTGAAGCTTTTCAATTATCTTTTTTATATCAATGTTTTCAACATGCATGACAAGCTTGAATGGATAATTTATGCTGCCTATAAGGTGCTCAAGCTTCACCTTGTCAAGCTCATCTATATTATCTGTATTAATAAGAGCCGCAGTCAATGCACCCACTCTTCCATTATTTCTGAATACTGCTGTATTCCTACTCCCGCTAAGCTCGTATCCATTGAAAACCTCTATAATATTAGTGTGCTTGAATAGAATATCTTCAATAATATCATTGAAATAATAGAAGGATATTGAGAAAAGAAGAAGAAGCATATTGATTATTATCACTATTATATTGAGAGTAATAATACTTGCAAAAAAGAGTATTATGGAAAGAAGCAGCAATATATACAATATAAAAATATTATAATTATATTCCATAACAACACTTTATCTAAATTATTTTTATTATTTTGGTATTATTATTTTGATCTTACTATCATATTCTGATTTTTGATTATTTTTGATTATTTTTTAATTATTTTTAATTATTTCAAACTAGAAGATATCAAACCTCCCAAAAGAGATCTCGCTTCCAAGGATCCTCGCAAGCTCTCTTATAGAGATTATAGTCAGGATAATACTCAATAAAGGAAGAATTATTACCTCGAGTATAAAATTCGCAATAATATTCATTAAAAGCTTGATAATATACTCGAAAGATCCCGCTAGATTTTCAGTACCTGAAACCGCGCTCTTAAGCATAATCAGACCCATCTCATTATTTGATATAGAGTTTGATATAATACTAAGAGGAAGGGCTTTTGATGCTATTGCAAATGAAAACGTCATAGCGCTGCTTGTGAAGTTGAGCATTGATGATTGAAGCGCACCACTCGGCAATGCTGGTATACTATTCATAATCTCTATATTCATAAGATATGTCAATGGAAAAACAACAAATAAACCTATAGCTAATGCAAGAATAGCGCCGCCAAGCCTTCTTGAAAAATAGAATGTACGCAGTGTAAGTCCTATATAGAGAAGAAGAGGTATTATTATTCCAATCGCGTTTATTATAGCAGCCTGGAGAAAGAGTGCAATAAGCGTTGTTGATAATGTTTCAATTGCCAACCTGAGAGGGCCTAAAAAGATTGAAAATGCAGTAAATTTTATTGATATAAAAATTACAGAAAAGCCAATTGTAGATAATGTGCCCACAATAAGATAAGCAGAAATCAAATAGCTTAGTATTCCCATAATTTGTATTGATAATGGTATCAGGATTGTATTTCCTACTGAAAAAGGCTGTATTCCGACAAGATAGTAATATGAGAGGCACAAGCCGTAATTGTATGCAATAGGACCGCAGAATTCAAGCACGTTATTTGGCAGCGCACCGACAAATTGATTTATGATCTGCGTTACTATCCCCACTTGGCTGAATGCAGCGAATAGTACAAAAAGAATCACGCCATTAATGAAGCTCTGAGTAAGCTCTTTCAAGCCGAATTCCTTTATCCTTCGGTTGTCCATAGCATAACCAAAGCCATAGATTATACCACCTACAGATATCATTATAGCTATTATTGCAACAGCAATCTCAAACATATCAACACTTTATTATATTATATATATTTTGTTTTATTTTAGTTTATTTTAGTTATATATAGCAAAATTTGGATAGAATTACAAAGTGCTGTTTACTGAATTTGTTGTAAAATTACTCAGTAGGTGTGTTGAAGCAGTTGCAAGAGAGGTTGCTGCAAAACTTAATACCGCAATCACTATCGCTCCTATTATTACATTTATTGCGGTTGTATGAAACTGCGCCTTCTTTTCAGGAGGTAGAAGCTGGCCGAGGGCATAAAATATTCCTGCTATTATAAACAATACCGCACTGAGTATTGGTCCAATCTGTGCAAGTATCTCTCTTGTATTTGATATTGTAGACATTATCTGAAACTCTTGAAATTCTTGAAAATTGTTTAGAGGAAGTGCTGCACTTATAGGAGCAACTTTTAAGAGTAAAAGCACAATAAAGAAGAATAGCACTTCTATTGATATTTTTTTAAATATCTTTTTTAATCCAAAGCTATTTTCATTTTTACTCTTATTTATATGCGCCTTATCACTTGCACTAGTCTTATTCTCATTAATCTCATTGTTCTTATTATTCTTATTATTTTCATTATTCTCATCCAACTTAAAGTTCACGTAACCACCATATTTGTTTACTTTATTACTTATTTTATTATTTAGATAAATATTTAAATATATATGTAAAATTAGATACATAAAAAGATAAATAAAAAGATACACAAAATAGATATTAAGAAAAAATAAGAATAAAATAAGAATAAGCAAAGTATAATACTAAAACAAAATAAAAAAGCAAAGTTTTATAAAATGAAAGAATAAAGAAAAATAGTATATATATTTAACCTTTTTAAATATTAAGAGCAAATGTGGTGTCTATGGATGATAAAATAATACCTAAGCATATTGCGCTTATTCCGGATGGTAATAGACGTTGGTCTAGAAAAAACAGATTGCATATTATGGAAGGATATGAACTGGGTATAAATAAATTTATAGAATTTGCAAAATGGTCGTCAGAATTTGGAGTTAAAACAATTAGCGTCTGGGCATTGTCAAATGAAAATATAAAGAATAGAAACAAGCAAGAGCTTAATATCCTCTTTAATTTGTATCTTAAAGCCGCAAGAGATAAGAAGCTTATAAATGATTTGATAAAAAATAGGATGCGCTTCAATGTTATAGGAGATTTGCATGCGCTTCCGTCTAAACTTAGAGTTGAATTATACAAACTTGAAAGAATGACAAGAAAATTCAACGATTTTACAATTAATATGTTGATAAATTATAGCGGTCAAAATGATCTGGCGTATGCCGCAAAGCAGATATCGCAAAAGATTAAACAGGGAAAATTAAAAAAAGTGGATAATGAAACGCTTAGAGAAAACCTTATGAGTGCAGCAGTAGGAGATGTTGATCTTGTTATAAGAACCTCTGGAGAAATTAGATTATCAGGATTGCTACCATGGCAGACTGCATATTCGGAATTCTATTTTGAAAAAAATTACTGGCCGGATTTTACAAAAGAGAATTATGAGAATGCAATTAATGATTATTCAAAAAGGCAGAGGCGTTTTGGAAAATGATTGAATATATTTGATAAAATAAATAGATAAAGAAATAAATAAAGGCATACTGATTTTATGGTAAGGAGTAATGATAATTTGATAAAAAGAGTCCATGTTTTTTCTAAAAGCCTGCCAAATTCAAAAAATATTATTTTGTTTTTAACAATATACAGTATTATTGCCGGAATAATAACAAGTACATTGGCTGAGCTAAGAAGCATAGAATTCTTTTCATTGATAGGATTAGGAATCCTGACAGGCCTTATTGCAATTTTGCTTCCGACGCTTCTAACAGCTATTGCAATAAAAATAATAAAGAGATATATCAAAACAAAATATCTTTTGGTTATAGCAAGTATAGGGGCATTTATTTACTCATTATTTTTAATATTGGCGAGTGCTCTTTACTATATAAGCGGCAATTATATTTTATCAAGCTCTATAGTACTCGTTGGCGATGCAAGCATATTGGGTTTATGGCTGTTTATAAGCAAGGTAGTGCTTGGTCAAAAAAAGAAGGCGCTACTTTTTTCAGTGATACAGCCGCTTATCAACCTCTTTGTTTATATAGGTGCATCAAACATTATTTTTACATTTTCACTACCTCTTTCGCTTTTGCTCCTCAAGCTTACCACGGGCATTATTATTTTTGCCGTTGCGACCTATATTATAGTTTATACTATTGACAAACCAATAAAACGCAATCTTAATTTTAGCGGTATTGATGCATTTTCTGAAATTGTCCAAAACTGGCTATTTGATATTGATATGAAGATCTCAAACCCAAAGGGTTATAAAAATAATATCTATACACATACGATTGTTATTAAAAATAAATATAATAAAATCAAGGCATTATTTTATATACCTGAAATTCATTATGGCCCTGTTGGCACCGTGGGTGGCAGTCATTTCCCATTTCTACTACAGAGTTATGCTTCTAAAAAATATAATACAAATGTATTCATAATGCATCCGACTGTAAATGAAGACAACAATCCAATATCGAGCTCTGAAATTAGCATACTAAAGAATGATCTCAATAAAAGTGTAAATGATGCAAAGAAGATAAACTATCAAAATATTGAATATTATAAAGGAGTTTATGAAACCGCCAAAATATCAATTCTAAAATTAGGAAAACTGGAGATAGCAGCATTTACAAGAGCGCCAAAGATAACAGAGGATTTTACAGTAGATGCAGAAAAAATAATAAGAGAGCTGCTCAAAAGCAAAGATTCTGATCTAGTTATGCTGGATCTGCATAATTCTAGATATGAAAGTGCTTCAAAAACAGAGCTTGATGGAATAAAAGCAAATACAGAATATATACATGAATATATTAAAGCGATAAAAGAGATGAAGAAAATAATAAGTGCAAGAAACATTGTATTTGGTTCATCAAGTATAAATATTTACGAGAAGGTTGGAAAACCTATAGATCTTGCACCCGGAGCATTAAACTGTGCATTTTTTAAAATTAGAAATATAAAATATCTACTTCTTTTATTTAATTCAAATAATATGCTTCCATCATTCAGAAGCAGTATAATAAAGCATATAGAAGAGAAGTATAAAATCAAAGCAGAGGTATGTACAACAGACACGCATTATGTAAATTCATTGCAGAGAACTGCAAGCAATGTGCTGGGTAGAGATATTAATATATCGCTTCTCTTACCCTTAGTTGATACTGCTATAGAAGAAGCAATGAAGGAAGCGGAACCTGTGGAGGTATTCTATAAGAAAAATGTAATAAAGAACTTTAGTGTTTGGGGGCCAAACATAAAAAACAATGTAATGAATATTGTAAGCTATGTTTTAGGAATGGCAAAAATTGTTGTACCGTTGATTCTAATTGGAAGTTTTATAATCGCAGCATGGATTATATCTCTAATTTGATTTTTAATTTATTTAATTTATTTTTGTTTTTATTTATTTTATTTTTTATCTTTTTGATTAAGTTTACAATAATATATTATACAGATCAAATAAATGTTAATTAGTATAATGATAAATTAATAAGTCAATAATAAATAAATATAATGTATAAATAAAATATATAAATAAAATATAATGTACAATATTAATTATAACATATAATATTAATAAATCAAATTAATAAATAATAATATGATAATTAATAATAAATCATTAATATTAACTAATATAATTAAAAGTATATAATTAAAAAGTAAAAAATAGATATTGAAGAAATAAAGAAATACTGAGAACATGATGGTATTTGAGATATTTGAAGTATTTTTTATAATACTGAGCACAATTATAGGTTTCTTCTATTTAATAGATAAAAACCACGAACACCTAATTAAAAGAATCTATCCATTAGCTACAAGCATGCTTATTACATTTATTGTCTTGTTTCTTGCAAATCCTGAAATGGGTATATCTCTTCTAATATTAGTAATATTCTTTTCCTTAATCTTTTCAATTATACCATTTTTCTATGGGTTTAATAAAAAGGCTTTATTATTTACGATGATATTTGCAATTTTATCATTTACATATGCAGATTATATCTACGGAGAAATATTATTTTATTTGATAATTGCATTTTCTATAGGAACCGCATTAGGCATATATTATAGAAGCGGCTTGCAGGTATTTAAAAGAAAACATATAAGCACAGATAAAGTGCTTGAAACAAAAAGAGATATAGTACATATATTCTTAGGTTTAATAGTTATTAGTATATTTTTTGTATATCCACTTCATACCGCTATTTACATAACAATGGCGTTGATATTTCTAGGGTATCTTTATAATGGAATTGCTTATCAGAGCAAAAACAGATTATATAGAAAGTTGATAGATCTCGAAAGAAATGACTCTATATATGGGCTCGGTGCCTTATATCTTGGTGTAGGAACCTCTCTTTTAATAGGCTTTATACATAATCCACATTTCCTTATCATCGGATTTATTGCACTTTTCTTTGCTGATCCAATAGCAACAATTACCGGTATTAATATTAAAAGTCCAAAACTCTTTTATAATAAACACAAATCAATATTAGGCTCTTTTGCATTTTTTGCAACAGTTTCAATCCTTTCTTATTATTTTATTGGATTATATGCATTGTTATTCGGGGCAATGCTTGCATTTATTGAAAGCCTTGATACCCCAGTTGATGATAATATTGCAATAGCAGTAGCAATGATTATTATATATATAATATTCTTAACATTGACACAACAGCTACCCCTAATGAGCTTGATATAAACAACAAAACAACAGAATTAGAAATTTTTATTATATGATTTTTATTATTTATTTTTTAATCTTTTTAATTTTAAAATATTTTCAAATATATTTAATGCAGCATTCATATTTTGTATTTCTGATCCTTCTTCATTAACCGGTGTTTCCATTATAAATGAACCTTTTGAAAAATATTTATGTGAAAGTAGATTTGTAAATCCTTTAGTGCCTATATATCCTTTGCCTATATGCCAGTGTCTGTCAAGCCCGCTATTCAATTCATATTTTGAATCATTCAGATGAAAGAGCTTTATACTATTGATTCCTATCGTTGAATCTATCTCTTTAACAAATGAATCAATACCCTCTATTGTAGCAATATTGTATCCAGCTGCGAATGCATGCGCAGTATCCAAGCATACTCCAATGCGGCTTGAGCCCAATGAGCTGATGACAGCGGCAAGCTCGGATAATTTCGAGCCAACGCTGTTGTTGTAGCCGGCGCTGTTTTCCAACAAGATCTCCGCATTAGTTTCATCTATGACATAGCCTAAGAGAGCGGTGAGCCGTTCAAAAGAATAGGAAAAGCCCTTACCGAGATGCGAGCCAACATGAATTACAAGGGGTATATTGAGCATCTTAGATATTCTAGCGTTCTGAATAAGCATAGCCCTGCTCTTTTTATAGACTTCATCATTCGCTGATGATGGATTGCATAAATAAGGAATATGTGCATCAGCTTTTATCCCGCTCTCTTTGAGCATGAATGAAAATTCCTTTATTACATCATCAGGTATCTCATTGCCGCTCCATGAGCGCGGGTTGAATAGAAATAGCTGGAATGCGGTATAGCCTAGAGAGCGTGCCAATTTGAGTGGATTAAGTATTGATCCTTTTGTAGAAAGATGAAAACCAAGGTAGATTTCATGTTTTTTAAGCCGGAACAGTCTAAGTGCAATCTCTTTTTCTAGTTTTGTTGATCCCTCGGAGGTATCTTTATATTTTATTTTATGTTTTATATTATGTTTTATATTATATGTATGTTTATAAAATTTAGAATTATTATTTATAATAAAACCACTTGTATGTATTGTATATTTTATTAATATATTACATTAATTTATACTGTCATTAATTTATAATATTTATTATATTTATTATTTTTATTATATTTGTTTACTTTTATATTTATATAAATTACTTGATTATTATTTGATTACTACCCTATTATTATGTATAATTATTATATATTTTTCACCGTCGAAGACGATGTTGATTTTTGCATTTTGTAATTTCTCCGTCGGAATGCTGTACTACCGCTAAACATAGAAAAAGGATTTATTTAAAAACTTTGCTTTTGATAAAATCACTACATCAGGGTGTTTGATTGAGCAAAAACAGAGAATTCAGTTTATATGACATTGAGGAATTTCTTAAAGAGGCAGGTGCAGAACGTATAAATGAGAAAGCAGTAGTAAGCTTAGAAAAAGAGCTTGAAGATACAGTAAAGGAACTCATTGATGAAGTAACCGTTTACGCAAACTATGCGGGAAGGAAAAAATTAATAAAGAAAGATGATATAAAATTAGTAAGCAGAAAGAGATATGTACCTTCAAAGAAAAAGCTCAGAATTATCAGTAGAACAGAAGGAGAAAGGAGAAAGTTGATGATGAATCTATAATTTATTTTTAGTATTTTTAGTTTTATTTTTTTATTTTAATCTTATTTTGTTTTTGTTTCTTTTTTGTTGTTTTTTGTTTTTATATTGTTTTTATATGTTATCTTTATATTGTATTGTCTCTGATTTATTGATTTTAAATAAAAAAGAGCTAAAGCAGGCCAACTAATTTTATCCCAAATGCGAGGATAACAAAAGCGATTTCTATAAGCCACATATATAAAGATACCTCCCATTCCTTGCATCTTTTTGCTTTCATTATAATATGTGTCCAGCTATATATTCCATTCTTATACGGCGCTTCAAAAGTACCATCACTTCTAAGATTTCCTAAATCAGTTACATCAAACTTTTTACGTGCATGGAGAACAAATTCTATAATCCATGGTATGAATATTATGATACCAAAGGCTTCCATATTGCCTACGATCACAGCGGCAACAAATGCAGCACTAACGCCGAAGTATAAGGTATCACCGGGAAGGATTTTTGCTTTATATACAGTAAACGGTAGAAATGCAAGTAGTGAAGCAAACAGAATAGATGAGATGAGCAATCCAGTATATGTTCCAAAAAAGAAAGCATAAACTAGAAGTGCAAAGCTCAAAATCAAAGCACTACCTGTTGCAATTCCATCAAAACCTCCAAGAAGATTAAAGGCATTAGTAACAAAAATAACCGCAAGAGGTATTATTACAAGAGGATAAAATATACCAAAATTTACAACCCCTATAAAAGGTATATCTACTGTATAGGTACCTGCGGCTATTGCCATAAGTGGAATTGCACCTATAAATGTAAAAAGCGGTTTCTGCCATTGTTTTAACCCTTTGCGTATATCTTTCATACCTGTTGTCTTGACTTCTTTCTTCTTTACATTAATATCATCCAGAAAGCCGACAAAAACGATTAATGCAACAGAGAGCGCAGTTGCAAAAAGGAATTTCTGTGATGCAACAGGATGATAAAAATGAAAACTTGCACCAAATATATATAATATAATACCGAGAATAAAACCAAATGCAACTGAGATACCACCGCTTGCTGGCAGCACAGGTCTATCTTTTTTGTTTCTATCAATAGATATAACTCCTGATTCAAGCATATAATTTTTAATAAAAGGTATTGAAACAAATGCGCCTATAAAGGCAAGTAGAGAAGGAATAATTATTGTAAGATATGTAAAAGCCATCTTTACACCTATTTTAAATTATTTTTAATTTTTTAAATTTATTTGCTCGTTAAATATTTGCTTGTTAAATTATGCTTGGTTTATTTTATATATTTAACTTATTTAATATTTTTTATTTATTTTAACCTAAATATTTTATTTTAATATAAATATTTAAATTAAATATATTAATGTATCTCTATTATGTATCTCTATTTAATAAATTTATGTGTGTGCTCTTAAATTATAAATCGAATATTATAAATATACTTTTACAAAATATAGTAGATAACCAATATAAATAACTAATATAAATTTATATTAAATATATAAAGTGATTGCCCTTGTAGTATAACTTGGATAGAACATGGGCTTGCGGAGCCTGTGATCCGGGTTCAAATCCCGGCAAGGGCGATTTATCTATGTTAAAATGTTTATAGAGGTAATTAGATGAGAAAACGAAATTATAGTTTGGATGGATTGATAAATGAAGTGGAAGAAAGAGAAAAAAGATATGAATCGCGAATGCAAGACAAAGAGATACAAAATGGACAAGCTGAAAAGCAAAAAATAAGAATAGGCTTTGTTGAGAAATATTATCAAAGGTTGGGTGTTGCAGCAATAAAAATCGAAAACAATTTCCTTAAAATAGATGATATAATAGAAATAGGAAATGAAGAAGAGGCAGTAAGGCAAAGAATAAGCAGCATGCAAATAAATAGAGTAAATGTTGAAAGTGCAAAATCTGGTGATTCTGTAGGTGTTTCTTTAAAGTACTCTGTAAAAGAGGGCAGCGATGTTTATAAGGTAATTAAAGTTTAAATATAAAATAATAAAAATATAATAAAAAGCTAATAAAAAGCCAAAAATTATCAAGATTTATTAAAGTATAATAATTTTACCTTCTCTTTTTGTTTAAAATTCTATAAAGAGATACAGCAAACGGAAATAAGTGATTATAAATTTTATATTTTGACCATGTTAGCTCTTCTTTTGGGTATATAATGAAATTACTTCTATTATTTATATTATTTATATTATTTATGATTTCCTGTGCATTATTATCTTTACCTTCATCAATATTATTTTTTATACTTGCGAAGAGCTTTCTGGCAGAATCCGTAGCTTTTGCAATATCTTCTCTTTTCAACCATTTGGTTTCATAATTTAAAGAATCAATCCAATTATTACTCTTATTGAGAAGATTATAATGTTCTTTTAGTGTCCTTGCAAAAAAAGTATAGCCATATTTGTTTGGATTTTCAAAGATAGGGCTTCCGGGATCAATAAATGGCGATAATGGGGATATAAAAATATGGAGCCAATTTTTATATTCCTTATAAAGCCTGCCTGCATATCTAGCATCCTGTAATGTACTTTTAAGATCTTGTTGAGGCAAGCCAACTGAAAAAAATATATCAAACTTCTTTGCATTATATTTCCGCCCGTATTCGATATTTTTCTCAAGAGCATTATTTGTATAAAATTTATTTGTAGCAGTCCTAATCATTTCAGAAGAGGTATCTGGTGATATTTCTATAGAAAACTCAGAAGTATTGCTTGATAGATCTTTATAGAACTTTTCAGGAGCAGGGTTAAAAAGCTCAAATAAAATAGGCAAATCAATTTTTTCTTTTTTAAGTTCTGAAAAAAATCTTTCTTTGAATAGATCACCAGTCTCATTAAGGTCGCCGACTATAAAAGCGGGAATGCTTAAATAATCTTTTATTAGACTGAGCTCTTCTACAATCTTTTCAGGATCCCTTCTAGATACCTTTCTTCTATTATAATATTTCATATAAGCTAAACTGCAACCACCACAGTACGCGCAATTATGTATACATCCTTTCTGTATAAAGGTTATTGCAGCTGGATTGTTGATCCAATCCTTATATGGAAGATTGCCTTCAATATCTAATGTTTTTATTGAATTCTTTATAAATGTACCATAATCTAATCGCACATCATCTATGTTGTCTTCAGGAATTTCAAATTTATTTTCTTTTATTTTACCTTTTTCGCGCCATACCAAATTCGGAATATTATTATAATCTTTATGTTCTTCAACAGCATCGATAAGCATAGGCATGTACCTTTCTGTTGAATCTCCCCTTAAAACAAAATCAATAAAAGGATAATTTTGCATAAGTTCAAGATAGAAGTATGTAGAGCTCAATCCACCAAAAACAAGCTTGCTTTCTGGATGAAGCTCTTTTACAATCTTTGCTATTTCTATAGCGCCTTGAACATGTGGGAGCCAATGTAGATCTATACCATAAAGATGAGCCTTCATAGATTTTATTGCACGCTTTATGTCAAGCCCTTTATGGGAGAGCATAAGCAGTGCGAGGTTAACAATCTTTACAGAATAGCCTTTTGGAACCAGATTGCTGACAAAGCTTATATAGCCTAGCGGATACATTTCAAAGATAGGAGTTGAGGGTACAACATCGCTTATAGGCCCTCCATTATATTCTTTCTTTCTAAAGTCATATATGCTCGGAGCATGCAAAAGAATTAAGTCATACATTTAATCATTATTTTTTAGGTTTATTTCTTTTTTATTTTTTAAATTAACATCAGCAGGTATTTATTTATCTTTTTATGGTGCGGTATAGCCATTTTCCCAATTACTTATAAACACAACATTATTAATTTGACCATTATTTTTATTCACACTATAATCATTGGCGTTGCCGTTTAGCGGCCACCAGCCAACAAGGTTCTGCAGGTCAATAGGTACACCGCCTATGCCTTCTTGGTAAAGTGCTTGAATTTCATTTGCTGAAAGTGATACATTATATACTTGAACATTTGCTATAGAACCATTAAATCCGCTGCCCCAACTACCAATCATACCGCCTCCAAAGTATCCTATGCAACCTATATATTGTTTATCAGGATATGCTATTCCATTTATATATCCACTGTATGCCACACCATTTTTTAATACCAGGGCAGTAAATATCCATCTGCCTTTAAAGTTGCTAGATACAACCCATACATTGCCTGCGCTTTGGTTTCTAAGTTCAAATCTAAGAAGATTATCATTAATTAAAATTATGTCATCCCAACCAGATTGGGCATTGCCGCTACTCCAAAAACCTACCACACCACCTGTAGCCTCGGAGGAGGGTATTCCAGAATCATACGACCATGCAACCAAAGTAAGATTGCAGAACACTTTGTTAGGAGGTGGTGGTGAAATTAAAATATTGCTGTTGCTCTGCCCATTGAACTGCGCTACGTATTCAGGTATACCATCATTGCATACTCCCGCTAATTGAGGGCTTGTATTATTATAGTATTGATAAACAACTTTGCATGCACCAGGTTGTGCTTTTGGAGCAAAAAATGTAGAATTAAAAAGATGAAGCCCAAATAAAGCGGTTATTACTATGGCAATAACCAGTATCGCCCATGCATAAGTAGTCAAGTATTCAATTGCAGATTGCAAAGCTGCATTCTTTTTATTCAATTTTTTAATATCCATAATTATCACTATGGTGCTGTATAGCCATTCTGCCAATTGCTTACAAAATTTACATTGTTTATTTGGCCGTTGTTGCCGTTGCCACTATAATCATTGGCGTTGCCGTTTAGCGGCCACCAGCCAACAAGATTCTGCAGGTCAATAGGCGCACCACCTATACCTTCTTGATAAAGAGCTTGAATTTCACTTGCTGAAAGAGCGGAAGCATAAAGTTGAACGTTCGCGATATAGCCATTAAAATAGCCTCCATAAGGGCTTCCACGGCAGTTGAAGCCGCTGCCTA
>Ga0080003_1000802_pt1 | contig 19073 bp, 12 predicted proteins | sample JossMetagenome_FD_69206 | JGI IMG/M metagenome (GOLD analysis project Ga0080003, IMG submission 69206) | Hot spring microbial communities from Joseph's Coat, Yellowstone National Park, USA - JC2_E (SPADES assembly) (version 2) | ecosystem: Environmental > Aquatic > Thermal springs > Hot (42-90C)...
CTTTTATTTGCAAACCGAGTGAAGTTGCAACTTCGTGAGTAATCTGTTGAGAAACTTCTGTAGGAATTGGAATGAAAAACGGCGATTTTACAATGTTTTGTGTTCCTTTTGGGGTTTTGATTGTAATTACTTGGTATCTTCTTGGTTGTCCTGAAAATGACCCGAAATGTTGGAGTATTCCATACCTCTCCCACGTTGTTTCCGTTCCTGTTTCCTCAAAAGGTAAACTTTTGAGAGAATATTCTATCTGTGTCATTGTAACCTAAAATAAGAACACCCTTTAAAAACCAAAAACCGCTTTCCGAGAACGCTTGCTTTCGCGACCTTTTAAAGCATTTTTGCATTATGCTTCGTGTTAGAAAGCAGGGTTCAAGAAAGCATTAAAATTTTGAAGAACGCATCTCGTTCCTACTCGCTTCCATGGGCTTTGGGCTTTTCAGGAGGAAAGGACTCGACTACGGCTCTTTCTCTCACGATTAAAGCAAAAGAAGAAGGCGCTGAATTTTCAAAGCTTTACGTTCTTTACGCTGACACAATGCTAGAACATCATTTCCTCCGCAAAAAGTCACTAGAAGCACTCGAGAGCTTGAAAGCGTTTGAATGGGTCGAGCCTGTCGTAGTGAAAGCGAAAGAAGGAAATGACTTTATTTCAATGATGGTTGACAAAGGCTACCCTGCTCCTTCGATCTTTAACAGGTGGTGCATGGCTCGTTTGAAAATTTACCCTGTTCATAGGTTTCTTAGACAGATAGGAAAACGCGTGATGGTTTTGGGGGTTCGTTCTGATGAAAGCTCGAGAAGGAAAGCGACGGTAGGAACGGAGCCTTTGATAGTGAAAAGGAATGAAATAGACGTGCGACCTCTCGTAAAGTGGACAAAATTCGACGTTTTCGAATATTTGTTAAACGAGAAAAGGTGGGACGGAGAAAGTTTCGATTACGTTTTCGAGCTTTACGGCGAAGAGTGCGGTTTCAATCCTGACGTTCCTTGCGGGACTTCTGACACGCGCTTCGGTTGTTGGGTCTGCACTTTAGTAAATCAAGAAAAGATGCCTGTGAGCGAAACATTGAAAAAAGTGCGCACAAGCCTTAAGGAAATTTCTTCAAAGCGCGAATACAGGATAATAGACGAGAACGGAAACCCGAGGCGCTTGAATTTAGAAGGACGGAAGAAGGTCGCGGAGCTTTTCTTGGAGGCTTTAGAAAAAGAGCCTGAAGCCTTCGGTTATGATATTGGAGCTTTGAAAAACAAGCTTGAGACGTTTCTAAAAGACGCTCGAGAAAAGACCCTTTCTCTCTGAGCATTTTTGCACAAAAGAGTGGCATCCTAAGTTCAAGAAGTGCTAGGAAAAAGACCCCTTTCCCTAAGCGGTTCCTCCTTTACGCGAAAGGTTAGAATGTTTCAAAGTTCCACACCGAAACTTTGTTTCGCTCTGAAACTGAAAAGCGTTCTTTGAAGCATTCTAACAAAACGAACGAAAGCCTCTTCAAAGGCGCGGAGGAGATCGGCAAAGCTGTTTTCGGTTTTTATTTCTCTTTTGCACTCTCTTTCATGGCGTCGCTTGATGTTGAAAGTTTGACAGGCCACGTGTTCATAATAGGGGCAACTGGTTCGGGAAAGTCAACTCTTTTAGTATTTCTTATGAAATTCATTCACGAGAACATTAAAGATGCTTCTGTAATTTTTATCGACCCACACGGCGACGCTTCTATTCAAATTGCTTCACTAGTCGAAAACCCAACGCTCTACGACCCTATCTATTCGCCTTTTGCTCTTAACCCGATGGATCTAGGCACTTACAAAAACGAAAGCGAAAGAACATACTTAGTTCAAAGGCGCGTTTCGGAGCTCGTGAATATGTTGAACGAGCTTTTTGGGGTAGAACAGAGCAGAGCTCCTAGGCTCTTATGGATCTTCAGGGGCTTGCTTTACTACTTATACTCGATTACGGACACTCCTACCTTTTTAGACCTTTACACGCTCCTTTCAGACCTTTTGAGAGACCCGAGCGAAATTCGGACTTTAATGAAATCTTCGGGCTTGGATGACGAAATTATTAAAAACACGATCGAAGCTATTTCCTCTTTACCTCCAGAGTCTTTCACGGCTGTGCTTAACAGGATCTCAGGCTTTGTAATGCCCGCAGGCTCTCTAACTTCGAAAACATTCAACACGAGAAAGACGAGCGTGGACTGGAATAAAATGCTGGAACCTAAGCAGGTAACGATCTTTCGCATCCCTCGTTACTCGCTCCCCGATGACTTTCGTAAGATCTTAACATCTACGATCGTGATGGACTTGTTCTTCGCGATCGAAAAGAGGAAGAACGACGGGAAACCTATCACGCCTGTATACTTAGTAATCGATGAATTTCAGAACGTTGCGGACTTAGACATTTTGGACGTAATTTTTTCAGAAGCAAGGAAGTTCGGTCTTTATCTCATAGTTGCGCATCAGCACCTCCTTCAAGTGAACGAAACCCTTTTGCATTCTATCCTAAACAATTCAAGGCTTATTATTGCTTTTCGCTTAGGACCAGAAGACGCGGAAAAGCTTGCAAAAGCTATGGGCAATTTGAATTTGAAAGAAGCGCTCACGAACCTTCCTAACTACACGGCTCTTGTTAAGTATATCGATAAGCATTATATAATGAAAACAAAGGATGTTCCTCAAGGTAACCCTGAAATCTTGAAAGCACTCTCGAGCAAAGTAGAGCTTAACGAAGACAGGATCCCCGTGTATTACGTAACAAAATCAAAATACCCTGCTCCTCCTTTCACGCCCTTAAGGTGGACGGTCTTAGCTTTTATTTATACTAACGGTCCTCAGGTTTCTTACGAGCGTGTGAAGAACGAAATGTTCCGCAAGTACGCGTGGGACGAAAGCATAACTCTCTCTGCTTTGAATTATTTGCAAGACAAGGGGCTGATAAGAGCAGTAAGAACAACGGACGGAGTATTTTACGAACTCACGCCTCACGGTCTCACTTATTTCAAGCCTCGCGACGTGTTTTCGAAAAGAGCAGGAGGAGCATTACATAACGCGATGGTCGGGGAAATTTACAGAAGGTCTATCGAGAACGGTTATTGGGTTGAAGTTGACGACGGGAATAGTTTTGAAGAAAAGCCTGATCTCCTGGTTTTCATGCCTATGGAAAATACGAGTATAGAACGCGGGGGGCTTGTAAAGAACGTTCGTAGTTTAGAAGAGTGGGGAATACCTGTCGCTTACGAGATAGAAACGCTTTCGAATGCTTCGGAACAGATAAAGAAGAATTTATACAAGAACTTGAGCAAAGCCTACCGTGTTGTGTTTGTTGTGGAGAACGAAGAGAACGCTAAGAGAATTCGCGAAATTTTAGGCGAGGGAAACTATGAAGTGATTGTGCTTTCAATGTCGTAAGAGGCGAGGCGCGTGAAATTAGACAAGTGGGACGCTTTCTTCGGGTTTCTTATTGCTTTTGTTAATTCAGGAGCGAAGGTTATTACGGGTTTTGCGCTTTCCATAGGATTCCATGAAGCGAACCCTTTCATGCAAACCCCCACAAACGTTCTTTCGGGTCTTGCTCTAATTGTTCTTATTATTTTTTCGCTTTTTCTTCTTTTAGACCCTTTTCGCAAGCTAGGACTCTCGACGCTCTTAGGTGTTGTTGACGCAGACTTCACACACGATCTTTTGCTTTTGCTTCGTTTCAGCGAATATACTACTTTCGCGTTCTCCGTAGTTTCAGCAATACTTCCTCTTTTTCTTACTTCTTTCGTTTTGCTTTTTGAAAGAGACCCGCGAAAAGAAGAACTCAAGAAATGTCGTAATTGGAAAATGTTCAACGTTTAGAAACCCTTTTTCTCAAAGCGTTTTTGAACGTGGACATCTAACACTCTTTTGCTCAAAAATGCTTAGAGAGAAGACCCCCTCTTTCCCTAGCGGTTCTCTCCCCCTTTCGAAAAAATGCTCTAAGCTGAGCCTTTGTTAAAAACCAAAAAAAATAAGAAAAAATATTTCGCGAATTTTTATAAAAGCTTACTGCTTTTGAACATTCTTCTGTTTCTGAGTATTTTTCACTCTTATCAAAGCGTCTCCTTTGTTATAGTAATTGTATTCTCCACGCTCGAAACTTTTCGGTAATTTCTTTCCAAGTTTTGGATCAATACTTGCAAATTCGCTCTTCCCGTTCTTCGCTTGCCTGAATGAAAGAGAGTTCAAAAGACTTTCGATGTCCACGTGGTTTTCGTTACTCATGCTTTGTTTTTCGATAGAATAGCTGTTCTTTCTTTCACGCATGTATTCAAGAAAGACAGTAATTCTTTCTTCTTTTTCTACGTCTGGCATTTCCTTTCTGATAGTTTTCATGATTTCAATGAGTTCTAATAGTTTTGGGTCGATTTCTTTTTGTGCTTCCTTTTTTGCTTCTTTTTCTTCTGTCATTGCAATAGAACGTAGGAGTTTGCTTTAAAAACCAAAAACGCGCACAAAAAGTAAGATCTTGCCTTTCAAACAACGACGAACAAAAGCGCGCTTCAGGGGGAACCGAACGGGAAGAGGGTACTGACATCCTCCCCGCCTTGAAGGAACCATCGCCTTAATATACTTTACAAGGTTTTAACATTTAAATTTTACCCCGCCTTTAGAAGAGGCAAGGCTTTCTTTCGTTTTGTAAAGAAAAACAACGCATAACGAAACGAAAGATCTTTACGCACGGACGCGTTCCACTGACATTGCAATGGCACTTTGGTTTAAGGTAGAGGGTGGCACTAATAGATCTCGAGGAGCGGATAATATAGAGGTTCAAGCTGGACAATTAAGTATTGCCAGGGCGAGCCGGCGCCGACCCTCACATCGAGACCCAACATCGCCGCGCGCTTCTTGATTATGAATAAGCTAGTAGGAAGCCGTCGCGTTGGTCGATCTACTGAGTATATTAGCATTAATTAAATTATTTAATAAATCCCCCATTTGCTTAATATTTCCTTTGACTTCCTCCTTCTGGCGTTTAACGCACTCAGGCACGCTCTCAGGCTTCAGTTTCCCGTTGTCGTCTGTGCACCCTGATAGATCCATCCCGAGTACCTTCAAGAAGCCCTCGAGCTCGCATTTTTCAGATTTTTTCTTGCAATTATTGTCTTTTTTATCTATACATTTATTACAGTTTTCTGGCAGGACGTTTTTCAAGACTCTATCATCGTTGCAGTCAAGTTGTTCAGGGACGCTATCGCTGTTCAGCAGAAGAACGTATCTATATCCGCTTAACTTACCCGAATCATTTAATTCATTTAACTTACTAGGCGTTAGAATCAATACTTTCTTGTTGTTACATGCATTGAATAACGGATGATCCTCCAATTCATTCTCCTTCTTACACAATAACACTTCGCATAGTGCATCAAAGTCGAGAACCGCTACGTAGGGTATCCCCAGCTGGTTCAAAACTTTATCATATGTAACAAGGTTATTCTTACTGTTCATCCACAACAGCTCGACGTCGTTTCTCAGCAGCTCGTTCCACTTCTCCGAGTTATTCAAGAGGCGCAGCGCCTCCCTCAGGAACGCGTGGTCAGCTGGTCCCTCGCAGAGCACCACACCTCTGGCAAAGAGGATTCTGGGATCAACTATTCTTCCGATAGTTTTTATGAATTCTTCTTTGCCTCCTTGCCATTTATCCGGCGTTAGGTATCTAATTACAGACGCGCCATTGTCCATCCTCTGTACACTGATTATCGAGAGATCGGAGGCACCGACGTCCGCTTCCATGAATATTTTAGCTACTACGGGCGAGTGCGTTATCACTATAATCTGATTGTTCCCAAGCTCTCTGGAGCACTCGCTGTGTCCCATGAGATCCATGAGGAACTGGGAGAGCAGCGTCGGATGCATGTTGCTCGCGGGCTCGTCTAAGAACACCACTGACTCCGGCCGCCCAATGAGCGCCGTGAGCAGGGAAAGGAGCTCCTTGTGACCCTGTCCGGCCATGTCGAGCGGCGTCAGCATCTCCTTTTCCCCCACCTTCTCCTTCAGATAAATCCTGTAGTAATAGTGTATATCATCTAGTGTGTTAGGCCAAACCATGAGCTGAGCACCATAGAAGTGCTCTAAGCATTTCGATATTTTGTAGAAGCGATGCACATTTTCGGAAACTGCTGAGAATAGGTATGTCAGGAATGGCTCAACATTCCTCAGGTAGACGTCGAGCTGCTTTTTGCGCGCCCATCCTAGGGTGGAATCGATGATACGTAAGAGATCATCACGCTGTTCCTTCCAAATGAGGTACTCTTTCTCGATGAGGAGCCTCAGGGCCGCCAGTTTGCTGGCGTCAGAAAGCATCCTCTCTGAACCCGCGAAGATAATATTGTTCAGAACAGCCCGCAGAAGGATGTAGCCAGCCGGATAGAAATCATCATAGCCTGTAATCCCGGCGCGCTCGGCTATCTCTTTTAAACTAACGATGTCAGCGCGCTCGGCTATCTCTTTGAATGGTGAAATGAAGATGGGCACGGACTGCAGCACCGCGCACTCAGGTTCCGAACTGCCGCAGACACCCCCTTCACAAATCTTCCGCCGCGTCTCGAAAAGTTTTTGCCCAGTGCAATTTTTATTAACTTCATCATATTTCTTGTATAACTTCTTGAGATCGTCTTCTGGCTTCGAGCAATAAATATACTCGGGGGAGTTTTCCGCTTGATCGGCAGTTATTTGTAGTGATTTTTTGAGCAAAAATACGCCAAAATTCGCCTTTGAGAACCATATCGTGTAAAATGCTTTCACATCTGAAGATCCGAGGGGTGATTCGCCGTCGGCGGAGATCCACGAGAATGAGATCCTCACATCGTCTCTCAGCAACCCTTTTTGTTTCTCACAATTAGGTTCAGGTGAAATCCACTTTTTCTGGCTCTCGTCGTAGTACGAGCAAAACAATTGACACGTATCCTCAGCCTCCTCTTCCGAGAGTGAAATCTCAAGATCGATCCCCGCCGAGAATTTCCCAAGATCGTGCAGATAGCTATATAGTAGCTCGGTCTCTTGAATGCTCCCTTCAAGGCCGACCGCTGCCCTCATGAGGCGCAGCGCCCTGATTATGTTCGTCTTCCCGGAGCCGTTCGGGCCGACGATCAGAGTCCTCCTCCCCAGCTCTATCCAGCCCGAATCCTCGTAAGTCAGGAGGTTGCGGATCCTCAGTTTCTTTATCTGGGGCATAAACTTTGATGTGCGTCCATACTAAAAAGGTTTGTGTGACGAGCTTGAGGTGCACAAGTTTCTACACATTTGACGTCCAGCCCGCCTCGGCGGTCAATGAAAAATATCACAAAACCATAGCCTAGCGTGCATCACCCTCATGTGATTATGATGCCAAGCCTGTTGATGGAGTTCGCTAACGAGGGAGCTATAGAATTCTTTTAATACTCCTCACGATATCCTTGCACGACCGATAATGTATTGGCTAGAGACCATAGCAACGGCAATCTACAGCATTATTGGCGGATAGATGGTCACACTGCTTGCAGCATATTTGCCGCGCCGCACTTTGGTTGCATCCTCATGGGAAGCCTTAATGTTTGTGCTAAAGGACTATGATAACACCTTCTCAGAACAGCTTGATAAAACTAAAAAAATACATTAAATTTGTATGTCTTTGCAGTATATAGCAGGGCTTGCCGCGAAATTGTTATTATTCTCGATTCCACGTGCATTGCCAGCGTTTATGATGAGCGCTACGACTTTTATATTAGTTCTTATCGTGTTTTGTCAGATGTTTGCACCGACTATAATATATTTGAGAAAGCCTTTGAGAAAGCCCAAGAGATTAATTAAATCTGCACTTGATGGTATTATTAATAATGCAAGTGTAGCTGCATTTACGGTCGTTCTAGCATCTCTGCTATTATTATCAAAGCTGATTAATGCTAAGCTTCCGTAGCAAAGTGATTTAGCAACAATAGTACCGTTAATGGTGGCGTGGTATTCGTAGCGTATTCCCAGACAATTTTAGCTTTTATTTTTAAATGCCTTGATTATTTTGAATTTGAAAATGATGAAACGATACCGCGGGATCTTGAGCTGGCCAACATATGGTTATCAGATCCAAATATTCGGAGAGGAGATAGCGCTTATCCGTGCCGGCCAGCCCGTACTGCGAGAGCTCGGAACTTGAGATCCGGAAGTCCTGGAGTTTCCGCTTCTACAACGTCACGGGGTACAGGTGCAGGATTGCGACGTGATCTTCAACCACTATGCTAACACGTCAGGAAAGGAGAAGCCTGAGTTTTACATCATGGCGAGGCAGCGCTAGAGCTACAGATCGTAAAGGGTCCTGAAGGCGGATATCGCCCTCATCCCGTGCGACATTATGGCGCCGTGCCAGAATGCGGCCTCGAAGTCATCAATATTCCTTATGATGTCCGCCGTTCTGGCACGATCCTTAGCATACGGGAGCACCCTGATCGAGATATAAGCCCGGGCTATTTTGTCTATGTTCGAGAGCCTAGCCGGGATCCTGCACTCCCCGACGACCGCCCTGACGAGGTCCCAGTGCCTCGTGCTGGCGGTGGCCAGCACGACACTGCCGCCGTCCCTGGCGTAAGCGAGGAGGATCCTGTCGCCCCTCCTCAGAATAACGTAAGATCCTACGCTTCCCTCTTGACGCTGATCTGCCATTTGAAATCGCTTTCCTGAGAGACGGGGCCTAGTATCTGCCTCACAAGCTTAATTTTGTTCTCGTCGAGCTTCACTTTCACGTTGAGCGCCGCCTTCGCGCTCACGGAGACCGAGCACTTCCTATCCCTGAGCAGAACATCCAGAGCCCCTGTTGCGTCGGCGAGAGGCTTATGGAAATCCTCTATCTTCGACTTGAAGCGCAGATCGCCCTCGAGGGATCCGTCCTCGGATCTCACCTGCACTTGGCCCTCGGCCGATCCGCCGCTCAGTCCCAGAGCGCTCTTCAGCTGTTGGAATACGTTGCGCACCAGCTTGATGTTAGACCCCTCCACGGAGAAATCTATAATGTAGGCGTCAATAGCCCTCTCTAGCTCCTCCACCGAGTCCAGCAACTCGATGGTGGGCTCTTGGATCGTCGACACGGGCTTGGGCTCACGCGGTTTGACGCTCTCTAGCAGATCCTTCAGCCTCTTCAGGTATGAATCGACGTCCTGCTTGATCTTCTCCGCCAGGATTATTCTTGATGTTTCCACCAGCTTAAACTCGAACGAATACTTGTCCTCAAACTCCCTGAGGGCCTTCTCGAGCTCCTCACTTGAGCGGGCGAGCGACCTGGCATCGTCGATCACGCTCGCTTCCTCGCCGAGCAACCCCCTGCCTATGACGTATGCTCCCTTAGTCGTCATCACGACTATCTTGCCATCATTCACGAGCTGCTCGAGCGGCTTCCCCAGGACGTCCTGATTCTGCTCACCGACGAACGGGAGCGACGTGTCGTTTAGCATTTCCTCGAGCATCTTCCCGAAATCCATCTCGCCACTGCTCTCGAGCCTGCGTTTCAAGAAGTTGTCCCATAGGAGGTCGACCGGGATCTCGGGGACCAGCTTGCCCCTACCTCTCAACTCCTTCTCCAGGGCCTCAGCCAGGAGACCCAAGTCCTTCTGGCTACCCTCGGGCTTAACCTCGAGATCGAACGACGATAAGCCGTCGCGACTCGGATAGTACACTTTGCTGTACGCCTTGATCAGTAATATCATAATTTCGCGCTGATACTTGTTCAGTTTCTCCTCAATTTCCTTGACGTGCCCCTTGAATTCTTCCCTGTCCTTGAGGAGTTCGCAGGCCTTCACGTATCTGGCCTTATCGATCGCGTCGTTAAGCTGCTCGCCCGGCACGATGAACACCTTGGTGTTCCTGTGCTTCATTGCTTGGAAGGTTTTGTCTGGGTCCGCGCCCCTCCACATGATGTGGATCATCAGTTTCCCGTCGTCGACCGGATCCTCCCGCACGACGCAGCCCATGATCCTGATTTTGTCCTTTAACGCCTTGCAAATCTTATTTAGGGCATCGTTGATGATGTCTTCGGCCTCCTCAGGGGTTACGGCACTCGCCTGGTCCGCCACAGCCTTGTTCAGGTTCGGCTCCACGGAGAACCAGTAGCGCCCCCTCTCATCGCTGTATATGTACCATAGGTTGTCCGTCATGTCTTTTAGGTAGTTAGCCACGACGTCCGGCTCGTGTACCTCGGGAGTCGCGTAGGAGAGCACCACTTCCTGTTGGGTTGGGGCCACGTCCCTGATGTCCTCCCTGCCAATTAGCGAGTAGAGGAAGATCGCGCGAGCCACTGCAAGCTGCTCCTTCCCGAGTCGCTGCGCCCTCCCGTCCCCGTGCGGATTCTCGATGTCGCTCTCCACAACGATCTTCAGGGAGCTCCTGCCCAACTTGTTAGTGAGGAGCTCCTTCACCTCCGGATCCCTGAGGGGTACATGCTTCGGCATCACGTAGTAAGCGTCCTCCAGCTTCTCGCTCCAGACGTGCCTTAACGTGCGAGCCATCAGGGCCAGGGCGCCGCGCGTCCTCTGGAATCCGGGGATGGTGGACACCCTGTCGTAGAGCACGTCCATGAGCTCCGGATGTACGGGATAGTATTCGATGAGCCTGTTTTGATAGTTGGGCTCGATGACCTTCGACGGGAACTTGGAGACCCTGTCCCTGTAGTACTTGATGAACTCCATCGCGATCTCCCTGGCTTGATCATCTCCTGCATCTGGGTTCGAGAGCAACCTCCTCCTGAGGACCTTCGGAACCTCGTCCTTCTCCACGGGTACCATGCCCAAGTTCTTCCTCCCGAGGACCATGGCCACCTGGTCCAGTTGCTCCAGTACCTCCTCATCGTAGGGGGGTTTGGACGAGGAACGGTAGGCCTCTTCGGGGAACGCCACTATGAACACATCGCGCGGTCCGAGTGCCGCCGTCAGCTGTCTGAAGAACGCCACGACTTGGCTATACATACGGCGCCTCTCGTCGCCGTTCTGTTCGCCCTCTATGGATCGAAGGAGCTCCCCCACCTCATCGATGAGGATAACTTTCGGCTCGCCCTTCCCGATAATATCCTCGATGTCCCGCTTCATGGGGGAGCGGTATTCCGCGTCAAGGTCTTTCACCAGATCCCAGGCGCCGAGTTGCCTCCCCAGCTCCCCCCAGAGGGTCCTAGGGGACGAGCGTATGCGCAGCGCGTTGCAGTCTATCGCGACCACCGTGGCCCTCGGCACCCCCTGGGCTTCACCTAAGATGCCCCTCAACCAACTCACCTTCCCGACGTCGCTGAGCCTGAACAGGTGGTAGACCGCAAGGAGGGCGTGGGTCTTGCCGCCTCCGAACCCCGAGCGGAGGATGTACGTGCCCTCCACCTTCTGGCCCTGGACACGCCCCACCACATTCTGCAGAAGGCCCTTCACCGCTTCTGTTGGGTACGTCCTGGAGAGGAACTCCACGGGGTCCAGGTAGTACTTCGGGACCCCCTCCCTCCTTCCTTCGAGTGCGTCCAGGACGTGGCTGAGCTCTATCCCTAGGTCCTCGTATCTGAGTTCACCCCTTTCAACGTCGGGGGCGAGACTGTAGACCTCCCACACCCTTTTCATTTCTCACTATCCTCCATATAGGTATCGAGAATGCCGCCTTTTTTAATTATTCCTCCGCGGCCGAGCGCGTCCAGGAGCTTCTTGGCCTCCTTACTTTCTGCATCGTCCTCGGCGGAGCTCTGCGCTATCGCCTCCAGGACCCTCTCCACGTCCTCCCGGGTGAACCCCGAGAAGTTATTCCTGCTCAGGAACGAGTTGAGGCGGTCCAGCCCTCCCCTCTCGAACTCATGGAGCGCCGCGTGCACGGCGTCTATAATTCTCGTGAGCTCCTTCGACCTGACCATCGCCTCCCCCCTGTCCTTGTACGTGCGGATCCTCATGACCTTATCCTTGGCGCCTGCTGCCTTTTCTGCGAGCCCCGCCTTGATTATGTCGGCTTGGAACGCCCTCTGGAGGTTCAGGAGTTCGTCTGAAGGTAGCATTATAGAGAGCTCGGATCCGGCCCTGCGATAATATTCTCTGACGGTTCTCGCGTAAACGTAGAGCCCGGTCTCAGGGTCCACCCTGCTTAGCTTCAGCACGTCGCCCACGACAGCCTTCGGCAGTTCCTTCTTCACGAGCTCCACAGCGCTCCTCGCGCCATCGCCTCCCCCCATGCTCCGTATCTCCGAGTACTGCGTAAGCTCCCTTAAAGCGGCCCCGTACGCCGCCACCAAGAGGTCGGCGCCCCTGTATCCGCGGTCCCACGCCTTCTCCACTGCCTCTCTGATCTCATCCCGAATCCTGTCTATGATAGTCTCCAAGTAGACTGTCGGCGCGCCCTCGGGCCTGGGCCTGCAAGCCAGGACTATTGAGGACTCCATCGAGAACTTCCCCCTCGACGTGACGCTCTCGCTTGACTCCGTGCGCAGGGGCGTCGCCGACTCCACGTGGAAGCCGGCGCCGGACAGTATCTCCACGATGTGCGTCCACGCCTCGACGCTTGAGTGGGCGAAAAATAGCACCAGCAACCCGTCGTCGCTAAGGATCCTCCTGAGCCCCCTAAGGGCCACGTCCAGGTTCACTGCGAAGGTGCGCTCGTCCCTGTAACCGCCGACACTGAGCTCCTCATCCGACCTGTCCCTCCATAATGTGTAGAACTGGAACTGCTCGGGGAAGGCGCCGCGGAGGACTCTCTTGAGCCAGACGTAGTAGAAGTCGCTGAGCTCCGCGTAGGGGACGTCGTCGTAGTAAGGGGGATCCGTCACCACTAGCTTCACGGAGCCGTCACGGAATGTAGATGAGAGGTGAAGCACGGAGCCGAAGATGACCCTCAGCTCCGCCGAGCTCCGCCCTAACTTCTCAATTGCGTAAGCCGCGCCGTCCAGGAGGTCACCGAAAGCCCCCCAGAGGGAGCCGGAGAAGTTCGCGAATGGGTTCACCTCGACGTAGTTCCATGTGAACGCGATCCCCCTGAAGGATAGGGTATGGGCTACTACCTCATATGAGGAATCCCAGACCGTAAAGGATGAGTTGCGATCGGCATGCTTGATGAGCAAGATGGAGAGGATTCCGGAGACAGCGGATGCGCGCTCGGCGTCGTAGCCCTTCCTTAGCATCTCCTGCCTGGCATCAATTATCGCGCGCGAGAGTGCAGTGAGCGCTACAAGCTGCCTACGATTGAACAGCTCGCTGAACTTCCTTACGCCGTACCCAACAACGCAAATCGACCGAGGCTCGTTCGGCGCTATGTCCTCGTCTGGCACGAGCTCTTCCCGTATCTCTACCTTCGGGATCTGATAATCCCGGGGCGCCGGCACGTAGTCCTTACCCTCGAGGACGATGACCGCCAGCCTGTCGTTCCCCTTCCATCCCTCCCTGATATAATCATTCGATATTACGTGCCCGCACTTAGGGCACATGGCCACTCCCCTACCCACGGTCGGCTCCCTCGGGTTCCCGCCCTCGATCACCTTCACCTCATAGTCGTCGCCCTCGTACTCGATGTTGAACACGACCTTCTTCTTCTCAGAGAGCGAGAAGTCCTTGGATAGAGGCACCCAAGCGCCGCATCTCGGACACTTGACCTGTCTGAGCCAGATATAGGCGGCGACCCTCCTTCCGTTGAATTTGGGGTGCAGGGGCGCCACCTCATCCCTCACCCTCCTGAGGACCCAGCATCCCCAATACGCCAGGTCCCCAAGCTCCTCCAATTCTGAATCCGAAAGGGCGCAAAGCTTTTCCGCATCGAGGTTAAAACCCCTCCTCAACCTCTTCCTCACGACACTGTACTTATAGGGGTTCAGAAGCTTCGTTCCGTAGGCCTTGCTCCACTCTTGGAACTTTAACAGGAGCCAGGCGACCGGGTTATACTCCAGCGCCACGGCGGGCACCCCGAGCCTCACGGTCTCGAACGGTATAGATCCGCCGCCGGCGAACGGGTCGAAGATGAATATCCCTTCCCGGCGGGCCATCTCGTTCAGCTCGCGCACCAGATCGCTCGGCGGATCCTGATCGTGAGGCGACTTCTTGTCCAGCCCCAGCGCCCTCAGGAACCTTTCACTCGAGAAGTCCTCGCCCACTAGCGATGCGAGGACAACGGCCCTCGACGCTACCAGCGGCTTCCTAGTCCACCAGAACGCTACCTCGGCTATCGGGGCCCTAGCGGCGCCGGTCTTCTCCTTTGCCGCCGCCTCATCTATCCTATCAATGTCCGGTATTCCAGCCTCTGCCTCCACAAGACGCCTGCTGTTCAACATAGTACAAATGGGTAACCGCCGCATTTAAGCGTTTATGACCTACGCACCGTCCCGCTCTTGATTAGTTCCCCGTATGGTATCACTATTTTGTAGAAGTATTGCCTGTACTTCTCGGCGAGGCCGCCCAGCGCGGAGCACGGGTCCGTTATGTCAATTATGGACGCACAGTCCACGCTGCGCTCCAAGTCAACTATGTACAGGTGCACGCTGCTCCTCGCGATGTCCATGCGCGGCGTCATCCCCAGGATCTCCGAGACATGGCGCTCCCTCCTCCTTTTCTCCATGCACATGACCTCCCACTCCCTCTGCGTTATGTAGATCTTGCCGTGATCTCCCTTGGTGGTCTTCACCTCTATGAGCCTGGCGCCGTCCTCACGGTAGGAGACCAAGTCAACCCCGGCCGTGAACTTATCCCTCAGGTCCTCCACCTTCGCCCCCTTCTTCTTCTCACACTCGATCACGAACTCCTCCCCTTTCCTCCCCTCGTCGAGGAGCTGTTCCGCAAACTCCAGACCAAGCTCTGAATAACCGTAGGGGAAGAGCCGCACTACGGCCAGCTCCTCCACTGTCCACTTGGGGCCGCCTTTTATCAACGTGCTGAATAGATTCATAATTTCGCTGCTCTTGCTGAAGCGTTCATGCATCTTGCCCTCATATTTCTGCTTCTCCATGAGACTCAGGTCGCTCTCGGTCGCAAGCTTCTCCAGGCGGTTGATCTCGTCCGTGATCCTGGACACGATGTCATCGCGCAGTTGCTCCAGAATCTTCTTCAAATCCCCGTTAATCTCAATCTTCGCCATCTCGACCGGTCCGGGCGGGTGCGGTTTCGCCTCCTCCAGCTCCCCGACCACGAACAGGCTCTCCACAGCCGAGGGCCCCAGGACGCGCGTCGATCCCCTAACCTCGTCCTCCAATATCGCCACCAGCTTCTCCTCGGAGAGATCGCGCTTACGGTTCGGGTCATCTGGATCCAACGGCACCTCCGGTACCTCGCCACGGACCCTGACGAGCCATAGCCATCCCTTCGTGTACTTGTTCTCGGCCTTCAGTTTGACTCCGCCCGGCGAGCTGAAAGCGTCCTTTAGGTAATTGATAACCGAGCGCACGAGGGGATGCTCCACCCCCACGTACTCTAGTCCGCCCCCCGATCTGGACGCGGTTTCCCGACTGAACGTACCCTTGAAGGGCGCGAGGTTCCCGGCGTCAGCTGTCAGCTCGTGCGGCACGTAGCGTAGTGTAAAGACTTCATTGTTGTACTCGAAGCTCTTGGGATCCAGCACGGAGAGGGCCCCAAGCACAAGCTCCCTGACGTCTGACTCCTCGATCAATTCGCCCTCGGGGCACCTGGGATCCGATTCCGGAATCCTTATCCTGTTCTTATCCAGGAGGTCCTCCAGCTCCTTCAGGCCCCTATTCCTAAGGTCAATAGCCGTATAGACCTCTTCGACGGCCTTCTCGATGTTCCCAGTCTCAATAGCCATTTCGACGGCCCTTTCGATGTCCGCCTCGTCTATGAGTATCCCGAGGTAGTTGAAGACCGGCCCCAGCTCCTCCCTGATGTTCTCCAGCTTCTTCATCAATATGTCATAGACGCGATTATCTATCGTGTCGTTGACCAGCATATTTAGGGCCACGACTTTCCTCTTCTGCCCGTACCTGTGCACCCTGCCTATCCTCTGATCAAGCTTCGTTGGGTTCCACGGGATATCATAGTTCACGACAAAGTTCGCCATCTGGAGGTTCAATCCCTCGGAGGCGACGTCCGTCGCCAGGAGTACCCTGCCCCTCTCCAGGAATTCCCTCTCCTTGTTGAGCCTCTCGTCTATCCCCATCTTGCCATGCAACTCCACTATGCCAGAGATGGACCCGTGGAGCCCATCAAACAGGTGATTCAACGTGTCTCTATATTGCGTGAACACGATGACCTTCGATTCCTGATCCACAAGCAACTTCTCGAGCTTCTCCCTGAGCTTCATCATCTTAGAGTCGTGCCCCAGGGCGGAGTTGCATGTTTTAATGAGCGCGTCCAGGAAGGCGATCTCCCTCTCCAGCCCCGAGGTGTCCACGACTTCCTCTATTGCGGCCCCCTCCAGCCTTTCCAGGTCCTCCGCGCTCTCCTCGGCCCTCATCAACCTCCTTTCGAACTCTTCGACATTTACCGCGTGTGGATTGTTCCGGAGCCCCTCCAGCTTGTTCTTCCTCCTCACCAGGCTTTCCCGCAGCGCGTAGATGCTGGACGATGCCCTCTTCTGGAGGACCGCGGCCAGGAACCCATAAGACTTCTTTCCAGTAATTTTGTAGAGGTTGTAGTACTCCTTCACGTACTCGAGCAGCCTTTCGTAGGCCAACTTTTCCTCCGGGCTAAAGTCCACCAGTATCGTGAGGGACTCACGATCCGGTATGAGCCTCTTGCCGTTAAAATCCACCGCCTCCTCCCTGAGCCTTCTGATGACGTACCTGTTCACGAAGCTGCTGATCGGCGAGTCTTTTTCGAGCGGTACGTTGGGGTCCAGGAGGCGCAACCTATACCTGAAGTCGACCGGCTTGCCGTGGTGTGGGGTGGCCGTGAGCAAGAGCACGTTAGGGGCACGGCCCGCGAGCCTCTCGGCGGCTTCATACCCCTTGGTCTTCCTCACATTCCCTCCCAACTCCCTTACCGTTAAGTTGTGCGCTTCATCAAATACGACCATGTCCCAGCCAAGGCCCAGCTCGTTCAGGTTCATGTGTCTCTTCACAAGGCCTAGCGAAACCACCACCAGATCCCTGTCGCGAACATCCTTTAGGTCATTCTTCGAACGGACTACGAATGGATCCATTTCAAACTTATCCCGGAGCTCGCGTTCCCACTGGAGGAGCAACGACTTGGGCACTACCACGAGGATCCTCCTTATCCTCCCTCTCAGTTGGAGCTCCTTCATGATCATTCCGGCTATCACCGTCTTGCCTAGCCCGACGTCATCCGCTATCATCAGCCTGACGCTGCCGAGCTTGAGCGCCTGGTCTAGCGCGTACCTGAGGGCGCTTATCTGGTGGGGGAGCGCATCTATCTTTGCACCGGAGGCCTGCACGCACGGCGTGTTCCTGAACATGTGATCTATGCGGAGGGCCCTGAGCGCAAGATCCATAAGTTCTTGACGCATAACAGTGAATAAGCTGACCGAATTATTAAATTAATCGCATATGATCCTATGATATAATGATGCTGGCTGCGTTTAGCTGACCCCAGTTCAAAGGAATACCCGTAGAGGAGATCACTCAGTGTGCGGGAATGGTGCGAGATCGCCAGCCACGCGGTAGCCTGGACGCCTTCTTGGAAAGCTCAACGATCCTCATATGGTTGGGATTCTCCGACTCGAACCACGGGATCTTGGCATACCTGAGGATGTACGTCTTCTGCATCGAATTATAGGTGTACGAGGCAATGCTGACCTCCTTCCTACCTTAAATGGCGAGGTTTGTTGTTCACCTTATCATGTTTTGAGTTTGTAAATTACTTGGCCCTTATGGATGTGTCCTCTTATGAAAAAGGTGAAGTTGCTTTTCGAAAAAAGAAACTTTTCAGGGGGGTTTCCGTATCCAGGGGTTCGTATTGCAGAAATTGTAGTAGGACCGTTTATCTGAGAAATTACTATGTATTTCCCAGCTCCCCAATCACTCCCGTTCACGTACCACCTCGCGCTGTGATTCGCGTATACAATCCAAGGACCCGAGCCTGCTGGAACGTAATAAACTCCACCTGATTTAGAAAGTTCTACTCCTAACCCGATAATGCTTATAGTAACCAATTGCGTCTTTGTGCTAGCCATAAATAGCGCTCCGTAGTTCGTAAGAACGCCTGAATCAGAAGTCCCCGTCGGAAAAGTAGTGTATTGTCCCGTCCCTAACGTAATGCCCACGTGCTGAAAACTCAAAGACCTGTTCTGCTCTATAACGACGTCCTCGATGATCACAGGTATCCCGTAATTGAAAACAATAATCCCGCTCTTGCCCGAAGGAGGCAAAGCTTCGACGTAGCTCACTGAAATGTTTTGCTTGTTGAACTGTGCTTCATATTCCAAAGTATCGTGATAAGCGAAAGAGTTTGCGAAGTAAGAACCCGTCGCGAGCAATATCGAAAACGCCGACGCAAAAACAATTATGAAGAAGAGCGCTCCTATAACGTCAGCAACCCCTTTTTCTTTGTTACGTTTAAGAAACAACGACCGTCTTCACCCCCTCGCTCGTTTCAACAGAAACCACGCTTCCGTGTTCTAAGTATTTACCTAGGAAAATAGGGATCGTTTGACCTTGAAGAAGCGAAGTTTGAAACGTTGAAACGTAAGCATTACCGTCTGGTTCTCTTATGAAAATGTTCTGCACGTTAATTATCGAGCCTCCTACGTTCGTTATGTTGAAGTAGCCCGTCGTAACGTTGTAAGAAACTTTCAAAGCGAGAGGAGTTTGTGATTGCGGAATAGAAGGGTATTGCATTAAGTAAAGGAGCGAGAATAAAGTCCCGAAAGTGAGGATCACGAGGAACAAAGCAATAAAGACCGAAGAGACAGCTTTTATTTTCAAGTTACAACCACCTCTAAAGACGAAGACGCAGAACCCGAAGGCGTTATAATTCCTGCTACAACCGTGATGTTCTGTCCTGCTGTAAGAGAAACGGGCATCGTGTAAGAGAGCGTAATCGATTGCCCCGTGTTAAGGAGAACAGGGTGGTAGTAATACACGGGATTGTTGCTCCACAATGAAAAGTAAGCGCCTCCACCTATTTGCTGATAATCGTATTCAATTAAATACACGCCTGGGTTTACGGTTTGCGAAGAATACTCGGTAGCTCCTT
>Ga0080003_1000805_pt1 | contig 19057 bp, 22 predicted proteins | sample JossMetagenome_FD_69206 | JGI IMG/M metagenome (GOLD analysis project Ga0080003, IMG submission 69206) | Hot spring microbial communities from Joseph's Coat, Yellowstone National Park, USA - JC2_E (SPADES assembly) (version 2) | ecosystem: Environmental > Aquatic > Thermal springs > Hot (42-90C)...
GCAGGAATACTGTGAAGAAGCATCTGAGGCTCGATAAACCTTTAGGGTACAAGAGGAAGGAAAGGAAATCGAAATTAGATCCTGAAAGAAGGAAAGAGTTGAAGATAAACAAGTCAACATTATGGTATTACCAGAAAAAGATTAAAGAGGGAAAGAGAATTAAAGTTTATAATAAAACCGAGGCGAAGACTGAATGAACGATGAAGATAAAGAAAAGATTAGGCAGAATCTTATAATTTCTCAATATAATAGAGCTTCTTACGATTATAGAATGTTTGATCAACTGATGTGGCAAGTTCCCAGTGTTTCGATAACTATCACATCGGTCGTTTTTGCCGTTGCTTTTGGCTTTATCAAGAATAATTACATGATAATGGGAGTGGTATTAATTTTAGGTGGAATATTTGACTTTACGCTCCTAATCGCACTGAGTAAATATAGACTAATGCAAGATGTTAGAATAAATTGGATGGATCATCTCGAAAAAGAAATAGGAATTGAGAATATTCCCGCACGTACTGAGGAAGCCATAGGATTTTTATCAAGAAGAGACCATAAGCATAAGACTTTTGGATGGTTTAGAACAAGGAATGCATTTAGGGCTCTTTTTTTTACTATTTTTATACTATTCATTGTTTCTATATCGATTGGGGTGTACCTAATTTACTTAAATTTCACAATTCATTGAGTTCAGTTTCACACTTACTGTATAGGTACCCTAGTATCGAGAGCAGACCGAGGAACCAGAAGGTAATCTGTACTTGTGAAATAATGTTGAAGGTTCGGATAGTGAAAGAATAGAAGCTAACCCTGCGTCTCATTCTTCTTATTTCTTGCAGTTCCTTTAAACCGTTCTCTACCCATATTATGAACGAAGATATAGATAAGGCTTTGAAATTTTGACCTTTTGAGAATTAATAAAATAAGATGTTAATTATTTAATTTCCTTTCCTGATAAACCCTGTAAATTCTCTTCAAAGCTTTGGATCCGTATTTCAATTCATTTTTACGAATCCTTTCCTTGGTATTCCATAAAGTTTGTTTAGATATTCACTCATCCCTTATTATAGTGTCACAAACTCTGTGATGGTATGTTAAAGGGAGGATGGGTTGGAATTGCATGGGGAGTAATTGGAACGTTGATAGGTCTACTCTTCCTCTTCATATTCATATGGATAATAGTGTGGTTTGCAAGATCCATAGGATGGATGTCAAGAAGTTACAGATATTCCTCACGCAACAGATGGACATGGTGGGATCATGATGAAGCACTGGAAATATTAAGGGAGAGGTATGCAAGGGGAGAGATAACTAAGGAGCAGTATGATAAGATGAGGGAGGATTTAGAAAAATAGAGTTGTTTCAAAAAATATTTTGCTGTTATTGACCTTGGCCGGTTCACGAAGCCACCAGATGGAAGATAAACTTGAAGCCTTACTATAATGAAAACATAATCGGAGGGAGTTGAATTTTTCACTGGGATGTGGAAATGTTCCTTATAAGTTACCCCCGAGAAATTTTGAACGAAGTGGGAAAAGCTTAGTGAACAGCAATTATGGATCTTCGTCATGGAAAAGCTATTATCTGCGCTTATGGTATTTGCATGTAATGGAGATAGACGTGAGAACACTGGACAAGGATCTCTCATTTAAGGTCAGGATGCAGGCTTACCTGTACTTGGATGCACTGGTGATGATACAGCGCGGCAAGGGGGAAAGATGGAAGCTTGAAGAATATATGGATAAGAGGGCTAAAGTCATTGAAGATCTCCTGAATATAAAAAGACCGTTTGTCATAATGGATGGAGAAGAGAAAATAGCGGAGGTGAAGTGATGAATTTCATTTCAGTATCAGAGGTGATGTCCAGAAGCCCGATTTCAGTACAGAATTCTATGTCAGTAAGGGAAGCAGCGAGAGTGATGAAGGAAAAGGGGGTCAGCTCTCTTCTCATAGAGGAAAAAGGGGAGTATGTTGGAATAGTGACTGAGAGGGACATCGTCACCAAGGTCACATCTGAGGGTCTTGACCCTGAAGTGACCAAGGTGAGTGAAATCATGTCTTCACCACTTGTATATGTGGAGGCAGACAGTCCGCTTGAGATCGCAGCGGAGATAATGTGGAAGAGGAAGATAAGGAGACTCCCTGTCAGGAGAGGAGGGAAAGTCGTAGGCCTTCTAACCGAGAATGATATTGTGAGGATAAGCCCTGGTCTCATTGAGATAACGAGAGGCATAATGATGGACAGGAACGAAGGTATTGTCAAGGGGATCCACGGGATATGCGATTCCTGCCATGAGTTCTCGGAGAATCTAATATACAAGGCTGGAAATTATTACTGCGAAAGGTGTTACGAAAGGGTCAAGTCTCTCTGAATTAATTTTTCAGAGAAGAGAGCCAATCCAAATTACTGGTTGTGAATATATACCTCAAGTCCATGGGGAAAAGATGGTGAAAACAAAGGAACTTTCCCTATCCAGAAAGAACCTTGAGCTTCCCGTATTTCTGCCTGTTGCCACAAGGGGATTCGTCAAGGCGGTTCCCATGCACAGGCTTAACGAGATGGGAATAAATGTGCTCATATCAAATTCCGTCCATCTCCTGATATCACCGGGTATTGATATAATTGAAAAAGCAGGAGGAATCAATGGATATACCGGTTTCCTGGGAAGCTATTTCACGGATTCCGGAGGTTTCCAGATAATCAAAAAGGAGCTGGTGGACATTGATGATAATGGAATCACGTTTCACGACAGAAAATCTGGTCAAAGAATAACTGTTACGCCGGATTTGAGTTCTGATATTCAGGCGAGGATGAGATCTGATGTGGCTATGATGCTCGATGATTGTCCATCCTACGGGGATGATGTCAAGAGGGTAGAGAGGTCGGTGAGGAGGACGTACGAATGGGGAAAGGTATTTTCTGAGAGGAGAGCTCCAAGTCAAAAGAAGTTCGGCATAATACAGGGTGGTTTTATACCGGAGCTCAGGAGGGAAAGTGCTAAGCTAATGACCAGCTTGGATTTTGATGGTTTTGCCATCGGCGGGCTGAAGATAGGTGAACCAAAGGAGCTTACAGACAGGATGCTCGAGGTAACCCTGCCTCTGATACCGGATGAATATCCTGTGTATCTGATGGGTGTCGGAGACCCGCTTTCAATATATCAGTATTCCAAAATGGGGATAGACATATTTGATTCCTCTTACCCCACGAGAAATGCAAGGCATGGTTTCGCAATTACAGAGAAGGGTCCTGTCAATTTGAAAAATGCGAAATACAGGGACTATATGGGTCCTATAGATGATGCATGCGATTGCGAGACATGCAGGAACTACACAGCAGCCGAACTTAGAGAGATGCACAGGAACGATGACCCATCATTTCAGTACCTGATCACTGTTCACAATCTTGCATTTATGAATTCCTACATGGAACGTGTGAGGAACGGGGATGAAGAGGCGAGGATCATAGCGAATAAATTCAGTAAAATCAATAACACCGTAGAGCATGCTGAGCCGTAGGGGTAGGTGGCAGAGTGGCTATGCACGGGACTGCAGATCCCGACTATTGGGGTTCGAATCCCCACCTACCCTCTTCCCCTTAAGGGTAGCCCGTTGAAAATATCATATTCCTGGGTTATCATTCGATAAATTGTGCGGTGCCTTCAATTTTTGAAAATATGCGGTGCTGCGAATCCTGAAGGTATGGAAATTTTGAAGAAGGATAGCTTTCTTTTCAGCGGGATTTTTGAATTTCATTCTAAAAATTACAAAAATTAATATATTGATTTTCAGATTAATACATGTGGCCTACCATCGGTACGATAACCTCATTGCAAAGGCAAGGATGAGAAGGAGGATCAGAGGGGTTATCGTCATTGTTATACTGGTTATTATTTCACTGGGAATAATTGAGGGGGCAGGCCATTTCCAGTCTCATCAAAGCAAAATATCCGTGGATCTCACATACTTTACAGACACCCTCATAAGGAATGACACAGTTATCCTTGTTCCCGCTCACAGTTACTCAGTATTTGGGGTGAATCTCAGATACGACTCATCTATCCAGGGTTCATTCACTTCGTCCCTTCCCCTTGTTATGTATATATTGACATCCGGTGAATACCTGAGTTTTGTATCTGATCAGGAGTTTGGGTTTGTATTCTCTACGGGAATTACTAACGGCACTCATTTCGTCGTCTCCGCTATTCCAGGGGAATATTACATAGTGTTCTCTAATGGTGAAGGGCAATCATCAGATGTTATGTTTACAAGCGCGATCACAGCTAGTTATTCTCTCTGATGTATCACCTTTCCTCTATGGGAACGTACTTGTTCCCGATAGGTCCGGAATAGTATTCCAGTGGCCTGAAGAGTTTATTATTGTTCCAGTATTCGAGGATGTGTGCACCCCAGCCGGCCATCCTTGATGATACGAAAATGGGCGTGAATATTTCACTTTCAATCCCAAGAAGCCTGTAAAGGGGGCCAGCGAAGAAATCAATGTTGGGCCATATTCCCTTGGTCTTGCCCAGTTTCTCTATCATGAGTTTCTCTGCCCTCAGTGCTATCTTGAGGAGTGTTTCAACCTCTTCCGAAGGTTCCCTGGTCAGACCCTCCTCAAGATACCTCCTCACGATCTTTGCCCTGGGATCGTATACCTTATATATCCTGTGACCGAAGCCCATTATCCTTTTCTTTCCCTCAAGTGCTTCCTCTATGTATTTCTCTGTATTCTCAGGATCGCCTATGGCATACATCATCTTTAGCGCGGCCTCATCAGCTCCACCATGAAGGGGCCCTCTAAGGGTACCAATTCCCGTCGTGATTGCGGAATATATATCGGCAAGAGTTGATGCAGTCACAAGGACGGAGAATGTGGAGGCATTTGTGCTGTGTTCTGCGTGAAGGATGAACATGAGATCAATCAGTTTCGCATCAAAATCATTGGGCTTCTTTCCAGTCAAAGTATAAAGAAAATTTGAAGGAATGGAGAGATTCCTGTCGGGATTAATAGGTTGAAGACCCTTTCTGATTCTTCCCGTGGTGGATGCGATAAGTGGTAGTTTGGCCAGTAAAGTGAGAATCTTGTCAATCGTTGCATTCCTGTCCCTGTTCATTGCGTCAGCATCGTACATGCTGAGCATGGACGCTGCAGTCCTCATGACATCCATGGGATGTGATTTCCCAGACATGGTTCTTATGAGTTCCACTATTTCCGGTGGGAGGCTCATCTTCCCGGCAAGTTCCGATCTGAATGATTCAAGTTCTGACCTTGTTGGAAGTTTCCCGTAGATCAGAAGGTACGCAACCTCCTCGAAATTAGATTTATCAGCAAGATCCTCTATAGCATAACCCCTGTACCAAAGTTTTCCATTCTGACCGTCCACAAGTGAAACTGAGCTTTCATCAACATAAACACCCTCAAGTCCAAAATTAATGGTCGGTTTTTCTGTCATGGTAATCTTATATAGACATTACGATTATTTAATGCTATTTTTCAAAAAAAGCGTTCAAAAGAGGTAGTCCCGAACTGAACCTGTCCCTGAAAATATTGAATCGAGGAACTGTGCTAATCGGTGCACGGTGTTTCCAAAATTCTGGGAATTCAGCTTAAGTTAAGACAACCATTGGCTATAAGAATTCGAGCACGGGATGGAATAATGAATACAGGGGAAATTATAAATTCTTTCCATAAATACAAGATGCTCAATGAATTCAAGGAACAACAATGATGCTAATGAAATACGGTTGCACAAGTACTGGCATTACGGGTTAACAATAGCCGTGATACTGGCCATATTATCTCTAATAGCCCTGCTTAACGGCTACTATCACTTTTACTCCTTAAGGTCCTACCACGAAGAGAAGATAAGTATTCCACTGGGCGATATGCTTGCAGGATACCTGGGAATATTCCTGAGTATTTTGATTCTGCCAATACCTGACTATGTGCTCCTCCCTTTCTATGGATATCTCTCATCTATTGGCCTTTTCAACTTCTTTCTGATTTTAGTATCATGCCTTGCAGGCGCAGTCGCTCCCATAGAGTTCCTCCTGGGTTACTACGCCGGGTCCCGCCTTCTGAGGAAGATAATCGATCATCTAAAAATACCGGTTGATAGGCTCAATATTGCAACTGATTGGGTCATCAGCCATGGTAATTTCTCCGTATTCCTTTCCACTTTTGTTCCTTTCTTCTACAGTGCTGCGTCATTCTCAGCAGGGACTCTGAGGATGAAGTTTTCTTCCTTCATGATTGTTAGCACGCTCGGTTTCTTCCTGAGGTATGTAGGGCTGGAGCTCATAGGTTATTACAGCATACTCGTATTCACACCTGAATATGATTACAGATACAGGTATGTCTTCACAGCAGTCCTTATTTCCTCACTTTTCTTTGTTCTTGCTTATCGTCTCAGGATTAACCAAATACATAAATTCACAATTACCACCTGATTCACATAAATAATGGCAAGGAATGCTTGTTCCATCACTTCTCCGGATTTATGCTGCTAGGAGAAAAGTCTCTCTATATCACCGAGGAAATTTCTGACGCTTTTTTCACAAATGCTCATTCACCTTCACGGTATCTGGACGCGAAAATTGACTTCAGCCAAGCCTGAATTGCCTGCTAATCTCTTCAAGAATGGCTTTCTCTCTCTCGACAGAAATTGAGATAGTGCACTGCTTTGCGCTTTCATAACCGTTGTTCCCCAGTCTATCAGTATCACCCGAGAGAGCCTTGATCATCATTTCTGCAGCTGTTTCGTAATCCCCCGAGGAGAAAACGTAACCGTTTGAATCGTTGATTACAAGCTCACTGGCGCCAGCCCCGCTGCTGACAACAACAGGCTTCCTGTGAATCCATCCTTCAAGAACAGTTATTCCAAAACCCTCCCTGTACGAAGTTAGAAGAACAAGGGACGAGAGGGCATAGGCGGCCTTGAGCTCTTCCTTCGATGCATGGCCCATGAAGAAAACGTTTTGGGAAATATTCAAGTCCCTTGCCAGCTTTTCAAGTTCCCTCCTCCACACTGCTCCCTTTCCGTACCCGAGACCGCCATTCTGTGAGGATGAAAAACTTCCGTCCCCGATGAGAAGCAGTTTCGCCTTGATTTTTTTAGAGAGAATTGCAAACGCCCTTATCCCAACGTCCTGAGATTTTATCCTGTCCATTCGGGCCACGAGGACGATCAGTTTTTCATCATCACGCAATTTAATTTTCTCCTTTAACATCTCTATTTCTTCATTGCTGGCCGGTGGATTCCACTCATCTGGATCAACATATGGGTAGAGCTGGAATGCCTTTCCCCTGAAATCAGAATTAACCAGCCCTTCCAGATCTCTCCTTGTACTCACAACAACGGCATCGAAGCTCTCCATTCCCTTTATGATTATTCTTTTTGAGAAATCGCTCAGTATATCGGGAATGAGGGGAACATGCCACCTCAGTATGGCCGGAGCAGGTGGCCCGATAAATGTACCTGTCAGGAGAAGCTGAAAGTCCTGGACGTAGAACACATCCACGTCTTTGAGATGGGAGAACATCTTTTCCGCATTCGCCCAGTTATACTGCGCATATGCCCTGAAACCTTCCTGCGTAAATACACCCTCCTTTATGCCATGTATCTCGTTCCAGAGTTTTTCCTTGAATGATGAATATTCCTTCATGACGCTTTCCTCTATCTCCACATGTGACACCAGGATATCATCCACAACCACATTGGGCGGAAAATTCACGCCCAGTGCGACCCAGATAACACCGCTTACAGAATGGTCCCGCATCATCATCTTAACCGAGGGATAAATCATATTAGTCACACCGCCCGGAGTGAATTCAAAGTCCACACCCTCCTCCAGGTCCCTTATGTTAATGGGATCTGAGAGCGAGCCATATTTTTCAAGGAGCTCTCCATAACTTGTCTTGAATCTCACAATGGGTGTCTGGCTGTTTACACAAACTTTCATCTCTAACCTAAGAACGGATTTTATAAAACTGTATCGCTCTCCAAAGGGGTCAAAAAAGGGAATTGTTTTTATCACAACAAAATACTTTAATAAAAAGGCGAAAGGGGGTGCTGTGATTACAAGATCATTCTTTAATTACATGCACGAAAGAATAGGGGAAGAAAGAACAAAGGAGATACTGAGGGAAAGTGAGAAAATCTGGGGTTACATAAGAGGTAAAATCGGTTACGGTAGGTACTGGCAGATAACGAGGGATGAAGTAAGGGTTCTTTACTCCCTTGTCACTGTTAAAACGCCGCAAACAGTTATTGAGACAGGCATGGGTCCAGGGACGTCGACAACCACAATACTTTCAGCCCTTCCTCCCGGGGGGAGGCTGATAAGCATCGATCCCGGCGAGCCGTATGGCAAAGGGGACAGGGAAGTTGGGTTCGTAATTCCGGAGAATCTCAGGACTAACTTAACATACGTAAAAGGGAGATCCTCAGAGAAGTTGGTCCAAGTGCTTCGCACAACCGGCAAAGTGGACATATTTTTTCATGACTCCGATCACTCATATGAGAACGTGCTTTTTGAATTAAAAACTGTGTTCCCATTCCTCAGCAAGGATTTTCTGATAATTCTTGACAATTATGACTGGTCAGATGCGCCCGGTGATTTTGCAAGGGAGAGGGGTCTCAGATTGAAGCATGTTGCGGATGATATGGCCATAATCACAGAATAGGTATTTTAGAGCAAGGAACCGATTCTATCCATAAATTTCAGTACAGATGCGTCAAGAAGTGAGGCCCAGGCAAGTTCCGGAAGAATAGCCTCCCTTATCTTCCCTATCTTTCGGGAGTGGTATTTGGAGAATTCAATATTTCCAGCAGAGTTCACAAGGATCAGATTTTCAGCTCTTCCCCTGTACCTTGACTTTCTCTTCCCGAGAAGCATTTCATTCCACTCCCCATCCTCTATTTCCCCCAGGGCCCTCCTGATTATCGTTTCTCCGGCTATTCTGACGAAGCTCCAGGAGAAAGCCCTGCCGGAGAAAACAAGAAGGGTGAATGAAGAATCGTTGATGTAAGAGATGCCCTCGAGGATAACATTTTTTTCACTGTCCTTCGAGAAATTGTTCATCTTTCCTCTGAGGAATTGCTCTATCGCGGAGGAGAGGGCTCCCTGATCGGTCCGGCAAGGGGAGATGTACCAGTATGTCTTCACAAACCCCGACCTGAGCTTGAAAAATGATTCGCTAGTGGCATATCCGAGAACAATTATCCCCTCTATCGAATCAACTATCCTGCACACCTTCAGAACATCGTGGCATTCCATCTCCACCACTGTTGCCACTGATCTGACATGGGAATCCGTTCTTGAAGAAACATAAATCTTGGCGATGCCTAAAGGTCTCAGGGCCCGCAGCATTTCTCCCTGAACCGTTCTGAATCCTGGCTGAACCTGGAATCCGTGAAACGTGTTATCGTACGCTATCTTCAAGAGGCAGAACAAATTCCCTGTACCTCCTGGAAAGTTTATCCGGAATCTTTGTCTGCGGGAAATCCCCCTGTTCTTTGAGCAGGGATATCGCTTTCTCGACGGATACCCCGTAACCATAAGACACCGGATATTTACCCATCATCTTGGCAACTGTCTCCCCATCAATTATCACATCCTTTCCAACAATCTTCCCGGTGAGAATTTTCTTTGCGACCCCGACTGTTGCCATCCCCGTATTGGCACCTGCAACGGTTGCAATCCCCCTGCGGAATGGGTGTAGGATGCCGTTTCCATCGATGATATTAAGTCTCTCTCTGGAAAGAAGGCTTTCCACTATTTCCCCCTCTCTCAGGTAAAGATAGTTCGGTATGTAGGGGGACTTCACCTTCATTACGCTTATCTCGTATCTGATCTCAGGCCCTATATCCACCGCAACTCCCACGCCTATTCTTCCGTGATATGAAACATCTATTGCCCTGAGCAGGCTGACATCCATGTCCTCATTTTCTATGTTAAGCTTCATGACCTGTTTCCTGTACCTTCTCAGGGGGAATGAGGATTTGAAATCATTGAATCTCACCTTTTCCAATTCTTCTACCTTGCCGTTGACTACAGAGATTCCATCCCTTCTCAATCTCCTTATTTTCTCGGAAACGCCGTATGGATGTGTGTACCCTCCTATGCTACCGTCAGACATCACAACCCTGTAACAGGGGAGAACATCCTGATGTTCATTTTCAGAAAGCATCTCCCCCACGGCCCTAGATGCAACTATATCACCCAACTGAATCGCAAGGTCACCGTATGTTGAAACATACCCCTCCGGTATCTGTGAAAGGAGATTGTAAAACTCAGAGTAAATGTCAGGTCTTTCCATCATCGAGGCTCACTTCCATCTCCATCATCTCTTCAGCGGCCACCACGTTACGAAACACGGATCTGGCCTCATCAAGGATTGGCTTGATACTGCTGTACCTCGGACTGAAATGTGTCAGGACGAGCCTCCTGGAATTTGAGTCCCTTGCCTGCAGGGCGGCATCAAGTCCGGTGGAATGTCCGTACGCCTCCACCTTATCCCTGTTCGATGAATCTCCTGTGGCCTCGTGTATGAGAATGGTGGAATCCCTGAAAAGGTCAAGGAGAGACTGATCCCTCCTTGTGTCCCCTGAGTACGATATCTTCCTCCCCTTCCTTACGCCGCCTGAAACCTCATCCAACGTTATTCTTCTACCGTTCACGTCCACGTAACCTTCCTTCCTCATCCTTTCAAGTAAACGCCTTGGAACATTGGCATTCCTGATCTTATCTTCATCAAATCTTAGAACATCCTTCTCAACAAGAGCGTAGGAAAGCGCCGGGACTGTGTGGTTTGCCTTAGCTACACGAACTGAATAGTCACCGAAATCCATGTTCTCCCCTCCATGAAGATCAATTATGGAGATATCAAAGTTCAGAGAATAGTAGCCTATTGAGAGGAGATTGCTCAGTAAGCTAGAGGAACCAACGGGCCCATATATTTCGAGTGGCTCGGTCCTGCCGTAGAAACTCATGGTCTGAATGAGTCCAGGGAGCCCGAGGTAGTGATCACCGTGATAGTGCGTGATGAATATCTTCCTGATCTTCATCATTGATAAAGAGCTCTTCATTAATGAAACCTGAGCACTTTCGCCGCAGTCGAAAAGGATAGCCTCATCATCCACCCTTATGGCAATAGCTGGCGTATTTCTCTGTGGAGTGGGCCAGGACCCTCCTGTTCCCAGAAAATAGATGCGTATGGAAGAAATCATGCGGACCTTTCTGATATCTTTTCCTGAACTATCCTGAATTCCTCTATTGTGCTCCTAGTTCTGGGTCTCGGTGGAAGGAAGTAACAGTCGCACGAAGTTGTGTCAGATAAGAATATGTCGAAGAGGCCTATCTTTTCAGAGAGCTGTTCTATCTCCAGCTTGTCGAATCCGATCAGGGGTCTGAATACGGGGACTGATATCTTCTCCTCAATGGTGTTCAGATTCTCTATGGTCTGGCTTGCAACCTGACCCAGATCCTCGCCGGTGATGATCCCCCTGGCACCTATCTCCTTAGCGTATTTCTCCCCCTCCTCGTACATGGCCCTCTTGCAGAATATGCAGGTCCATCTCTCCTCCCCTCTCTTCCTCAGCTCCATGACCGTCTTCCCTATCATCTTCCTGTGGTCGATTATTTTCAATTCGATGGGATAAGGGGAATACTGCTCCAGGAATTCCTTGTTCCTGATGACCTTCTCAAGCAGGCGTGAGCTCTGGAAGTAGTGAATGAGGCTCAGCTCCATGCCACGTTTCATCATCATGTATGCCGCAACCGGCGAATCGATCCCTCCGGAAATAAGGGCAACACCCTTCCCCTGGGATCTTACAGGCATTCCCCCCGGGCCCTCTATAACTTTGTCATATATGTATGTGAACTTTGAACCTATGTCAACCCCCACATTGATCTCATATCCTGTGAGGTCAACCTTCGCATTCTCATTTCCTCTGAGTATGAGTTCCCCCAGCCTTCCGGAGAACTCCTGGGAAGTAAAGGGGAAGCTTTTACTTCTCCTGTTCACCGTAACCCTGAATTTTCTATCGATAACTAATTTGGAAACCTCTCTCTCTATTTCCTCCACGGTGGAATTCACGCGAACAGCAGGGGAGAATGAAGATATACCGAATACCTTTGAGAGGATGTGATTCACGTTAGATTCAGAATTCACTATAAGCCTTGACTCCTCTATATCCACTTCCGCCCTGATTGAATTTTCGTTCAACTTTGCCATTATATTCCTTCTTAGCAGTTCCTCGAAATACCCCCTGTTATCCCCCTTGGTACCTATTTCCGAGTACCTTACAAGCGTGAACACACTGCTCAAGGTTGAACTCTCTTATCAACTTTTCTTAGCTTGTGGGGAAATAGGTGTTGAAATTAAAATGGAACGATTTATAATAATGATTCATATGACCTTACATGGATTATCTCTCCCAGCTCCTTCACATTACTGTTGAACTGTTCGTGGTAGTGGACCCTTTCGCCGCGATGATTATGTACATTTCATTTGCAAAGGACGAGAAGAAGATTGACAGGAAGCGCCTGATGAATGATGCAACCCTGGCTAGCTTCCTCATTCTCATTTTCTTTGCTTTCGCAGGTCATTATATCTTGACGTATTTCGGGATCTCCATACCGGCGCTTGAGATTGCAGGTGGAATTTTAATACTGCTCACCAGCGTGGAGATGGTTACTGAGGGTGACAAACCCTCAGGAAAGAGGGGAAAGAATGAGGGAGGCGGTCCCAGGGACCTGGGAATAGTCCCCCTCGGCACTCCCCTTCTTGCCGGCCCGGGTGCCATATCCCTTGTCATCCTCCTGATGAACGATTACAATCCAGTGATAGTTGTTGCCGGTATAGTTATAGTTTCTGCGGTAACATTCATCCTCTTCCTTTCAAGTTTTGTGATATACGATATCATAAAGGAGAAAGGGGCAAGGGCGCTCACGAGGGTATTCGGAATTCTTGTTGCAGGGTTTGCAATTCAGTACATTCTCACCGGAGCGCTCCTGTTTTTCCACATCAGATGAAGCAACAACGCATATATAGTTGCATCAAATAGTTGAAGCAATGATCTGTTCGCAGTCAATACCTTCTACACTGAATTTAGCGCACTTCCCGGTAAGGGCGGATGTAATAGAAATCACGGAGCGGGCGGGGAGATGAATATAGTAAAGGAAAAAATTGAGAACGTTCAGGCAGTAGTGGATGCTATGAGGGAAGGGCCGGTCGTACTTCCCACAGACACACTCTACGCACTCAGTGCCCCGATCAGGTACAGGACACTCTTCGAGGAGGTCTACAGGCTAAAGGGAAAGTCAATGGAGAGTGCGAGTCCCATAGGCTTCTACGGACTCAGGGATATGGAGAAATACTGCGTGATGGATGAGGGTTCAAGGAACATAGTCCGGAATCTAATGCCCGGTCCCCTTACCATTATTCTTGAGGCAAGGGTAACTGGCCACTGGGTGGTGAACGGAAAGATCGCCGCCAGGATTCCAGACAGGCTTTTCGTTAGGGAGGTCATAAGAAGGGTGGGCCCGATCACCCTGGTGGGTGCTAACATAAGGGGTTACAGATCTTCCACGAATCTGGAGGAGATACTGAGACAGTTCGGTGAAAATGTGAAGCTGTACGTGAGAGCTGAAAACATGGAAGGGAAACCATCGAGCATATACGACTACACATCAGGAAGGATGCTGAGGGAAGGGGACATAACGCTGGGACAGATAAGGGAGGCTCAGAATGGAAGTAGATGATTATATCCAGGCAGGAAAGGTAGCCTCAGCCGCAAGAAACGAAGGGTACAAGATGGTGGAGGAAGGGGAAGATTTGAGGAAGACGGCAGACTATCTGGAGGACTATATAAGAAGCATGGGGGCACAGATAGGTTTCCCCGTGAATTTATCGATAAACAACGAGGCAGCGCACTTCACACCCTCCCCGGAGACGGATATGAAATTCAAACAGGGTGACCTTGTGAAAATTGATCTGGGCGCTGAAGTGAACGGATACATTGCAGATACTGCCGTGACAAAGGAAGTCTCAACTAACTCGTGGGCTAAGTTGATTAAGGCGTCGGAAGAGGCTGTTCAGAATGCTATAAAAAAGGTTAAGGTCGGCGCTCTGACATCCGAAATAGGGAGGGAGATCGAGGCAACAATAAAGAGGTACGGATTCAACCCGGTTTACAACCTGACGGGCCACACCCTTGAGAAGTACGTTCTCCATGCAGGTATTTCATTTCCGAATTACGATGATGGTTCGAGAGTCCGGTTATATCCAGGAATGGCGTTCGCGATTGAGCCCTTCGCAACCACAGGAAGAGGTCATGTGAGGGGGCTGGAATTCGGGAACATAATGCTCTGCGTAAAGGATGAATCAGAAGAATGGTCGAAGGCAATAAGGAAGATGTCGAGGGGGCTTCCATTTTCCGTGAGAGATGTGGCGAAGCTCTACAGTGACTACAACTCAATAATAAAGGAAGCCCAGAGAAAGAAATACTTCTACTTCTATCCCGTGCTGAAGGAAGACAAGGGGGAGATGGTCGCCCAGACGGAACACTCAATATACCTGCGGGAAGACGGTCCTATTGTAACAACTTTGTGACCTCTCTGTCCACCGATTCGTATAATTTATCAAGAGTGACGTTGCTGTCTATGAACACAACATTTCTTGCAATTTTACCGAGCTCAAGATAGAGGGCCTGAACGCCTTCCAGATATTCCTTCCTTTCAAACCTCGAGGTAGGACCTCTATTCCTTACCCTCCTGAGGGCGGTATCCACATCGCATGTGAGGACGAAAACGTGAGTTGGAATTGATGGCAGGAGCTTGGATGCCTGCAGGAAAAAATTGTAGTACCCCTCCCTTGTCTGGAACTTCTGCCATAAATAATATCCCTGATAGGCAAAGCTTGAGTAGAGAGATCTGTCAGAGACTATGTTCACCCCATCGGGTATTTTTTTGAGCATATCGCTCCTGTCGGCCATGAAAAGGAAGAAGTCTGAAGACGGATCCCACTCCCCTGACCTTATGATCTTCCCTATTTCCCCTGAAGATGGCTCCTGGATGAGGAGAAAGTTGAACTTCTCCGATATGTGTTTCGCAACATACGTTTTCCCGGTGCCGTCAATGCCCTCTATGGCCAGATATATCCTAGAAGAATGAATCAATGCTCCTCTGCACTCCCTGCTTTCGGGCTTCCCTTATTCTTGAGAGTCCTGAGCTCACCCTGTCACGGGAGAAGTCATGATTTTCCACAAGTATCTCCAGAACCTTATCCTCCCTGAACTCAGGGATACCAATCTTATCCTGATCCCTCACCTCAGGTTCCAGGAAAATTTTCCTTATATCCTCTAGGTTTTCTATCCTTATCGAAGGCATCCTCTCTATGGAACCGTATCTCTTCACTAGCTGATAAGCCTTCTTTGGACCTATGCCCTTGATTCCATCGTTGAAATCTGTTCCCACGAGGATACCGATATCAACAAGCTGTTCCCTCGTTATACCGAGCTTTCTGAGCGTACTGTCCGTGTCTATCATCTCCGGCTTGACTTCCACAACCCTGCCTGTCCTTCCGTACCTCCTCTTCCCCGTTACCGTTAGATTCCTTATCAGTCTGGGGGTGCCGAAGAGTATGGAATCGTAGTCCTGAGAAACAGTGGAATAAACAATACCCGTCCTGCACAAATGGGATGCCTCCGCCTCCCCTTCAGACGGAGCGTCAATAACCGGGATTCCCATTGCCGTGAGGAGTTCCTTTGATTCCAAGACCATCTTGTCTGTGAGCCTCGATGTCCTGGAAGCGTAGCTCTTTGCCTTCTCGTAGTCTCCCATGGCAAGGGATAACCTGTATTCCTCCTCAGCCTTCTCCTTCAACGCTATCCTCTCCTTTATTGTCTTGTCCTTAAGGGGGTTGGGCTTGCCGTCAAACACATAAATTGGAATCAATCCCTCCTCGAGGAGATTTACGTTCCTGTAGAAAAGGCCGGAAAGATGGGATGTGATGTTTCCATTCTTATCCTTCAGGGGGGAGCCGTCGTATTCCCTGATGTTGCTGAGGAACTGATATATCACGTTGAACGCATCTACGGCGACCATCCTCCCCTTCAGGCTCTTTACATCTATCTCCTTGCTCTCGACAAGCGAGGATATGTCTACTCCCATTCAGATATTAAAGGGAATTAAGTATATAACTTATTCAATTCCCCTTTCAGTTATCCTGAACCTGCACCTTATCCCCTCGGGAAGGCTCCTGTGCTTAACCACAACAAGTTCCCTTACCCCGCCTCCGGATTTCTCTATCTTGAATATGGCCTTTGCCATGTGAGAAAGTGCGCTCCCCCCCACCGGCATGACCTCGTTTGTTGTTTTGTCCATATATACTTGATTGACCATGAGGACAGGTACGTCAAGGGTCGCTGCGGTACTGGACAGCATCTCCACCTGGGTGAGGAGGGTGTTTGATGTTTTCTTCCGGAGCTCTCTCCTCACCTCCCTCTCTGCTCTGTAGTGAGCTGTAATGGTATCAACAACGATGAGGACAACATCCCTCATGGACTGCGCCAGGTTCAGGATTTTCGGGACAGATTCAAGCTGTTCCTCGTAATTTTTCATCCTGAAAAATTTGATGTTCGACGGGATCGCTTCCGGTCCAGTCATCTGTGCCAGCCTGTCGGGGGAAACACCCTCCGTATCCAGGAATATCACTTTTCCGTGGGAAGAGTTAGTCAGGGCGGTAAAAAGTACGAGGTTCGTTTTCCCAGAACCAGGTTCCCCGTATATCTCCGAAATTATTCCACTCTCGAAGCCTCCCCCAAGAAAATCATCCAGAACCCTTGAACCGGTGGAAACCCTGCCGCTCATAAAATTTCCCTGAGAACACGGGCAAGCTCACCTAGATCATTTCCCTTTATAACAAGGTCAACACCATCAACATCACGTTCAGAATTGAATAGGATGGAATAATCAGCGCTTTTAAACATATCCGAGTCCCATTCAGAGTCCCCCACAGCTACTTTGAACCCATTATAGCGCTGGAGAATCTTACCCTTGTCCCTGGGATTCACTACCTCCTTGCCCCCGACAAGGGTATCCCCGTTGAATAAAAGAGTATTTGCGTAAATCTCGTCTATGGGATATAACGATTCTACCCTTGACACTATAATATCCACACCACCGGAAATGGCAATTTTCTTACCGCTGAATTCAGACAGGAATTTGGACAGCTCCTGAAAATTTGGATTAGGTTCCACTTTCCTAGCTATATTGAGAATCTCATCCCTTTTAATCACTCCCTTCTTTCTAAGCCAGAGATCCACATCCCTGTCTATGAATTCCTGGTAGCTGATCTCACCGCGCAGGAAAGCATTGAGGGATTCCTCATTGCTCACCCCGAAGTACCTGTGAATCGTGCTCCAGCTGCTTTTCTGCTTGAGGAGGACACCGTCAACATCGAACGCAATTACTCCAATTCCCATCAGATCAAAATACATTCTCTGTATAAGAACATAAGTGGAGACAGCGAACCGCATTTCCCGTGCCCTCGCGGAACACAGTACACGTGCGGAACGCGGACGGGCTTAACCTTCGGGTTCGGAATGAGACCGGGTGTTTCCCCGTCGCTATGGCCGTCAACCGTCCCTTTATTGACAATTATTATTAATCATTTTCCCTACAACAGGAAGCGGTGATTTGAAAGGTCGTAAATACAGCCACCTTATTATCGAAAAGGAATCCCATGAAGAGAATTGGACTTATAGTGAATCCCATCGCAGGGATGGGGGGTTCTGTTGGCCTCAAGGGCACAGACGGTAGGGATATTCTTGAGAAAGCGCTGAATATGGGTGCGATACCGCTATCCTCAGAGAAATGTCTGAGGGCACTAAACAGACTTAAAAATATGGCAGGGGATGTTGAAGTTCTCACCTGTTCTGGCGGGATGGGGGAGAGAATTGTTGAAAAGGCAGGTCTAAATGGCAGGGTTGTTTGCGATGTTCCTGCTGTAACGAGCAGGTCTGACACAATCAGATGCGCAGCCAAAATGAAGGATGAGGTCTCCCTTCTCATGTTCGTGGGTGGCGATGGGACCGCCAGGGACATATGCGAGGCTGTCGGTGAGAGCATCGTGGTGATCGGGGTACCCGCAGGGGTTAAGATGTATTCAGCGTGTTTCGCGATAAATCCGGAAGCGGCGGGAGATCTTGCCGCGATGTACCTGAACTCCGCTATTTCTGAAACTTCAATGGCGGAGGTGCTTGACGTTGATGAAGAGATGTTCAGGAGGGGTATACTTTCCACTAAACTTTACTGTTACCTTAAGGTGCCCAGTGAAAATACCTACATCCAGAACTCTAAGATACCAACGCCCCTTGACGAGGCATCAAGCCAGGAAATTATAGCTGAACAAGTTGTGGAAATGATGCAAGAGGGTCACTGCTATATTATAGGTCCGGGGACAACTCCGAAGTCAATAATGAAAAAATTTGGCCTCGAATCCAATGTGCTAGGCGTGGATGTGGTCTGTATGAAAGAGGGAGCCAAGGTGGAATGCATCGGATGCGACCTCAATGAAAAGGACATATTGAAATCTATCTCCCACCTTGACAGGGATAAGGTACATCTTGTTGTCACACCCCTCGGGGGGCAGGGATTCATATTTGGGAGAGGGAATCAGCAGCTCAGTCCTAGTGTCTTGGAAAAGCTGAAAAAGGAGAACATAGTAATCGTTGCTACCCCTGAAAAGATAAGGTCACTCAAATCAAAGCAACTTTTCATAGACACTGGCTCTTCCGAAATCGACAGGGAACTGGAAGGCTATTACAGGATAGTCACCGGATATCACATGTTCTACCTCATGAAAGCTACGAGTCATCCAGTTGATGCATGAGATCTCTATTGGGTGGTCACAGGCAATAGACGTCAGTCAACTACTCCTCGCTAAAGCTTCGGAGCTTGTTGCTGTTCTTTTCTCCACATGTGAGTGGAGATTCATTGAAACGCAACGATTGGCTGGTTGACTTTCCTTTGCCAGAGGAAGGAGGCT
>Ga0080003_1000806_pt1 | contig 19045 bp, 21 predicted proteins | sample JossMetagenome_FD_69206 | JGI IMG/M metagenome (GOLD analysis project Ga0080003, IMG submission 69206) | Hot spring microbial communities from Joseph's Coat, Yellowstone National Park, USA - JC2_E (SPADES assembly) (version 2) | ecosystem: Environmental > Aquatic > Thermal springs > Hot (42-90C)...
CCGATGAGAATGTCAGGGTCTATCAAAACCTCAACACCCTCATCGGAGAGCTTGCCCTGGCTAAATCTGGTCAGTTATCTCCAGGAATCCCCTGCCTTTAGGCATGGGGAGGATGTCAATTACCTAGAAAGTGCTATCGATAATTCGGTTTTCAGTTCAAGCAGTTTTTCTTCGGTTATATTTTTGGGTATCGAAAAAATAGGACCTACAAAAATAGTACACTTGCTAAATGGAAGGGGAATTTGAAATCGATCCCAACTGTTTAATTCTATTTTTTTTTCAAGATGATAACTGACTGCTACTATGGGAAAGCCAGAAAGCCTGCTCAGTTGAAGCACGCCTTCTTGAAAGGAATAACAAGGGCCTCGAGGGCCATCAGGGGTGACCGCTATATCAAAGCCTTCTTTTTTGGCTGCTTGAATGGCTCTTTTAAAAGCTGAAATGCCTCTTTTTGAAGAGGAACCTGAGGCTGGGAAAAGATTGAATTGTCCTAAGAGTCGACTCAGAAATTTGCCGTCGTTACTACCGCTGACCATGGCAATGAGCTTTCTGGATGGAAAATGTTTTCTGTATAGATAAGGCATCAGGAAGAGGCGGTTATGCCAAAAGGAGAAGATAAGCGGGGTACTGGGGGGAGAGCTGACAATTCCAAAAGGATCATGGAGCTCATAGTGGAGCGTTTTTGCTAAATTGCGAATGAGGCTACCAGCAAAAGCAGGAGAAAATTTTCCTCTTGCCCATTTCCTAGCTTCTGTGATCAAGGAGGGGCGAAAAATGATGTGGGACATAGGTAGGAAAAAAACTTATTTTATTTCAAAAAAATTACTAAAAAATATTTTTCTTACTTTCCAATGACAATGATGTAATTGAATTTTTAGTGTCCTTCTTCAAAGAAGCTTTCTTCTTCGGTTGGCTCTTGGATCCGAATGAGTTTAACTCTTTTTATCTTCTGTGGACTTACCTCTTCAACCACAATATTAAATCCATCTATGGAGAACATTTCAGCTTTTTTAGGTTGCCTTTTTATTTTATCAAAACACCATTCGGAAACCGTTTGAGTGGTGTCAGTAGGCAGAGGCCAATTTGTTTCATTGGCTAAATCTCTTAAGGGGAGATCTCCATCTACTACCGCGTACTCTTTGGTCAGTTCATAGATTGGTCCTTTCTCAATGTCAAATTCGTCTCGAATGTCGCCTACTAACTCTTCTAATACGTCTTCAAAGCTGACAAGGCCTATAACTTTTTCATTTTTATCCTTAACAATTGCCAGATGGGTTCTGGCCTTACGAAATTTTTCAAGCATTACGGGCAAGGGGGTAGAGGGATAGAAAATGAGAGCGGGTCTTAGAAGAGAAGAAAGTTTTGTTTGTTCTCCAAGTGTTATATATTGCCATAGAAGTTCCTGAAGCAGGACCATCCCAACCAGATTATCGATAGAGCCTTCACATACGGGGAAGCGACTATAACCGGATCGTTGAGCGATTTTAAGATTTTCTTGAATTGGTTGATTAAGCCAGAGAACAACCACTCTATCTTTAGGCACCATTACTTGTTGGGCAGTTGTATTTTTTAGTCGTAGTGCCTTGATCATGATCCGGTTAATTAGTTCATCAAAAGGATGGGCGTGGGCTGAATGCATGATGATTTGCTGGAGTTCATCCATAGATATGCTCTGGCCGAAACGACCAGTTGTCTTGGGAGATTCGAATCCAAGAAGCTTGAGAGCCCAATTGGCAGAAATGTTAAGGATAGAGATTGCAGGATAAAAAAGGATGGAAGAAATAGTAAGGATGGGGCTTGTAAAAAGAATAATTTTTCTGGCATATTGAAGCGCCAAAAACTTTGGGGCTAATTCGCCAAGAGCAATGGACAAAAAGGTAATCAAGCAGAGAGCAAACAAATAGGAAAGAGAATTTAAAGTTATGTCATGAGAGATGCCTAATCGGAAGAGAAGAGCTTTTATCCATCCAGCCATAGCCGGTTCTGCTATCCAGCCTAAGCCTAGACTAGAAAGGGTAATCCCAATTTGGGTAGCTGATAAAAATAGGGTTGGATTTTGAACGATCTTTAGAGCTAGAGGCAGCCGCCAATCTTTTGTTTTTAAAAGAAGTTTTAGTTCGGTTATCCTCACTTTGATGATGGCGAACTCGGCAGCAACGAAGAACCCATTTGCAAGGATTAGAAAAACAATAAGCAGGGGTTTCCAGCTCATTTCAAACCAGTTGTTCATGATGGATACAAGAAAGCGGTACAACGGGAAGGGATAATAAAAAGGAAGTTGCTAGAGTAAAATCTATGGATGAGGATGCTACCAGTTTACTCACTTTAATTTTTCAAGCAATAAATATAGAAGTGTAAAAAAGTGAAACGGAAGCTACAAAAAAAAGAAGGGATAAGGGGTTGCACGGTGTGAGGTTCCTTTTTAATTTTTCGCAACATGTAAACAAAAACATCAGAGAAAATAATTTTTCTTATCGAACCCATTCTCAAGCATAAAGATTTAAAAAACAAAAAAATTGCAACAGGAATGAATAATCCTTTTTCGGAAGATCAATTCTATAGGCAAGCTCTTAAGTTCCTTGGTCAAACCAGAACAGTAGGGATGAAACTTGGCCTGCAAAACATTATAGAGCTGGCCAGGGAAATGGGAAATATTCATGAAAAAATGAATTTTATTCATATTGCGGGCACTAACGGCAAGGGTTCTACAGCTGCATTTATTGCCTCAGCCTTGAAAAGGAGTGGATTTAAGACCGGTCTCTATACTTCGCCTCATCTCATTACTATTAGGGAAAGAATACAGATTAATGGGCATCCAATTTCCAAAGAACAATTTAGTCATTGGGTCTTGGAAATTCAAGAAAAGATTGAAAGGATTAAACAAAGAAAGAAAGATTTTGGCTGTACTTTTTTTGAAATTATTACAATGGTAGCCATTTTAGAATTTTTCAGATGCCAGGTGGAGTGGGTGGTTTGGGAGACGGGTCTGGGTGGTCGTTTAGATGCCACCAATATTGTCAATCCTAGGCTGTCTATCATTACCAACATCGATTATGATCATACCCAATTTTTAGGAGACACTTTAGAATCGATTGCGGAAGAAAAAGCTGGGATTATCAAAGAAGGGGTTCCTGTGATTGTTGGTAAAATGCCTAAAGAAGCCTTGGCTGTCATAAAAAAGAGGGCATTGGAAAAAGGGGCAGAGTGCATTGATATCTGCCAATCGGTTGAGATAAAGCCCTTAAAAATGGACTATGAAAGACAATGGGTGGAAATTGCGAATATTCCTTTTTGTTTAGGTTTAACTGGAATCCATCAACTAGATAATGCGGCCTGTGCTTTTGCTGCCCTTCGGCTCCTTTTTGCTAAGGAAAATAGTATGGACATAAAATGGATACAGGAGGGATTTAGAACGGTTTGCTGGCCTGGAAGATTCCAACTCCTTCGCAGAGCTCCTTTGTGCATTATTGATGGAGCCCATAATGTGGCAGCGACAAAGCAGCTAGTTGCAAACTGGGAACGGATTGTTGGAACTGAACCTTATCATTTAGTTTTTGGAGTCCTCCAAGACAAAAACTTTCCTATGATGGCTGAAATTCTTAAAAGGAATGCTTCCATGGTAACTTTAATCAAACCACCTACCTCTAGAGCTCTAGAACCAAAAGAACTTCTTCCTTTTTTTGATGGCATTAAAACACAAATCTGCCCCTCGTGGGCTGAGTTCATACCCTCTGTGGATGGTTCCCTACGGCCGATTTTAGCTACCGGCTCCCTCTACTTAATTGGCCAAATTTTGGTCGAGGAATATGAAGACAAAGAAGAATTCAAGTGGAATGAATTATTGGATGGATAAGAAAGGGCCTATTTTTTGTCATTGGCGGGCAGAAAAAAAAATGAAAAGGCCGGCTATAGTCTTCGATCTAGTTGGAACACTTCTACAGACGGCATTGCCTGTGGGCGTTGTTTATTCGAAATTGCTTACAGAATACGGCATTAGAAGCGATCCAAAGGTTATGCACAATAATTTTATAAAAGTTTTTGATTTTTTTAAGCTTCGGCCTCAAGGAACGATTCCCAAAGATGGGGATGATAAAATGTTTTGGGAAAAAATTGTCAAAACGGTGCTCCAAGAAAGTGGAATCCCCCTGGGTTCTTTCTTTTTTGATTATTTCAATAAACTGTATTCTTATTATTCCCAAAAAGAGGCTTGGAAGCCTTATCCAGAAGTTATGAGCGCTCTTGAAAAGATGTCTTCCCTTGGTTTCCCTCTGTTTGTTGCATCCAATTGGGACAGTCGTGCTCGAACAGTCCTGATGGAATGGGGGATAAGACAATATTTTTTAGACATTTTTTTATCCGCAGAATGGGGAGTGGCCAAACCAGAAGCATTATTCTATCACTTGGTCCTTTTAAAAACAACCAAAGTGAGTTCAACGGTTTTTTTTGTCGAGGATGACCCACAGATGATTTTTCCGTATTCAGAAAAAATCCGTTTTTTTCTTTTGAAAAGACCTTTTGTCAATCTTTTTGATCTTTTATCTCAGCTTCAAAAAAGCTCTTATGGGAAATGAGGATAGATTAAAAAAAAGAATTGCTCACAAAATTTATTTTATTATTATATTTTTTGATGTCTTCCCAACCACCTCGATCCTTTTCGACCATAGGCTTGAAGTTCATTTTAGGGCTTAGCGGCTTAGTTTTATTTCTTTTTCTAATAGTTCATATGCTGGGGAACTGGCAAGTCTTTCTGCCTCCCTATTATATGAATGTGTATGCTTATTATTTGAAATCGAATCCTCTAGTTCTTTGGTCCGTGCGGTTATTCCTTCTTGGAGCATTGATTGTTCATGTTAGCACCGCCATAAAATTATGGAAAATTAATCGAGAGGCTCGGCCTCAGCCCTACAAACTTTTACTTCCAAACCAAGCCAGTTTTGAGTCTAGGACAATGATAGTCTCTGGATTGATCGTTTTAGTTTTTATACTATTCCACCTTTATCATTTTAGTTTTAAAGGTCCTCCTTTTGGATTTTTCAAAAACTTTCTTTTCCCCTTATCGAAACAAATGATTCCAGATGTTCGAACGATGGTCATAGTGGGATTTCAGAATCCCTGGGTGACCTTCTTTTATGTTTTTTCACTATCTGTTTTGTTCCTCCACCTTCGGCATGCCCTAGAAAGTTTTCTTAACTCATTGGGATTTGTTAATAGTAAATCGCTTCCCTGGGAAAAAATCGTTGCGCATGCCTTTGCTTTAATTTTATATGTCGGCTTTCTTATCGTCCCAATAGCCATTTTTTTGAGGCTAATTCATTAAGAAAAGAGAGTAAAAATGCAAATTTCAGCTGTAGATCATCGAAGAGGTGTTGAATTTCCAGTACCAGATGCGAGGATTCCTTCTGGTCCATTAAGTCAGAAATGGCAGAAGCTTCAACGAAGCATACCGCTTGTTTCTCCCAATAACCGCCCAAAATATAGAATCATTGTCGTTGGCACTGGTCTGGCGGGATCAGCCGCTGCTGCAGCGCTTGGAGAGCTTGGCTATAATGTGGAGTCTTTTTGTATTCAGGACAGTCCCAGGCGGGCTCATAGTGTGGCTGCGCAGGGAGGAATAAACGCAGCAAAAAATTACCGTAACGACGGCGATAGTGTCTATAGGCTTTTCTATGAAACGATCAAAGGAGGAGATTTTAGAGCCAGAGAAGCCAATGTTTATCGCCTGGCTGAAATCAGTACGAAAATCATCGATCATTGTGTAGCCTTAGGGGTCCCTTTTGCTAGGGAATATGGAGGCATGCTAGCAAATCGGTCATTTGGGGGAGTTCAGGTTTCAAGGACATTTTATGCAAGGGGAGCTACTGGCCAACAGCTGCTCCTTGCTACCTATGGCGCTTTATGTAGGCAGATAGCCTTAGGGAAAGTAGTAGTGCATCCTCGGACAGAAATTTTGGATATTGTTCTTGTCGATGGGCATGCCAAAGGGGTCATTGCGAGAGATCTTGTTTCAGGAGAAATATCCGCTTATAGTGCTGATGCGGTAGTATTGGCGACGGGTGGATATGGCAATATCTATTATTTGTCGACCAATGGCCGTGGTTCCAATGCCACCGCTATATGGCGAGCTTTCAAAAGAGGAGCAGCTTTTGCTAATCCATGTTTTACCCAAATCCATCCGACCTGTATTCCTGTATCTGGAGATTATCAATCAAAGCTTACCCTGATGTCTGAATCCCTTCGAAATGACGGCCGGATTTGGGTTCCTTCTAGAAAGGAAGATAAAAGGGCTCCGGAGATAATTCCTGAATCCGAACGCGACTATTTCCTTGAAAGACTTTATCCAACCTATGGCAATCTTGTCCCTCGCGATATTGCTTCAAGGGCAATAAAACGGATCTGTGATGAGGGCCGTGGCGTTGGACCCGGCGGACAAGGAGTCTATCTTGATTTTTCGGATACGATCAAACAGAAGGGAATAGACTATCTCAAGGAACGATACGGTAATCTTTTTGATATTTATAGAGATATCACTGGAGAAAACGCCTATAGGACCCCGATGCGAATCTATCCGGCAGTTCATTATGTTATGGGAGGATTATGGGTGGATTATTATTTGATGTCTACCATTCCTGGGTTATTCGTTCTTGGGGAGGCGAACTTTTCGGATCATGGGGCGAATCGTCTTGGTGCCAGTGCCTTAATGCAGGGGCTAGCCGATGGCTTCTTTATCTTACCTATCACCATTGGGGATTATTTGGCTAGAGTAGAACCTAAGAAAATCTCCCCGGATAGATCAGAGTTTATAGCTCAACAAAAGGAGGCGGTAGAAAAGAACAAAAAACTTTTGTCCATTCAGGGGAAAAAGACAGTGAGTCAGTTTCATAAAGAACTTGGGGCGATTCTTTGGAATCGATGCGGAATGATACGAAACGGCAGTGGTCTAAAAGAAGCAGTGTCACAAATTATAGAACTAAGAGAGCAGTTTTGGAAAGATGTGAAGGTGGGAGTGGCAAACGAAGGACTCAATCAATCCCTTGAATATGCTTCTAGACTGACCGATTACTTAGAACTCGCTGAGCTCATGTGTATGGATGCGGCAAGCAGGGAAGAATCCTGCGGCTGCCATTTTAGAGAAGAATATCAAACCCCTGAAGGAGAAGGGATAAGAAACGATAAAGACTTTGCCTACGTCTCTGTCTGGTTTTATAGAGGAAAAGAAAATACCCCCTTGTTAGTCAAAGAGCCTCTTGTTTATGAGGAAACCCAATTTGCGATCAGAAGTTACAAATGAAAATAAGATTGAAGATTTGGCGTCAGCCCTCTAGAGCTGCAAAAGGGGATTTTGTCTTTTATGCCTTAGATGGACTCAATCCCAATATGTCTTTTCTAGAAATGCTTGATTTTCTGAACGAAAAATTAATATCCGAAGGCCAAGAACCTGTTGCATTTGATTCTGATTGTAGGGAAGGCATATGCGGTAGCTGCTCCCTTATGATCAATGGGAAACCCCATGGCCCGGGCTTTGGAATTACGACTTGTCAACTCTATATGCGGCAATTTAAGGATGACCAAGAAATCATTGTGGAGCCTTTTCGCAGCCGAGCCTTTCCAGTGATCAAGGACCTCATTGTCGATCGTTCAGCTTTGGATAGGATTATGCAGGCCGGAGGATTTATTTCCACCTTGGTTGGTCAAGCTCCTGAGGCCAATACTATTGCTATACCTCATGATGTTGCTGAGAAAGCCTTTGATGCTGCCCATTGTATTGGTTGTGGTGCCTGTGTGGCTGTCTGTAAGAATAGTTCTGCTTCCCTGTTTGTGGGAGCGAAAATAGCGCATCTTTCTTTATTGCCGCAAGGACAGCCAGAAAGGCGAAAACGCGTGCTTCAAATGGTTAGACAAGCTGACAAAGAAGGATTTGGAGCTTGTAGTTTTACAAGAGCCTGTGAGGCGGTTTGTCCTAAAGCAATTTCGGTTGAAGTCATTTCTAGAATGTACCGAGAGTATCTAACAAGTGCTTGGATGAAGAAATTAGGGTGGATTAACTGAGCTGTAGTTTTTGAATTTTTGGGCCAGCTGTTTTCCTTTGGTGACAGCGGAGTCTTCTGTTGAAGTTCCAACAAGATTGTCTTTCTTGGTCCATGAGGAATAAAAAGCAGCAGCCATAATCTGCTGAAAAAGGTTATAAAGAATTATAGGCAAGATAATGGAAGGTTGATTGCCAACTACAGCATTGCTAAGGACTAGCCCCATCCCGTTGTTATTCATGCCAAGAGCATAAATGAGGGAGCGCTTGGTAGGCTCACCAAAATGAAAGAGACTTCCTATCCATTGGCCAGCATGGAATCTTATCAAGCAAAGGAGAAAGACGACGATGCCGATTAAAAGGAAAAAATCAGTGTCAGGCTTGTGTATTATAAAGGGAAGGGCGGTAGCAGCATTGGAATAAATTAAAACCAATAAGTTTATTTCATTTAGTGGTTTAATAATCCGGATGACCTTTTCATAGACTCCATTCCCAGATATAAGCCTAGCGAACATTCCTAAAAAGGAGGGTATAACAATATCTAGAATGAGGAATTGGCTGTTGATCTGATGGCTAATATGTCCAAATAGTCCCGGTTCATAGGTTCCGCCCAAAACTTTTGCTGCATGAAAAATCATTGGAGTTAAAAGGGGGCTGAGGAGTGTGGAAAAGAAGACTAATCCAAGGCTAAGAGGGATATTGGCGTTTGAATTTTGCGACCAGCCAATGGTAGAACCGGCAATAGGCATGGCTATAATCAGGATTAGACCCACAAAAAGATCGTACCGTTCCTTTGGATTATGCCATAGGCTAGAAATAAGCCAATAAAGTGAAACGAATAGACAAGGAACGATAAAATTAAAAAAAACGCCTAGGATCAAAGGCAGTGGTTTGGAGAATTGGGTTATGAAATCTCTGATTTTTACCCCAAAGCCTCCATTGAAAAGCAGGATAAAGAGCTGGAATATTGGAAAAGTAATTTCTTCTCTTACTCCTAAAAGATTCCAATGAAAGAGGGTTATCTTTCTGAGCTCAAGACCAGCTTCTGGGAATAAAGCAGCCAACAAATAGGAGAGAATCAAAAAGAAAAAAAATTTTTTATGAATCACATCAAAAAGCCTATGAAGGCCCATTAGAAGAAACCCCTCTGAATTGTGCATAACGCTTGGTTTTGAAGAAAAGTTGTATCTTTTGTGAAAAAAACGATCAGCCAAATCTCCCTGTAATATAATCCTCTGTAAATTTGTGCCGTGGATTGGTAAAAAGTTTCTTTGTTGAATCCATTTCAATCAGCTTGCCGCCGAGGAAAAAAGCTGTATAGTCTGATGTTTTTCCTGCTTCCTGCAGGTTATGGGTGACAAGGACAATGGTATAGTTTTTTTTGAGACTGACAATGAGCTCTTCGATCTGAGCGGTGGCAATCGGATCAAGGGCTGAACAGGGTTCGTCCATTAGCAAGACTTCGGGCTGTACAGCAATGGCACGGGCTATACATAGGCGTTGTTGTTGCCCACCAGACAGACTTGTGCCTGGGGCCTCCAGTCTGTCTTTTACCTCATCCCATAATGCAGCCATTCGAAGGGACTGTTCGAGTCTTTCTTCTAAAAAGGATCGATTGCGGATGCCTGCTAGTTTCAATCCTATCAAGACATTTTCTTCTATGGACATAGTAGGAAAGGGAGTAGATTTTTGAAATACCATTCCTACCCTTCTTCGAATCAAAGTTGGATCGACATCTGCAGCATAAATTTCTTTACCCATCAGTTTTACTGAGCCTTCGACTCTGACTCCGGGAGATAATTCATGCATACGATTTAAACAGCGTAAAAAGGTCGATTTTCCACAACCACTCGGTCCAATAATAGCAAGGATCTGCTGATAGAAGATATTCATCGAGATATTAAAAAGAGATTGCTTCGTACCAAACCAGACATTTAAATCCCGAATCTCAAAGGCGAATGGGCCTGTTGGATTGGAATCTGGATTGGAAGGGTGAGAAGGATAAGAAAAAGGACTTTTATTGGTCATGTGTTCTTTTTTTGTTAGCTTTTCTTCTTTAAGAGGATTCGTACAGAAAGATGAAGGAGAAATATCAATAAAAGTAGCACGAGGGCACCAGCCCAGGCATCCCGGTGCCACTGTTCATAAGGGGAAATAGCGTATTCAAAAATCTGAAGGGGAAGGGCTGAGATGGGTTCATCAAGTCTATAGGTCCAATATTGATTCCCAAAAGCGGTGAAGAGTAGAGGGGCTGTTTCTCCAGCAATTCTAGCAAGCGCGACGAGAATTCCAGATAAAATGCCCTGCTTCGCTGTTTCTATCAAGACATAGCACACTACTTTCCACTTTCTTATCCCTAAAGCCAAGGCAGCATCTCGCAGTTCCTTTGGCACAAGGAGTAGGGATTCTTCAGTAGTCCGTAAGACTAGGGGGATAAATATAAGACTTAAGGCAATCGAGGCAGCCATCACAGAAAATCCATGCATTGGAGAAACAATCCAACCATAAACTAAAATACCGATAACAATAGATGGAGTCCCATTGAGGAGATCGGCAGAAAACCGAACGATTTTTCTTAGCTTCTCATTGCCATATTCATAAACAAATACTCCACTGAGTATCCCAATGGGAGTGCCGATCAGAAAAGTTAGGCCCATCAGAATAAGGGTTCCCACTATGGAATTTGCCATTCCTCCACCTTTTTCTCCAATCGGTTTTGGCAATTGAGTAATAAAATCGAAATTAATGGAGGAGGCTCCAGCAACGATCAGATAAACTAAGATAAGTACAAAGGGTAAGATAACAAAAAAGGAAGCAAAGGCACAGAGCAGCTGAACAAGGATATTTTCTAATTTTCTAAATCGATAAAACGCAACCCTCATATTTAACTTAAATTTTTCTTTTGGTTTTCTTTTCCAAACAACTTAGTGAAATCCAAGGGTTCTAATCCATGGATGAAAAGCTGTGCGAGCAGATTCACTACGATGGTTATTGCCCCTAAAAGAAGAGCAATTTCATAAAGAGCACTAATGTGAAGTTCGGATGTTGATTCAGCAAATTCATTTGCAAGCACACTGGACAAAGTATAGGCGGGAGACAAAAGCGAAAGAGATATCTCGGGCCTATTGCCAATGACCATGGTTACAGCCATGGCTTCTCCTATTGCTCTGCCAAGTCCGAGTATAGCAACACCCAAAAGCCCTTTTTTGATAAAAGGCAAGACTCCGATGCGGATCGATTCCCAGTGGGTAGAGCCAAGAGCAAAGACCGCTTCCTTATAAATAGATGGAACCGATTTGATCATTTCTATGGTAACGGAGATCATGATTGGAAGAATCATGATAGCGACAACCAGAGAGCCCGAAAGCATACTCACTCCATAAAAATTACCCTGGAAAAAGGGAAGAAATCCTAAGTGGTCTTTGAGAAAAGGGACAACATATTTTTGCAACCAGGGGATTAGTTCAAATAAAGCCCACAGTCCCCAAACAACGCTAGGAATGGCAGATATTATTTGGATCAAGATAATGAGGGGCTTTTGAATCCATCGTGGAGAAAATTCTGTAAGGAAAAGGGCTGTTCCAAGGCCTAAGAAGGATGCGATCAATAAAGATAATCCAGAAGACATGGCTGTACCATAGAGAAAGGGTAATGCTCCAAAATGGCCGGATACAGGATTCCAATCATGATTAAACAGAAAGGAAATCCCGAATTTGCTGACAGTTGGCATGCATTTTGTCGTTAGCTCATAAGCTGCAAATACGAGCAAGGTAGGCAGCGTAAAAGCACAACAATAAACAAGAAGAGTAAAAATATTTTCTTTGAATTTCTGGCCTCTGTTGGCGAGTGCTCGCTCAAAAGGATCGTTATTGGCTGTATTGTGCTGAGAAGAAAAAAGCATCCTTCCCATAAGTGCTCTATTCGATTTAGTTATTTTTATTTTTAAAAATGGCTAGATTTGGACAACTAATTTTACACTCTTTTCCTACTAAGAGCCAACAAGACCTCCGTTGGCTCCATGGAAACGCAGATAAAGAATTTTTCCTTCTCACCTCCTCCAGTAAATGCAGGACATTTTGCCGAAGAGAGGAAGGTAAGGGGGCATAATCCATCGGCAGGACGTAGGTTTGGCCATCGGTTAAAGCCCAAGATAAAAATTTAATAAGACACTCTAATCTTAATGGTGGAGTCGAGTTAATATTCAGCAAAATCCAAGTCAGCCCAGCGATAGGATAGGCACCTTCTTCAGCTGAATCCGTTAAGGAGATCCGAAAGTCTTTGTGATCAAAAGACCGAGGAAAGGCTTTTGTGACACTCTCCATTGAAGGGGCCACATACTGTCCAATTTGATTTTGAATCGCTGCCATGGGAAAGCCGTTTTGTAGAGCATAAGCCAATTCGATATAGCCAATGGACCCATTAATTGTTTTAATGGCTGCAGCAACTCCAGCATTGCCCTTGGCACCTATACCAATCTGCCAACGCACCGAAGTGCCTTTTCCTGCAAGAATGGCCCAGCGTTGACTTATTTTAGAAAGATATTCTGTAAAGATATAAGTCGTCCCACTTCCGTCTGATCGGTGGATCACGACGATAGGAAGATCTGGCAGTGTTGCTTGTGGATTTAAAAAAACAATTCGAGGATCGTTCCAGCGGGTTATTTCACCAAGAAAGATGCCACTAAGAGTTTCTTTGTTGAGGTTTAAAAGGGGGACATTGGCCACATTATAGGCGATGACGACAGCCCCAGCCACTGTGGGGATATGGATTACTTCTCTTGAAGAGCCAGTGATGAGACTATCAGGAATTGGGCTATCGGAACCGGCAAAATCTATTGTATGGCTTAAGAGCTGATGAATCCCTCCTCCCGATCCTATAGGTTGATAGTTAAAGCGGACAGAAGGATCGATTTTAGTGTATTCAAAATACCATTTCGAATAGAGAGGATAAGGAAAGCTACCCCCAGCACCATTCAGAATAGGAGGGCTGTGTCCAAAGAATAGCCCGCTCATTCCTAATAAATACGGAATGGTTAAAACTCCTAAAAAAAAGGTAAGTTTTTGAAAAAAAGACATTTTATTTATCCACGATTTGTGGATGCTTTCTCTTTGTTCTTTTCAAACCTCAATAGAGGGAGGCCTTATTGATGAAACCTTATTATTATTACATGTTTTCTTTGAAATCCAAACAAAATTAGGATTAGATTTTTTCATTGCTTTTACCAATTTGATACCAAGATTCCCCTATTCTTTCTAAAGGGCCGATAGATCTACTCCAAAGGAGCCTTTGAAAGAAGATCTCTGTTTGAAGATAGCCAAAGGAGACATAGTATGGATAAGAATCTGGCGTTGTAGAGGCAATAAAGCCCTGCATACGAAAGAAAAGAAACATCAAGGAAAGTTCTATCTTCTATCTTGGCAATATAGCTTAAGGGATCTGACCGGTCCAAAAACAAAAGGGCGGGAATTGATTTTGTAAAGCGAATGCTCAGAGCATACAAGGAATGCTTGAGGGAAAGTTGAATAAAGTAATGGGAAAAGAAGGGAGCAATTCTCTTCTTGCAAAATTCTTGCAAATGCTTTCTTCAAACTTTATTCAATGTTGTTTATGTCGTCAGAAAAAGACTGGCTAGTATGGGGCAGAAGGAGAAAAATAGCTAGGGAGTACATTGTTGCTTAGGCTTGTAGTGTTGAAAAACTCTAACTAATCCTTTAATGGGTGAGGAGAAGAAGCTCTCGATCTTATTCAGTGGAGACTTTGTAGTTAGGAGGAAAAAAGAGAAGCTTCGAATGGAGAGAAATGAGGCTTTTGTGTTAGAAGGGACTTTTGGATATTGTCAAAAGATACTTGGCCTGGTAAATCGAAACCTATTTCCAAAGAAAGGCGAGGAGGAAAGAGGGATGACTGCTTTCTTCTCATCGAAACTTCTCATTCCTGTTTTGATTCTTTCCTTAAGAGCAATCATGGGTGAGTAAAAAAACATTGGAATGTAGAATAAAGAAGCATACTATGCTTGAGGATTATACACAGAGAGAGGAGGAAGTCCCAAGAAAAGAGAAAAAAACGGTTATTATCGAGGTGGAAGCTGATCCAGAAAAAAGTCCTCGCTTTGCTGAAGCATTGAGAGTAGCTGCTGGATTAAGTATGCATCCTTTTCTTTCAGTTAGCCTGGTTTTAAAAGATGATGTGTTAAAAAAGTTGAATAGTGGAGATTTTTCGTTATGGATGGATTCTGAAATTATTGAAAGGGCATGGGAGGAGTTAAAAGAAAATGAATGTCCCATGCTCTCTCAAAGACCGCCAAAAGAGAATATCGATTGTTTAATCCAATTTGATGGATGATAAAGCTATGGAAATCGAAGCTTATATTGCAAATCAGCAAGGGATCGTCGAGTCGGCTTTAAGAAAATATGTTATGGACAAATCGAAGAAGCCTAGAATCCTTCATGAAGCTATAGACTATAGTTTGTTTTCTGGGGGCAAGCGGCTTCGGCCAATTCTTTGCTTAGCTGGGGCTCATACTGTTTGTATGGCAACTGATTGTGCTTTGCCTATGGCATGTGCTGTGGAATGCATTCATACTTATTCTTTAATTCATGATGATCTTCCCAGCATGGATAATGATGATTTTAGACGGGGCAAACCTTCCCTCCATAAAATATATGGAGAAGCTATGGCTATTCTTACTGGGGATGCCTTGCTAGCTCTTGCCTTTGAGATTGCCAGCTTATGCTCTCCGTTAGGATCTAACTATCCATTGTCCACGATGATTTGGGAGCTAGCGAGGGCTGCAGGCAGTCGTGCCTTAGTGGCTGGTCAAGTTGCTGACTTAGAATCCGAAGGCAAGGACATCGGTTTGACCCAACTTCGTTATATTCATTGTCGGAAAACAGCAGCGCTCATCACAGTGGCATTGAGATTGGGGGCAATGAGTGCTAACGCCGATGAAAAAACCTTAAGGCTAATAACAAAATATGGAAGATCGCTTGGATTGGCTTTCCAGATCATCGACGATATTTTAGATGTCACTCAAACCACTGAGGTTTTGGGCAAGAGTGCTGGAAAAGATCAAAGAGCCAAAAAAGCTACTTACCCAAGAATTATGGGACTTGAGTATTCAAAAAAAGCAGCAGCCTACTATACCCAGAAATCTCTCTCTTATGCCTCAGCTCTTGGAGAAAACGGGAGGCTCCTATCGGAGTTAGCTAATTATTTGCTAGCAAGAAAAAGGTAAACAAAGAGTCGTTTCTTGCTTTTGATTTCTTTCTGTTTGGTAGCACCCCATCAAAAAAACGATCTTGTATGTGAGATGAATTCTACATATACATAGGAGCAATGAGTGCAACCCCTTCTTATTTTTTCCTTAAAAGGATTTTCATTGTGCTTTTTTTTGTTGGAGCTGTAATTTCATTTTCAGGCCAAAGCTTCCTATTTGGCCAGGATGATTTTTTCGCTGCAAAACCTTTTCACGAATCAGATTCTGAAAAAATCGTTACGACTCCATCAGGCCTCAAATATATCGATTATACTGTTGGATCGGGCAATCCCGTAGCTCCCGGAAAAAGAGTTACTCTGAACTATGTGGGAAAGCTAGAAGATGGCAAGATTTTTGATAGCTCTCTTTCCAGGGGCAAACCGTTTAGCTTTGTTCTTGGCGTGAGTCGAATGATTAAAGGCTGGGAAGAAGGGGTTTCCACAATGAAAGAGAGAGGAAAAAGGCGATTGATTATACCTCCAGATTTAGGGTATGGGATTGAAGGAGTAGAAGATGTCATTCCTCCAAATGCCACTTTGATTTTTGATATAGAAGTACTGAAAGTAGAATAAGTTTTTTTCTTTGGCACATAGCTCTAGGCGGAGAGAGAAGCTTTCTAGTATTACGAAGAAAAAAACGCACTCAAAAGCCTCTATTTTGTCATAAGAAAATAAGTGGGATCTTTATAGAATGTACAAGCCCCTTTTCTTATAGGAGAGGCCTAGGTAGGTTGAAGGAACTTCTCAGTAGAAGTGGGCTAGAGGTAGCTCAGCCAAGAGTGTCATTTTTGAAAAATTATGTAAAATAGGAAGAAAGACAATGAAGCATCCACAACAAAGCTGGAGCTTGATTATTGAAGGGCCATTTCTAGGGGAATTCAATATGGCCCTTGACGAAGCCTATCTGGATTTTGTTTCTACCCCACTGTTGCGGATATACCAGTTTTTAGAACCAATGCTATCGATTGGCTATTTTCAAAAATGGAAAGAAGTTTCCCCGGATACAAAATTTGTCCGCCGTTATACTGGCGGAGGCGCTGTCCAACATGGAAAAGATTGTGTCTATGCTTTGGTTGTTCCTAAAGATCATTTTTTCTGTAAGGTTGCTGCCACAGATACCTATTTTTCTATACATAAGGCTATTGGGGTGGGAATGAGTAAGTTAGGAGTAGAAACCACCCTTTATGGCGGAGAAAAGAAACAGGAAGGAGCTTTTTGTTTTCAGAAACCAGTTAAACATGATTTGATGTGGGGACAGGAGAAAATTGCCGGGGCGGCGCAAAGAAGAAATCGCAAGGGATTGCTTCATCAAGGAAGTATTCAGCTCCCTACAGGCATTTACTTTGATGACATGCTTAGAGGGATTGTCAGAGGCTTTGAAGAGACTTTTGGCATTCATTTTCAGCAAGATAAAATCTCTGAATCGGTGTGGTCTTTGGCGAAAGAACTCGAAATAAAAAAGTATAAAACCAAAGAATGGAATTATATGCGTTAAAACGGTTCAGTTAGAGAAATTTCTCAATGGGACTCCAAGGCATGCTAAAGGCCTCGGCTACGGCTCTACAGGTTAGTTCGCCTCTTATCGTGTTGATAGCTGTTTTAATCGCTGGATCATACTTGATAGCCATCAATCCATGATTGGCTAAAAGGTTGATCCAATAGAATGTGGCGTTTGTTAAAGCATAGGTTGCTGTTCTAGGGACAGCTGCTGGAATATTAGCTACAGCATAATGGATGATTCCAGATTTTATAAAAGTTGGATTGTCATGGGTCGTAGGTTGATCAATGGTTTCAATACAGCCTCCCTGATCGATCGAAATATCCATGACCACACTACCTGGTCGCATTTTTTCAATCATCTCTTTGCTAATCACTTTGGGAGATTTCCCGCCAGGCTTTAACACCGCGCCAATCAAAAGATCAAACGAACTGATCCTTTCTTCGATGGTGTAAGGGTTTGCCATAATAGTTTTAATCTTTCCTCCAAAGAGGTCATCTAATAAACGTAATTTTTTAAGACAAATATCAAAAACTGTAAGATCAGCGCCAAGACCCAAGGCCATTTTCAAGGCATTTGTGCCAACTGTTCCCCCTCCTACAATAGCGACTCGTGCTGGCTCAACCCCCGGTAACCCGCCCAAAAGAATGCCCCTACCTCCATGGTTTCTTTCCAGAATCCGAGCAGCATGTTGTATTGCCACTCTTCCTGCAATTTCACTCATTGGAATAAGAAGTGGTAAAGTGCCATCTGGCAGCTTAAGGGTTTCATAAGCGATGGCCGTAACCTCTTTTTCTAGTAAGGCATCAGTGAGCCGACGGTTAGCAGCGAGATGTAAAAAGGTAAAAAGAATCATGTTTTTTCTGAAAAAACGATATTCAGTTTCTAGGGGCTCCTTGACTTTAACCACCAGATCGCTACCCCACGCCTCCTCTGCCGATACCAGCAAAGCCCCCGCTTTAAGGTATTCTTCATTTGTAAAACCACTCTCCCTGCCTGCATCCAACTCTACTAAAACCGTATGACCAGATTCCACCAGGCTTCTTACGCAGGCTGGACTAAGAGAGACTCTATTTTCCCCTTCTTTGATTTCTTTTGGAATTCCAATACGCATACTTCCAATAATGGATAAATGAATAAATATAGTTGCGCTAATTGTCCCTACTGTAAAGGCAACAAAAGATTATTCTTTTCTAATAGATTATTGGAACTTATTAAATGCTAAGAAGTGTTAGCGCATGGACTAAATAACATTTTTTCAACAACAATGCTTATGCTCTGGAAATGGCTATGATTGGAATAGTTGTTGGTACAAATCGAGTAGGCAGTAAAAGTCGGCTTGTAGCTGCTCAACTAGCAAGGATTTATTCAAAACTTGAACAAAAAGTTAGCATCATTGATTTAGGATTGATGCCTAAAGAAGCATGGTCAGGGACGTCTTTTAAAAAAACTCCTCAATCAATCCTCCCAATGATAAACCAAACAATAGACTCTCAAGGACTTGTCTTCGTTTTTCCTGAATATAACGGCAGTATCCCTGGTCCTTTAAAGCAATACATTGACTTGCTGCCTCGCCAAGAGGCTCTTGAAAAAAAGCCTGTATGTCTGGTTGGGGTGACTCGTGGAAATTTTGGTACTATGAGAGCATCAATGCATTTAGAATCTATATTGTTCTATAGAAGAGCGTTGATTTTCCCTTTTTCGCTGTATCTGCCAAAGATTGACGAACTTTTTAATAACAAAAGTTTTATTGAAGAGCCAAATGTCCAAAGAAAAATGATGGAGCAATCAAAGAATTTTCTAGAATTCATGCAAAGGAACCAAATTCATGCAAAGGAACCCTAATGAGTATCCTTCTTAGCTTTATTCCCTTCCATTTTTTCTGCCTAGAAAAATCCAACTCTCTACGCGATTGAAATTCGCATGCTACATTAGTCAACTACTCCGTCCTAAAGAACGGAGCTTGCATCCAGGCTCCACCGCAGCTTGCGCGTATCTCAAAAGGCGTGCGACTTTGGCTTCATCGCCCGATGCTTCAGGGACGGCTGACAATCGCCCCGTCCTCATCCAGTCTTGCTAGATGAAAAGCGTTCGCATGCTGATGTTTCTGGCAGCCACTAAATCGGCCTGGAGCCTATACCCACAATGGGCGCATACAAACAGCAGTCCCTTATTGGGCTGATTCTCCCGTCCAACATGCTCGCAAACCGGCCGTCTCTGGCTTGAGGAATCCGCAGCCACCCAAACCGGTACTCCGAACGGCAGCCGGA
>Ga0080003_1000808_pt1 | contig 18984 bp, 18 predicted proteins | sample JossMetagenome_FD_69206 | JGI IMG/M metagenome (GOLD analysis project Ga0080003, IMG submission 69206) | Hot spring microbial communities from Joseph's Coat, Yellowstone National Park, USA - JC2_E (SPADES assembly) (version 2) | ecosystem: Environmental > Aquatic > Thermal springs > Hot (42-90C)...
CAATCCTAAAGGTACATCGTCAATATGCCCAATATGTGGCTCTAAGCTTGTAGAGGTTGGTTATAGGAGATTTAAATGTACTAAGTGTGGCTTTGAGGCTAATAGGGATAAAATAATAATATTAAATATTGAAAAGAAAGCATACAAAAAGATGTGGGGATCTCTGACCACCCCGACTGCCCCTCAAATGACAGATGTAATCCCGAACAGATGAGGGGAACTAATGAACCCCCTAAAGGGAACCCTTCAGGGCGGGGAGGAGGTCAGCTAAACCCGCGTGTATTCCTAACTCTTAACTGCTTTTATCATATGATATATAGAATTTGGATCCCTTTCAACAATAGTTCCATTAACTATTCCATCGGCACCAGCCTTTATTGCTTCTCTAGCTACATCAGGACTATTTATGCCTCCGCCAACTATTAATAAGCCGTCGTAATCTATTTGATCTAAAGCCCTCCTAACTAAAGATATAGTTTGTGGTGGTATTGGGTAGGGGGCTCCACTCCCAGCTTCTAAATAAATTACCTTAGCGCCTAGCATTGCTCCTGCTAAAGAATAAGCAGCAGCTATATCGCCTCTTTCATAGGGAATAGGTCTTGCTTTTCCTATATATCCGGCAGCACCCCCATGACCTATTATTATATATGCTGTGGGTATTGTTTCAAGTCCCATTCTTAATATTATGGGTGCCGCTTGGGCTTGTACACCGCCTACATAATATGGATCATCACTGTTTAGTAAAAGCATAAATAAAACCGCATCTGCAGATGCCGTTAAACCATTAATGTTACCTGGAAATAGTATTACAGGCAATCCAGATTCTTTGCAAGAATTTACAAGTTCTGTTAAATGAGGTTCATAAACTCCTAAAGACCCTCCAATTAAAATGGCATTAGAACCTGCTTTATATGCGCTCAAGGAAACTAACCTTGCCATTTCAGGTGAAGTTTTATCTGGATCTATTAACGTTAAATGTATTTTATTCATTTTTTCCTCCAATAATTTTTTAAATACCCTATTCTTCAATATTCCACCCATTACACCCTAAATACATCATTGTTCTTCATCTTCTTCAATATTCCCCTCTTCTAGTTTCATTTCTTCCGTTTTTTCGCATTCACTTAATTTATTGTCATAACTCAAATCGACTATTTTATTATAAACGTCAACCCTATCTAAAACTTTAGGAACCTTTAGCTCACAATATAGATGGCAGTTCCCACACTTTGCTATTGCTATTTTTTCTTCATCATTACCTTTTATTTTAACAAAGTCTATTGTTAAAGTCATAGACCCGCATCTTGGGCATTGGAAATACCTGCTCGGATGTCTTGGCCTTTTTGGCTTTAATGATTTCTTCCTCCTTCTTCTTGCCACCAACGGCACCTCTTAAGTCTTTACAAAAAGTATCGTAAAATTCGCGGTTTAAATTTGTAAGCTTAAGAATTAAATGGAATTTTCAAGCATATTAATCAAAACTTTTTCATCTATATTAATCCCGTAAAGCCTATTTTTTAATCTGTCTGCTATGATTGGGTTGGAAAATGCCCTCCTTATTGATTCTCTCAGCATATCACGGCCAAATCCATAATCACGTAACTTTTTATTAAAGCCTACAGAACTTTGAAATTCTGTTATTGTTTTTGTAATCATTGAAGGATCAGAGTTTGGTTTAATATCAGGATTTAAGATTTTTAAAATTTTTGTTGATTCATTTGGTGAAGACTTGTGTATTAATGGGGCTAATAATGGGCCTATAATAGCTAGTCCGCATCCATGAGGTAATGATGGAACTAAACCGCTCATTATGTTTTCTAAAGCGTGTATAATATTTGTTGGATTCAGATCTATAGAAACGCCTGCTATCATAGAGGCATATAGGAGATAATATCTTGGATTTACATCATTTAAATTTTGAACAGCAAGAGGTAAATTTTCTTTGATTTGTTTCACAGTTTCTTCTGATAGCATCTGGACTAATGGGGAGCTGCCTGAAGTAGTAGTGGATTCATATGCGTGATAAAAGGCATCAAATGTTGTGCACAAGACTTCCTCTTTTGGCATGCTTAATGTGTACTTTGGGTCATCAAAAGATGCTTTGGGATAGCAAATGGCATTACCGAGTTTATCTCCTCTTTCTGTATCAGTTGTGTTAGCATATCTATTGGCTTCTGTTCCAGTTCCATGAGTTAAATTAACAGCGTAAACAGGAATAATTTTTTCTACCTTTCTTTTATTGTATAGATAATCTATTGTTTTTCCGCCATTAGCTGCAACGGCCGAGCCTAACTTTGCAGTATCTATAACGCTACCTCCTCCAATAGCTATTATTATGTCTGCACCATAAGAAATAACTGCTTTTGCTAGTTCATCTGCTTGAGATGATAAAGGATTAGGAGAAACATTATCAAATATTGTATATGAAATATTGAATTCTTTTAATATTTTTACTGTATCATCTAGCGCACCGCTAGCTTTTGCTGAAGTCTTGCCAGTTATTATTATAGTCTTTTTAACATTATTTAGATAGTTTCTTAAGTTATCTAAAGAAGAAGGTCCGAAATTTATTTCATCGTTATTGTAAACCCATTTGAAGCTTATCATTGTTTCCACCAATTTCTCAGTCAACTTTTGCAGTTATCTATATTTATTTAAAACATTTATTAATGTGAATTACAAAGTGGTTGGTGACAAACTAATTCTCTCAAAAATAGGAGAAATAAAAGTACTCTTCCACAGACCGCAAGAAGATAAAAAGGAGTAATGATAAAGAAGAGTGTAGCTGGCTGATATTGAGAACAGCAACCTCGCCCTTCAGGGCGGGGAGGAAGTCAGATGCAATATTTCAGGTCGAGGTTGAAAAGAAACCTCTCGAAAGGACTGGAAAAGTGGTTGGAATAGACTTAGGAGTTGAAAAACTTGTAACTACTTCTGATGGTGTAGTAATAGAAAATCCTAAGGTTTTTGATAAGGTAGAGAAGAGAATAAAGATCCTGCAAAAATCGCTATCAAGAAAAAAGAAGGGATCTAGAAACTACGAGAATGTCAGAAAGAAGTTAGTCAGGATACATGAACATGTGAAAAATCTCATGAATGATTATATTCATAAGGTGATGTTGTGGCTCGTAGAACAGTATGATGAGATCTACGTGGAAGACCTCAATGTAAAGGAAATGGTTGAAGATAGTAAAAGTAAAACTTTGAGAAAACATATTCTTCAATCTAACTTCTCCACGTTTATGATCCACCTCTCCTATAAGGCTAGTAGCGCTAGTAGAAAGGTGGTGAAGGTAGATCCAAGAAATACTTCAAAAACGTGTGCTAAATGTGGACACGTTAAGAATGACCTGACTTTGGCTGACTGTGTGTTTAGTTGCCCTAATTGTGGTTGGACTGTAGACAGTGATTATAACGCTTCTCTAAATATTCTTCGTGCGGGGTCGGGACTGCCCTTAGAGCCTGTGTATAGGAAACCTCTCTATACATTCCCTTCTCAGAGGGGGTGTATAGTAGGTTTCCTGGAAGAAGCAGGAATACTCACCGCGAGGTGGGGATGCCCTGTCTGTGAGGACGGGGTAGTTCACCTTAAAAACCCTAATAAATTGCTATAGTTAGTGAGGGCGGCGGTAGTCTAGCCTGGATTAGGACGCTGGCCCGCCACGCCAGAGGTCCCGGGTTCAAATCCCGGCCGCCGCATTTTTATAAAAGGCCTTTGATTTATTTAATAAAAATCAATTAGAATAAAAAATCTTTTAAGTGAGTCGAAAAAGTAGTTCTGTATAGTCATGTATTTTTATATGAATAAACCTTGTATGAATATGGGGCAATAAAATTAGCAAATACTTATAAAAATCTTTATAGAAAAATTATAAAAGGGATATCAGATAGAACGTTATATAAGAGAACAGAAATGCAAGGATCAGCTGTATTATTAGGCTCAGTAAAGCATAACGCCACCCTACAACCCTTGCAAGTGCTGTCAAAGTTGCTATGCAGGAAGAGTAAAATGCTATAAAAACAGTCAGGGCCAAAGCAGAGGCAACGCTTAATGATTTAAGCATAGTAAGACCCCCGAATTCTGCAAGTATTCCTATAATTACTTCTTTAAATATCCATCCACCCATAAGGGAAACTGAAATTTGCCATGGAATACCTATTGGAGCAAATACAGGCTCTAATGCTTTACCTACAATTGCAAGCCATGAACTTTTAATATCATATGTTATGCCCCCTGGGCCAAGGATTGTGGGTAACCAAAGTAAAAAAGTGGTACCCATTATCATTAAGGATAACTTTTTTATAAAATCAAAGAGGTAATCCCAGGTTCTTAGACTTACAATATGCCAATTCGGCATCATAATAGGTGTAGAAGGAAGCTTTTCTACTTCTTGGGGAGAACCTACAATAGAACGATAGATAAGAATTCCTAGGAAAATCGCTACAATAGTTGTAAGGTAAGGAAGCAAGACAGCTATAGGGACTAGGTAGGAAGGAAGCAAAGCAGACGCTATTATTATGAATAAGGCCATTCTAGGTGCGCATGGAATGTACGGCACAAGAAGTGCAGTTAAGGTTCTGCTTTTCTTTCCCCACATTATTCTGGTAGAGCTTATTGATGGTACGTTGCATGAAGCACCCATGAATAATATGACAACACTGCGAGGGGAAAAGCCAAATTTTGTCGTAATTTTTTCTATGCCAGAACTAAGCGCGCCTATGAGGCCAGTTTGTTCATAAAGTGCCATGAAAAATGCTACTGCCGCAACATAAGGTATGAATAATATAACCACAGAGATTCCTGACCATATAGCATTTTTTAGAAAGAGTGTAAGGATTGAATTTTCAGGTATGATTAGTTTTTCTTCTATCCAATCCAAGGTTGGTTCTATAACAGGGATGAGAGCAAAAGGACTATTGCCGAAGGGCGTAGTTCCATCCACTAAAAAGAGTAAAGCCATAAGAGTTGATAAAGCGAACGACAAACCTAGCCCTTCAGGACAGGGTAAAGTTTTAAGTTTAGAAACTTATTAAAAATTGATACAGCTGCTAAAGGGGTATGCATCACTGGAACATGAGGTACGCCTCTACCCCAACTAACAAGTGTAATAAAATAGGGTTCCAAGCCGATCAACCCTTAAAACATGAGGAGCGGGAGCCGATTTCTCCTGCAATATCTGCTTGGGGGATAATAGAGTAGCACCCGTAAAGGGGTGTAACCCTCTAGACCTCAGGGAATTCCTGCCCTTCAGGGCGGGGAAGAGGTCAGAAAAGGATCCCTAAAAGTATTAGGAATTGCTACTGCAGGTCTGCTAAGCATCTTTTCCCTTAGGAGTTGACCCTTAAATTTTACATTTATATCAAAAACCTCAGCCTTTACGCCAACATCATTAACAAGAAACTTTCTCAGCTTTTGAATACCTTTTCCCTTGGCTGCTGATGTGTAGACAACGGGACTCTAAGCTTAAGGGATAAAGTCTTTTTATCTATTATAGGATTTGCTAGATCTACCATATTAAGTACAAAAATTACTCTTCTTTTCTTAGCTAAAATCTTTAAAAGATTTAGTGATTATTTTATCACATGGGAGCACCTATAATTACAACTCCATCATAGCTTCCATTAAGAGCGTCAGAAAGTGCCAGGCGCTCGTCCTCATCTTTTGGATCTATAACAATAAATATTCCAGGAAGGTCAGAAATCTCAACAAGAGTTTCATCTTCTATGGATGAACCTATATCTTTGCTTAAGGTCTTGCAATCTTTACACATCTGCCCACTAGGCGATAAAATATAGTAGATTTTCCCACATTAGGTGGGCCTATTAGTGCATATCTTATAGTTTTCATAGATTAAAACCCCCTATAAAATTAAATTTTTTAAAAATTTATATATAAAACCAGATTTCCACGGCATTTCTTCCAATATAAAATCCAATATATACTTTTTTAAAGTGTTTATATATGCTCCTTTAAAGTTATTCAATATTAATTTAAAATATTTATTTATAACATAGTTATATAAACATATAATTTAAAATATTTATCAATAAAATGCTTGCAATCTTTAGTATAAAAATAAAAGATTTATAATTAAAAACAAATTTAAGTAATTAAAAACTTTTTAAATATTTATTTTTGAATAGTAATAGTAGTTGTTATCTTAATATAATTAATATGGAAATGAAGCTTGCTAAAATTATGGCTATTGTTAAATATATTAATAACTTTTGTGTTCTAGAAAAGAATAAATTATTCATAGTAGCAGTTAGAGATTCATAGAAATCATAATAGTTATATTCATTCATTAGATATCTAATTAAACGCTTTAAAAAAGGTGTTTCTATAAAATTTGGGTCATACAGTATTGATGCAGATGATAATATATAATCTAACCTTTGAAAAATTTCTCTATTTGATAAGTTTTTATATTTGATTCTACTGATAACCTCAAAGTGTTCATGTTGATATAAATTAAGATAAGTTACTAATAATCCTATTAAAGACCCAAATGAGATGAAGTCTTTAGAATCGCTTCTCATTTTGCGGTTATCAATTTTACAAATACTAAATACTATGAAGACCTTATCTGTTAAAAATATCTTAGTATCGTTTGTTAAGGATTGGTTATGTTTTTCTACGTATTTTTCTGGATCCTTAACGTAGAAATTTGTGTATCCTTCTACTATCATTGGAATATATTTATTCATGTTATCTAGATTTTCATTGCAAACCTTTGCAGAGATTGAAGTGTAAGTTCTCCCTCTATAGTTGTCTTTAAGATATTTTTTCATAGTTTCTTTATTCTCTCCCAGCCTATCATAGATTAACTTAAACATAAATTCCATAAGGGTATATTCGTTTAATGCATTAGAATTTTGTCTTATTTCATCTTTTTTATCATCGTTTTCATAATTAATATAAATATGCCTTGGATGTTGTAAATGAGGCAATCTTTTTATATCATAAATTCCAGCATTTTTATTTTCAAAAATTAGAAAAACTGTTACAGCATCTATTGTGTATAAGAGGACATTAATTAAAGATCCCTCTAATAGCAATTCCCCTTGTATTTTAGTATCCATACCTTTTGATATATCTGTAGAGGAAAATCTGTTAATTTTAACATTATCTATATATGTTATTTCCAAAAATGCGTTTTCAAAGAAAATTCCTTGAATAGAATTAAACAAATGATAAAGAAAAGTTTTTAATAGCACAGAATTTTCTAAGTTTTGTTTCGCATTTTTATATACATATATGGGTGGCTTTATTGAAATATCTTCAAATTCTTTGCTGGGAAGATCTAATGTAGGGAATTTTTTCAAGATTTTTTTCCTATTTTTAATGAATTTTTTCTCTATCTTAAAAGATGTAACATAAGAAATGAGGATTTCTTCTAGTTCATAATTTCCTTTGTTTTCTATATCATTCTTTTCCAATTGTGCCCAATATTTATAATTAACAAGAAAACTATTTAAATTTTGTAAATTAATATATTTACTTTAATATTAAAAAGATATAAAGTAGAGAAAATTTTTATAGCTTAAAGTTTGAATGCTTATTAGTGTGCTAAAATTTCCACGGAAAAGAATTTTTATGTAAATAATACAGTTACTAATTTAACATACAGTACCTAAAGGAAGCAATCCGGTTAGAATCCTTTAGTTGTAACAAAAGCATATGGTTGCTATTTCGAGTACTCTGAAGATGAAAAATCTTGATTTTTCTTCTCAATTAATGTGCTCAAACCTAGGGATTGTCAATAAAATGATAGCCAAAGCAGTTTACGATCAGTTAAACACTTTAGAGTATATACAATCTGGTTATGCTACAGAAATTAGGGCGAAGGTTTCTTCTGAATTAAAATCAATACCGTTATATAATCTTGCTAAGTACTTCTTTAGAACTTCAGGAACAGACGGTAATGAAACTGCAATTAAAATGATTATACTTTTCCATAAAAATGATGGAAAAATAAAGATATTTTCAAACTATACCTCTTATAAGAGTCGTTATGGTAATGCTTCCTTAATTTAGACTAAATCAGGATATTATGCAAGGGAATTTGTTAATAAAGTGAATGCAGGGAATATAGGAGTAATATAGGAGTTGCAGCGCCAATAGTGTTTTACCCATTTGCTGGCATAAAGCAATCATTTTTTGGGGACCTTCATCCTCAAGACAAACTAGATTATATCCTGCTCTTTATAAACAGAAAAGTAATAATTTCAAGGTCAAGCGGTAGTATTAAATAAAAATTTAAGCTCCGACACACTTTTTTTTGAGCTTAGGTGGTGTGTTATTTATGGGAGAGGAACATAGAGAATTAGCAAGGGGCAGCGTAACCTTTTTGGAATTGATTTTTCAATCAGTATCTTTTACTGCTCCAGCAATAGCGGCACTAGCAACTATGACAGGTGCTGCTAGCTTTGCATATGGTGCTTTACCATTAGCTTATTTATTTTCAATACCTGCAGTTTTCGCGGCAGCATATGTTGTTTATGAATTTTCAAGAAGTGTTGCATCAAGCGGAGGATACTATAGATATATAGAGAGAGGTTTTGGTCCAAGGGTAGGTGCTTTTGGTGGATGGGTATATATGCTCTATACAGTTATTGGAGCTACACCTTTTATATATTTTGAAACCTCTTTAGCTATAATATTTGGATTGCAAGCTCTTGGAATTTCATTACCTAGCTATTCATGGTATCCCTTAGGATTATTGGTTGCAGTATTGGCATTTTTATTAGCATACTTTGGGATAAAGCCATCATTAAGGTACAGCGTTTATACAGGCACAATAGAAATGGTTTTAATATTTATTTTAGGTATAGTAATATTATTGCGCGCTCCACATCCATGGGATCCGGGAGTTTATAGTTTGAAATATTCCCCTCTTGGGTTAATGGGAGTTGGCCTAGGCATGGTTTTTGCTTTTACATCATATGCAGGCTGGGGTTCAATGACTTTTCTTGGAGGAGAAGCTAAACAAGCCCACGTTAATATAAGAAGAGGAGTCATAGCAACTATAACCCTGTTGGTAATTTTCTTTACTTTTGCAAGCTATACTATGACAGTTGGTTGGGGTCCAAATAACATGTCTACATATTTCAGCAACTTTGTCCCCGGATTAATAGAAGCAGTAAAATATGGGGGTTTTATTTTAGCATCAATTATATTTATATTTATGGCTAACAGCGGTTTTGTCGATACAGTTGCTATAATAAATGCAGGATCTAGAGATATGTATACTATGGCCAAAGATAATGCTTTACCATCACAGCTATCTTTAACACATAAAAAATATAAGAGTCCTCATATATCATTAATAGTTATGACCGCAGTTGGGATTGCCCTATTTACAATAACAGGTTGGGTTTTAGGGCCTCTAAACGCATTTTTAGTAACAGGGTTATGGACAGGTTTGGGCACATTAATAGATCACATTATGGTTAACGCAGCATTGCCTTTTTATATGAAAAAGAAGAACAGGCTAAATTCACTTCACGTAATAATACCTATAATAGCAATATTAATATTCGGTTTTGCTATATACGCCTCATTCACTTCAATAAACATCTATGTAATAATAGGCACAACAATCGTTGCTGCTTGGCTCATAGCTGGAGCTATACTTTATTATAGGAAAAAGGATCTAAGAGTTAAATTAGAGCAGGGAGAGGAGATTTGAAATTAGATGGCTTTGATTTATCAAACGTTCATTTTGTTTGGTCCCCTTATAATAAGCCAAAGCTTTATATAAAGCCAGGTGATGAAGTAGAAGTATTAATACCAGACTCTTCAACTAATCAAATAAAATATGATTTTAAAACAGAAGATATGCATAAGATTGATGAATCAAAATTTGATGGAGCTGTTGGGCCTATTTATGTTGAGGGGGCAGAAGAAGGAGATACTTTAGTTGTTACATTAAAAGAGATCGAAGTTGGTAATTGGGGATGGTCTGCTATACTGAGCAATTTCGGTATTTTAAAAGGTTTATTTAAAGAAAAACTAGTCATTTGGGATATTAAAAATGGTTATGCAACAGCAAAAGACTTTTTAAAAGGTATTAAGATACCTATAAATCCGTTTTTAGGAGTTATTGGAACTGCACCAAAGTTTGGTGATTTACCCATGATACCTCCTCATAGTTCAGGAGGTAACATGGATAATAGGTTATTAACCCAAGGTTCAGTAATTTACTTCCCAGTTAACGTAAAAGGGGCATTGCTTTCTCTTGCAGATCCCCACGCATCTCAAGGTGATGGAGAAGTTTCAGGAACAGCAATAGAAACCTCAGCAAGGGTATTAATAAAGGTGGATTTAAGAAAGGGGGAGAAGATTGATACACCAAAGGCTGTTGTTAATATTAATGATGCCGGTAAACAAATAGTAACTATGGGTATAGATAAAGACCCCATAGCTGCAGCTAGAAAAGCCGTTTTAAACATGGTTGAAGAATTGAAGAGCAAAGGGTTGAGCGGAGAAGAGGCATATATTCTATGTAGTGTAGTAGGTAGCCTGAAGATGAGCGAGGTAGTTGATGAACCAAATTATGTTGTCTCATTTAGTATACCAGAAAAAATAATAAATATTAATGCATAAGAACTTTCTTTTTTCTAAATAATTGTGTGCAATAATGAGCGATAGGCATTTAAATCCGATATTGCTAGATAACCCTATAAGAAAAATTTTTGATAGGAAAAAGGCTTTAAAGTACATTAAAGAGGATATGGTAGTTGCTGATATAGGGTGCGGACCAGGTTTTTATACAGTAAAGCTTTCTAAAATAGCCAAATTTGTTTATGCTGTGGATTCCGATAAGAAAATGATAGATATATTGAATAAAAAAATTGAAAGGCTGGGATTAAAAAATGTTGTAACACAATTAGCTTCTGCTAATAAATTAAAAATAGAATCTGAAATTGTTGATTTCGTTTTTTCAAATAATGTTTTATGTTGCATGTTAGATCATAAGGGTGCTATTAATGAAATTTACAGAATTTTAAAACCTAAGGGAATGGCATATATAAGTATTGAAACGTTAAGCAAGGGAAAAACTTCTGTTAGCGAAAATGAGTGGAAGGATTTATTAGGTAAATTTAAAATAATAAAGGAAGAAAATAAGTTGTTTTTTAGAGAAGCAATAGTAGAAAAAGAATAGAAAGAGAATCTAAACTTTTTTCAACCTAATGGGATATGTAAAATATTTACCTTCTCTTCCTTCTATTATATTTTGATTTTTAAATAAATTTATAGCTGGTTTATTATTTCTTTTTAAGGTTTATAAATAATTATTAATTAAAGAGGAACTTTTTTAGCTTAATTATTAATATTACAATTTATTATTTTTAACTCTATTAGCTTTTATACTTTTAAATTTAACCACTAAGCGGTGAGTAAATTGGTAGATTTGAAAGTTGTAAAGTCTTCTGACCTCGTCCCCGCCCTGAAGGGCGAGTTTCCTGAGGTCTAGAGGGTTACACCCCTTTTACGGGTGCTACTCTATTATCCCCCCAAGCCGATATTGCGGTAGAAATCGGCTCCTGCTCCTCATGCCTTAAGATTTGATCGGCTTGGAATTCTATTTTATTACACTTGTTAGTTGGGGTAGATGCATACCTCATATTTCAGTGACGCATACCCTGTTAGCAACTGTCTTAATTTTTAATAAGTTTCTAAACTTAAAAAACTTTACCCCACCCCTAGAAGGGGTTTGTCGTTCGCTTTATAATTATTATGATCCAGTTCATGCATTTTTTTAGTTTATGGTATACTGCATAACAAATTCAGCGAAAAAATTAAAATAGACCCAAGTTATGAGGAATTCGATAAATTAAACCAAAGAGTAATAACTAGGAAAGATCTTGAAGTTACAGCAATATCTTCAGTTAATTTATGGAGAGTTGCAGATAGCTATTACTAAGAAGCGGCAGCACTCAAAGAAGTGATGTAGGACCTATAATTGTTTCAAAGAAAATGTATAAAAAAGATGAGATAAATGATTTAAGAATCGCAATACCTGGGAAATCGTTTAGTGGTTATTTTTATTATAAGCTCTTCTTTAATTCTAAGAAAGAAGTTGTGGTAAGGTTTGACGAGATAATCAACAGCGTTGTAAAAGGGGAAGTTGATAAAAGAAGGGCAAGTCTCACCCCTTCTAGGTGGGGTAAAGCTTGAAAATATCTGAATACTTATTAAAAATTGAGACAGCTGCTAAAGGGGTATGCATCACTGGAACATGAGGTACGGCTCTACCCCAACTAACAGTGTGATATGGTGTAGGGAACTCTAAATCAGGGTCAAAGTATATGTGTGTCCCTACACATTTACATATACTTGAGTCCCTGGGATCCACGGATAGAGGCTCTCCGTGGTGAGGGATAGGGGTAATTGGTTAAAGACCCAGCCAGTGGTCTATCTGGATAAATAGAGCGGGGTGGGTAAAACTCACTAGCTATGAAGTGATGAAAATGAAGATGGTAAATCACAAACCTATGATCTACCCTGAAGGGCGAGGGTTCCTTCAGGGCGGGGAGGAGGTCAGATGGGAGAAGTTGGAATAAAATCTATTAAAAAAGTTCATGAGATAGCAAAGTTATGTAACTTAAAAAACTTATGACTAAACTATTAAATATAAAAATTTTTACATTTGGTTTCTTTATATTTATATGTTTAACCTTTGCTATCCTTTATATTTATGTGAGAAAATGATTAAAATAAAAAGAGTCTATGAAAAAGCCGAAGAATCGGATGGAATTAGGATATTAGTTGATAGATTATGGCCAAGAGGAATTAAAAAAGAAGAAGCAAAAGTAGATTATTGGTTAAAAGAAATTTCCCCTAGCAATGAATTAAGAAAGTGGTTTTCTCATGATTTTAATAAATGGGAAGAATTTAAAAATAAATATTTTAATGAATTGAATAGCAAAAAAGAATTGATTAATTTTCTATTGGAGCTTATTAAGAAAAATTCAAATGTAACTTTATTATATTCAGCAAAAGAAGAGAAATATAATAATGCAGTTGCTTTAAAGGAGTATTTACAAGAGCTTTTAGATAAACAATATTAACACTTTAAAAATAAATGTTTTTATTTATTATCATTTAATGAAGATTTTTAATTATTAATAAAGGTATATTTAAATTATAAATTATTTATTAAGAGGATAATTTATCTAATCAGAAACCCAAAGAATTTAAAGTTGAAATATAAAATAAAAATAATCACTATTTAATAATGCCAAAATTAACGGCATAAAAATTAAATTTATATATTTAAAATGTAATATAAAAATGAGAGTGAAAATTTGGCTTCACTAAGTTTATATGTGAAAGAAGCTATTGCTTTAAGAGATGTAATAGAAGAAAGATGGTTTCTTTCATTAATTGATTATGCTAGAAGAAAAGAAACTATAAGAGTTAAATTAAAAGGTTTAGGCTATGTTAATTTATCTTGGAAGGAATATAGAGCGTTAGCATATGAAATTGCAAATCTTAAGAAATGTAAGGATAGATTTGATTATTTTGATATAGTTAATTATGTAAAAAGAGGCGATTCAAAAAATGAAAACTATATTTATAAAGCTATTCATTTGATAGCAATACTTAGACAACTTTGTTTTAATGGACTAAACCTAACAATCAATAATGATGTATTATTATTTAATTTTAATGGACAAAATATTAAATTTGGTCTAAATTGTTCTACATGGAGTTTAAATGATGTTTATGCAATAGGTGAATATAACTATCCTGAAATTCTTTCAGATCTAAAAGGAAAAGATGTAGTAGATATAGGAGCAAACGTAGGGGATTCTTCAATATATTTTGCTGTATTTGGTGCTAAGAAAGTTATTGGTGTAGAACCTTTACCAAATGTAGCTAATTGTGCTATTAATAATGTAAAGTTAAATAACCTTGAGAATAAAATTAAAATTATTAATGCTGGGATTAGCATTAATAATGGATTTATTTCAGTGCCATGTGATTATGATATTATGAAATCTGGTGGTTTTAGTTTAGCAGAATCCAGTGGTAATTGTAAAGTACCAACAATAAAATTAAAAGATGTTATTGAAATGGTTGATAATCCATATCTATTAAAGCTCGATTGCGAAGGTTGTGAAGCAGATATATTGACAAAGTCTGATCCTAATGAATTAAAAAAATTTAAATATATAGTATTTGAAACTCACCCCTTTATTACTAATGTAAGTAATGATAAAATTTTAACTTCTCTAGAAAATATAGGATTTAACTGTTATCTTAAAAATGTTCTTATTTCTAAGTTAGGTTTAAATATTTATTCATGTCAACGGAAATAACTCTTAACATCTTGAACAAATTTGTTTAACTTTTTGATAAGTTTGCTTTTAGTTAGGTAGAAAAGTTCAGAATTTCTACCTAACTATTAGACAAGGTAAAAGCTAAATTTAGTATCTTCTTCTTTGTATCTTAACTTAGTATCTTCTTTCTGTATCCCTATACTTTCTCAAAAGCCCTTACAAACTGCGGTATATAATGAAACAGTAAACCAATCTGGTATCCAAGTGAACCTAGAAAGATTTAACCTTTGGAAAACCTAATTACTTGGAAAAATGATTGGAAGGGTAGAAGAGCTTTTAGAGAAGTAGATAAAAGGCTTTTATTAAGCAAAGACAAAAATAGCTTTATTGCAAAAGACTCCAAAAAACTAATAAGAGCGAAAGGGTAAGCAAAGACTTAAATTAGGAAGAGTTATGGTTAGGAATGTAACAATTAAACTTTATCCCTAATCATAACTAAGCTAATAAAAAAGTTATTTTAACTCTCTAAATCTAATCAATACCAAATGGTATAATAATATACTAAACCAAGGCAAAAATTGCTGGTCAAATATTTTAACAAACTGCTTGAGTAATAGTTAGATAGCTAAGATAATTCTATCTAACTAAAGGGAATAAGTTTATAAAGAAAATTTATTTAATATTTTTTAATAATTAAATTTTTATAAATTTAATATAAATTTTTATTCCAAAAATTTATAATCTAAATTAAATAAATTTTTAATTTATAAATTTAATATTTTACCTTCTTTAATTATCCTATATGCTCTATTATAACCCCAATAATAGCCTAATTGGTTAATGTTTTCTAAATCCCATATTATTAAATCAGCCTTTAATCCTCTATCAAATAATCCTCTATCAAATAAATTCAAACTATATGATGAATTTATAGTTGAATAGGCTAAAGCCTTAATAGGTCTAAACCCAAGATAATATATTAATAAACCAATAACAATTTGCATTGAAGGCATTAGGCTATTTGCACTATAATCTGTACCTAATGCAATTATTACCTTTTACTTTATGGAATTTATATCAGGTTTTTCATAGTTTAGCATAGCAAATATGCTGGCTGATAATAAGCCTAAAGCAGAATTTGTATTAGATAACTTTTCCAACTTTTCTTTAGGGCAATTTTCTAAATGATCTATTGAATCAATTTGAAATTCATATGATAAATTGCTATATACCAAATATTTAAATGATCTGCATGCAATCTAATTCTCAAAACTTGTTTTAACCCACTTTTTAATATTTTCCTTGTTTCGTTTACTGTAAAAGCATTTTCATCGCTAAACATCTATAATAAGCATTAAAACTATCACCAAAATTAAAACTTCAGTTAATAAGGATAAGTGAAAAAACTTTTAAGTAATTTTAAAGTAATTGAAGAAAATGAGAAAATGTTTAGAAGAAAAGCATTAGTTTTAAAAGAATAATTAAAAAATTAAAATATTTTAATAACATTAAACAAAGTTTATTATTAACTGCAACATATTTTATTAACTTCTTTATAAAAATTAATAGGGAACAAAGATGAAAGTAGCATTCGCGGTAACTGGCCTAGGACTTACTGGCGGCAACAGAGCAATTGTAGAAATAGCTAATAGACTTTATGACAAGGGGTATAACGTTAGTATAGTTTCTCTTTCTAAGGATAACTTTTGGTCAGATGTTAAGGTTCCAATTTATTATGCGAAGATACCAAATATATTTATTCCATTACAGATAGCAGTAAAGGCCTACAGATTATTTAAGCATTTTAACCTAAAAGGTATAGAATCTTACAGCGATATTATGATGTTAGCCAAGAAACTAGGAATTAGAGCTGATAGTATTCAACCCCTAGCAGAAACTATTATCGATCTAAATCCTGATGTAGGAATAGCAACATGGTACCCTACAGCCTTTTCTGTGTGGATGAGCGGCGTAGTAAGACCATTATTCTTTATGCAAGATTTCAAGGAGCTCGTTGAAGAAGTTGAGGGTAACTATGGGATTAAAATGTTTGAGTCTACTCTTAGACTTAAGTTTCACTTTCTTGCCAACTCTACATTTACTAGAGATCTAATACTAAGCTATAACAAAGATGCAAAGGTAACTATAACAGGGGTTGGAGTTGATCATAAAGTTTTTCACCCAAGAAAAGAAAATAGCATAGTTGACTCGAAAAATAAGCCTGTTATTATGGCAATAATAAGGGGTCAAAAACTTAAGAGAGGCGATATAGCAATAAAAGCTCTTAATCTCATCAATAGAGAGAAACCAATTCATGCAGTACTAGTAGGAGAAGACCAAGCTATAGATAAGCTATTAAGAGAAATTAAGCCTGAGTTCACATACACTAAATTTCCCCATGTTGATGATGAGACTTTGGCTAAGCTTTACTCAAGCTCTGAAGCTTTCATTTTTACATCTTATAAAGAAAGCTTTGGGCTTCCACCACTTGAAGCCATGGCCAGCGGAACTGCAGTTATAACCACAGACTGTGGAGGCAATAGAGACTATACAATTGATGGCTATAACTCTCTTGTAGTACCACCTGATGATCCCTTAGCTATTGCAAAAGCTACTCTCAAAGTTCTGAATGACACTAAGCTAAGGGAAAAGCTTGTTGAGGGAGGTCTTGAAACAGCTAAGATGTGGACCTGGGACAAAGTCATAAATAAGTTTGAGGATGCGATTAAGGGTGAAAGCTGATGGAACCACGCATTAGTGTTATTGTTGTAGCTTACAATAGACGAGAATTTCTTCTTGATGCCCTAAGAAGTATCTCTAATCAGACATTCAAGAACTACGAAGTTATTGTAACTAAGAATTTTCAGGATAAAGTTATAGATGACTTTATCAAGAAGCATAACTTTAGGGAGATATTTATTGATACGAAACGTTATGGAGAACAGATATCTGCAGCTGTGGAAGATGCTAAAGGCGATATAATCTCTTTCCTTGAAGATGATGATGAATTCTTTGAAGATAAGTTGGCTTGGGTTAATAAAGGATTTAATAAAAGGAATGTCTCATACTTTCATGACACAAGATCTTTAATTAACAAAAAGGGCGAGCCTATTTTGCCTATAGATCCTAAGTATGTTAATAATGTAAAGTTCTTTAATAAAATAACGCCTCACTATGATATTATAATAGACCCAAAGAATCATGAACATATAAGGCTTGTACTGAGATATTATGATATTATATCTACGGTGAGCCTTATGTCAGCAAAAGCTGAATGCATTACAAGTAAATTAAAGTACCTAAAGAGTATAGATTTTTCAGTAGAATCCTTCATACCAGTAGTAGCTGCTGAATGCGGCTTACTTTATCACACTTCACAAAAGCTTACAAAATATAGAATTCATAGTTATAATTCATCAATAGGTTTAGATAAAGCAGGAAATCTTCGTTCGCTTCTATACCTTAGAAGAGCTATAAATGACCATGAACTAGTAATTAACATGTCCTCGACTGAAAACGGCCTAAGATATGCGATTAAAATGTTTGAGCTGGATGCAAAACTTAATCTTTCTGTTTCTAAATATATGAGGCTATTTGATGTAAGCATTAACCCCAAGGAAATTATTGAACTATGCAGACTTAAAAGGGGTTACATAAATAAGTTCTCCCTTGACTTTAGAGTTTTAACATGTACAACAAAAACATTCTATAAGCTTTTATAGTAATTTGACTTTAGACTTAGTTATCAAACTAGGAAAGATTTAATGATATAAGATTAAAAATTGTGAATAGCATTAATACAAAGCCTAATGAAATTCTTTCTTATAATCGAATAAGTTTTAAGTAATGCCAAAATTAAGGGTAGTAGATAAAGATTCTCCAAAGACATATATTGTTAAGCCTTATCAACATTTTTGTTAAATAATCTATATGAGAAACAAAAGATAAAACAATATGCAACTAAATGCCAGAAAATATGTACTCTATTTTGTTAAATAGCGGCATTTTGACAATTTTATTAATTTAAAGTTTGTGCCACATATATTTTAACCAACTCAGAATATGTAGATTAAATTTCTTTATAGCTTCACTCTCTATTTGGTGATCTCTATAATTAATACAAATAAAATTAATTATAAGTTATAGTAATTTTTAAGGCGTTCACTTTTTTATGAAATTTTTATTAATCTTTAAGCCTTTTATTTAAGCGCATTACAAAAATTTTAAAAAACTGTCTCACTAATTAATTGCATTTTTTAAAATTTAACTAATAATTACTTATTTCAAAACTTAAAAAATTATAGCTAAAATATTTTTATATTAATTTAAAAAATAGTGATATCTAAATTAATTCTAATTTCTCAATTTAATCTGCTAAATTATTCAATAAGGTTTTAAATCATGTAAGTTAAAAAACTTATAATTAAACTATTAAATATAAAAATTTTTACATTTGCTTTCTTTATATTTATATGTTTAACCTTTGCTATCCTTTATATTTATGTGAGAAAATGATTAAAATAAAAAGAGTCTATGAAAAAGCCGAAGAATCGGATGGAATTAGGATATTGGTTGATAGATTATGGCCAAGAGGAATTAAAAAAGAAGAAGCAAAAGTAGATTATTGGTTAAAAGAAATTTCCCCTAGCAATGAATTAAGAAAGTGGTTTTCTCATGATTTTAATAAATGGG
>Ga0080003_1000809_pt1 | contig 18979 bp, 24 predicted proteins | sample JossMetagenome_FD_69206 | JGI IMG/M metagenome (GOLD analysis project Ga0080003, IMG submission 69206) | Hot spring microbial communities from Joseph's Coat, Yellowstone National Park, USA - JC2_E (SPADES assembly) (version 2) | ecosystem: Environmental > Aquatic > Thermal springs > Hot (42-90C)...
TGAAAGGCTTCCGCAAATTTTAAAATATTATAGAAATCCAATCCTAGCAAAGGCTATTACTGAGAAAATCCACGAATTGGCTAAGAAAATAGAGGAAAACATAGCGATAATGCACGTTTGCGGCTCCCATGAGTGGACAATTACTCACTACGGCATAAGGGCTTTACTACCGGAAAACGTCCAAGTTAGGGCTGGCCCAGGTTGCCCGGTATGCATAACGCCAGCAACTGATATTGATGAGGCTGTAAAACTAGCCCTTGAAGGAGTTGTAGTAATGACTTATGGTGATATGTCTAGGAGTAAGGGAAGCAAAATGAGTTTACAGGACGCTAAGGCCTTAGGTGCTGATGTAAGGATAGTTTATGGCGTTCAAGATGCCGTAAACATGGCTAGGAAAGAACCTAATAGAGAGTTCCTATTCTTTGCTGTAGGAATGGACACTACTGCTCCAGCAACAGCTTACGAAATACTTAAGGGGATTCCGCAAAACTTAAGTTTTCTAGTGTCTTATAGATATACTCCATCAATCCAAGGCTCAGTCATGGAGTCTAATGTTTTAGGGATAGATGCATTTATATCAGCTGGTCACTCCGCAACTATTACTGGTATGAAACCCTATTATGAGTATTTCTTAAGGACTAAAAAGCCGGTAGTATTCTCGGGCTTTGAACCATTAGATGTCCTCTTATCAATTTTCATGCTCTTGAGACAAATATACGAGAATAGGCCTATGTTGGAAAACGAATATACGAGGTCCGTGACATGGGAAGGAAATGTAAAGGCTCAAGAGGTTATGGAGAAAGTGTTTGATTTAGAAGACGGATACGTTAGGGGAGTTGCAGTTTTTCCAAAGGCGGGATTTAGGCTTAAAGAGGAGTTTAAGCACTTAGACGCTAGGGAGAAGTACGGGTTAAGAAAGGGTATATCAACACAAGACGAATATGTGACTGGTGCTAGATGTGGGGAAATAGTTATGGGCCTCATTGATCCCCCCGAATGTCCATTATACATGAAAACTTGCACACCAGAAGACCCTAAGGGTTCTCCAATGGTTTCGCAAGAAGGCACTTGTTGGATATGGGCTCATCATAAAATTACTAATTACGTACCCAAGTGTAAGAGGTGATTTCATGGTCTATATGATAGGTAATACATACTGTAAATTATGCCAAACAGATGAGGAACAGTTAAAGGAGGAATTGGTTAAAACAGTTAGGGCTTTCTACTATAAGGGTTTAATAACTAACGCTGGAGGTAATCAAAGTGCTAGATTGCCGGGTAGCAATAAGATCTGGATAACCCCTTCAGGGTATCCCAGGATGAGTTTATCTAAGGAAGATTTAATAGCGGTTGATTTAGAAGGTAACGTATTAGAAGGGGATTTGAAGCCCTCAGTAGAAGTTTACGCACACCTTGCTGTATATAAGAATAGGCCGGATGTGAATGCAGTAATACACGCTCACGTCCCTTACGTCATGGGAGCCACCATTTCAGGGTATCTAGAGTTGACACATGGTGAGGCAGCTGCAATACTAGGTGAGGTAAAGATTGTCCCTTACGCCCACCCCGGTACTAAGGAGTTAGCTAAGTATATAGGTGAAGCATTCAGAGGGGAAGGGATGAAAGTTCCTAGAGTTGTAATAACTCTTAATCACGGTGCTTTTTCAGCTGGTGCATGCATACATGAGGCTAGGGCATTTATGGAAATCTTAGATGAGTGGGCCAGGTTTAACGTTGCTGCAAAAGCGTTTGGAGGAATAAAGTATAAGATAACCCCTATAGACCTTAGAAAGCCTGGAGCTGGGTATATAAGGGCGGTCAAATTTGGAGGCAGACAAGCTGTTAGATGAGATAATAGAACCAGAAACGGGATTACCGGCTAAATATTTAGGACTGATAAGGGTTGAGGGTGACACAATTTACTATAGGCCTATATCCCACTATACACCACAATTTTTGGTAATCACTATGGGAATAGAAATCCTCATGATTACTAAGAAGAGAACTAAGGTAGAGGGTTATTATTTAGAAGAGGAGATAAATAAGAGACTTGGTGACTTATATGGGATTATTAGCGGAGAAATTACTAGAACTAGCTGAAAAATATAACGATCCGGTGATCAAATTATCAGCACTACTTGAATCTATAGAGGCTCTAGTTGAAGGTGAGAATAAATATGAGGTCTATGAGAACATAAAAAAGGACGAGAAATTATATAGAGTTTACTCAGAAATTCTAGATGAGATGTTTAATTATATTCTCTCGGGAAACCTAGACCAAGAAATAGTTAGCAAGATTCAGAACGATATTAGGAGTTATATGGGTGAGAAACATGGAATATGATCCTTACGATATGGCGATTCTGGGAAAGGTTATCGAAATTATAGATGAAGAAAACGCAAAGGTGGATTTCGGAGGAGTGAAAAAAGTTGTCAAGACCACTTTAGTTGACGTTAAGGTGGGGGATTACGTTTTAGTTCATGCTGGTTATGCAATTAAGGTTATAAAAGAAGATGAAATAAACAATGATTTAATAGAAAAAATCAAGATGATACTATCTGATAATAGGTAAATTTATATTATATGGAAAGAGATAATAAGTATGAAAACGCTAATCCTTATATTAATAGTAGTAATAATAGCTTCTGCCCTAGGATTCCTTGCTTATTCCTCGTTTTTAAGAAACAATTATGTGGTATCTAATGAAGTACCATATGGTGGTGGGATGATGGGGGGAATGATGGGAGGTTATAGGGTGGGATGTTTTATTATCCATTCATAATCGCAATCCCGTCTTTAATTCTAGGTTTAGTGGGGTCTTTAATAAATGATAAACAGATCGGTGGTATATTATTAATTGTAGTAGCAGTGCTCTCATTACCAGTGTTTTTCGGATTTTTTGGAGTTTCATTCGCGTTATTACTTATTGCCGGTATACTGGCACTAACCACTAAAGGAGGGAAAACAACTACAACTTAATTACACTTACTCTTAATCTTTTTTAAATAAGGTACTATATGGGCTTCAGTTATGTGGTAAACAAAGTTAAACTTAGTGATGTGTAAAACTCTGTTTAAAATACTCTTTTCCTCTTCTTGAGACGCGTCAATATCGACCATTACTTCATTATCCGCCGGAGTTAACTTAAATGCAATTCTCCACTTAAACTTCTCCCCTATTTCTCCTTCATAAGTCAGCTCGTTTTGAATAATTTGAGGCCCCCTCAAAACTCCTAATTCCGTACTCATTTCGCCTTCCGGAACTCCAAATACATAAAGTACTTTATACATAGGAGCTGGTTTCACAACCTTATCTAATGTTACGTACCCACCTTTAGCGTGATCATAGACCTCAAGTATGAGCATGTGACCCGAAATGGATGAGAATAAGAAAGGGTCACTAAGGAAACGGTATATGGTCTCAGATCTCCCAGACATCATTATATTTTTAGAGTGAGAAACCTTAAGCTTCATATATTATCTTTTCTCCCTTTTACTTAAAATCATTTTCTAAGATAAGAGGTCTAATATTATTACCTATGTTAAAAACTTTTGGGTCGATACGAATTTTAAACTATCTATTTAAGTTTGAATTCGAAATTCGTATTATGTGGAGGAAAATAGTTGAGGAGTCAGAAGAGTTCTTAGCGAGAACTACTAGGAACCCAGAAATACCCCTTGTAATTGATAGGGGAGAGGGCGTTTGGCTTTATGATGTTGAAGGAAATAAGTACTTAGATTTTACTTCCGGTATTGGTGTAAACAGTTTAGGTTGGCCCTCCCATTCAGAGGTTATAAAAGTTGCTGCTGAGCAAATGCAAAAACTAGCCCATTCGATGGGCAATGATTTTTATAACGTCCCTCAACTTGAACTGGCTAAGGTTTTAGCCTCAATAACCCCAGGCAATTTTAAGAAAAAAGTGTTCTTCTCAAATAGTGGTACAGAGGCGGTAGAGGCTGGGATAAAGTTAGTTAAGCAATTCGACCCCAAGAGGAGGTATTTAATAGCATTTTTAGGCTCATTTCACGGGAGGACTCTTGGGTCCCTATCACTTACCGCAAGTAAATCAGTTCAACGTTACCTTTTCAACCCCTTCAGTAACGTTATTCACATACCGTATCCGAACCCCTTAAGGAATCCTTGGCACATCAACGGTTACTCTGATCCAGAAGGCTTAACTAATGCGGTTTTGGAATATTTAGAGGATTACATATTTGAGCACCTGGTAGACCCAGAGGAAGTAGCTGGGATAGTTTTTGAGCCCATACAAGGTGAGGGAGGATATATTGTTCCACCTAAGGATTTCTTTTCCTCCTTAGAGAGATTGGCTAGGAAGTATGGAATAATGTTAATTGATGATGAGGTTCAAATGGGATTGGGTAGGACTGGTAAGATGTTTGCAATAGAGAACTTTAACTCAACTCCAGACGTAATTACTTTAGCAAAGGCATTAGGTGGTGGGCTTTACCCCGTCGGTGCTACAGTATTTAGGGCTGAGTTAGACTTTAAGCGGGTTGGAATGCACAGTAATACGTTTGGTGGAAACGCTGTAGCAATGGTTATTGGTCTAAAGGTAATAGAGATCGTCTCATCGCTCTTGCCCAGAGTTAACGAGCTAGGGAAATTATTTAGGGATGAGCTATCAACAATGAAGGTAGATGATGTTAGAGGTATGGGTCTTGCGTGGGGAATTGAGTTTTTGAACGGAGGAAAACCGGATCAAAAAGTAAGGGACAAGGTGATTAAAGAGGCTTTCAAGAGGGGTCTACTACTTCTTCCAGCCGGGAAGGGTGCTATTAGGCTCATACCACCGATGATAATAGGTGAGGAGGAAGCTAAGCAAGGCTTATCTACATTAAGGGAGTCAATAAATGCCGTGAAGGGATAATTACAAAAGATTGAAAGCCTGCCCTTCCGGATGATGAAAGTCTAAAAGTCTCTTTTTTCCTTTGTGACGTTAACTACGCTCCCTCCTAGCTCGATGGGACTGTGGGAGGAGCAATCAGCAATTTCTTTTTACTAGAGCTATGTAATGAGAGATCCCTTCTCTATAAGTCTTCTCTCCCAAGAGGCTAGAACTATGGAGTACTCCATGGTGTGAATGCTCCTATTTACTGCCTTCGTTCTCTTTTAAACTAACAAGCCTCAGTGAGGGTTGAAAGGACTAGTTGGAGTGGGACAGCAGTGTTTAGTTCCCGAATTATGATAGCTACTCTGCCCTTTATATCAATTTCGTATTATAACGTTTATATTTCACGTAAACGTACAATGTAATATGAAAGTCGTATATAGTTTAAGGATAGGCAAAGAATTACGTGAAGAGATGGAAAAGTATAATATTAAATGGAATGGGGAAATTGAAGGTTTCATTAGAAAGAGAATAAACGAGTTGAAGAAAAGAGAGCTACTAGAAAAACTTGACGAGCTAATCTCAGCCCTACCAGAAACTAAGCATACGAGTGATAAGATGGTGAGGGAGGATAGGGATAGTTGTTGACGCCTCATTAATTGCTAGGTATATAACTGAAGAACCAGGGTGGGGAAAAGTTAAGGAATTCTTTGTTGATGGTGAAACGCAGGATATTGCATTGATAGAGGTTGGGAATGTAATTTAGAAAAAGGTAACACTAACTAACGAGTTAACTTACGATGACGGTATGAGGGCTTTAACAGCATTGTATGAGTTTTTACCACAGCTCCTAATAATTAATAATAGCCTTAATTACATAAGGAGGGCAATGGAAATATCGGTTAAGGAGAAATTACCAATATATGATACACTTTACATAGCGTTAGCTGAGAGCAAGAGTGGCGAAAAGGTAACAAGGGATAAAAAACAATTCGAAATAGCTTCTAAATACGTTAAGGCTAAGTACTTATGAACACTGCTCATCTTTTCTTAAAAACTCGGATCCCTTTCTTGATGCTCTTATGGATTTTAAATAAATAGTTTAAAAGTAAAAGATTTTTAGAAGAATAGATGAATAGAAGTCTTTGTATTCTCCATTTTACTTAATAATAACGTATTTCCCAATAACTCTTAAAAAATCCTCCTCATCCTTTTCATCCACAAATTTAATATCAATAATTTCGGAAATTTCTTCTGGTAATGACATGTGAACTGAAATTAAGAGATTGCTTATCTCCTCCTCTTTCAATTCTTTAACGACTAAAGCAATATCTAAATCACTGGCACCCATAGCTTTACCCTTAATTACTGAACCGAAAACTACAGCCTCCTTAACGTTAGCAAACTTCCTAGCGTTAGTCAAAACTAACCGCGCTATATCCATCCACTTACTCTCGAGAAACTTTATCCTCTCTAATCCGAACACCATTTATCTCCCCAGACCTTTCTTATCAAGTTTATAATCTCCTTAGCAGTATTTAAACAGATTTCAGCGTCCTCTTTAGTTAAATCGTAAGACATGTACTGCCCTCTGACCCTAGCGTCTTCTAAAAGGATTAACTCACCTCTTCTTTGCCTAACGAACTCCTCAATTTCCTCCTTCATTACAATTGTAGATAAAAATCCCAGTAATCTCCTAATTTCATGAGTCTCTGGAAATGAGTAACCTAAAAAAGCTATAGTGGCTTTAATAGCTAATTCTGCTGAAATTTGTGATAAAACTCCACTTACATTATAGAGGTTTTCGTTTAACGCTTTTTCAGCACCTTTTAAGTACTCCAGAGCCCTCCTACAATACCTTAAATGTAATTCATGCACAAAGGTTCATTAGCACTTAAGTAAAAAGGACTTTCTATGAAGTGTTTAGAAAAAAGAAAAATAACTCATGCCTATTTAGGGCATAAAAGAGGAAGGGGCAAGTGCTCTTTTAAGGAAATTAAAAAATCATAATTCCTCAACTTCAATTAGCGTTAAAGTCTCCTTCACACCCGCCATACTGCCTATGGAATCTACGACGACTTTCCCTAAAGCTTCTGGGGATTCAACATCCATGTCAACCACAATATCGTAAGGGCCGTAAACAATCGAAACGCCGCTAATCCTTGGGGTTACTACTAAAGCACTGGCAATGCTCCTTATCTTACTTGGGTCGACCTTAAGCAACACGTGAGCCTTTGTTAAAGTTGAATAAGTCCTAACTAAATCCCACTCAGTAACAATTCCCCTTAAATTACTAGCCTTAGTACTTAAATCCTCCATAATGAGGACTGACCCAACGTTCTTAGTGGTTATTAAGTTTGCGACATCGGCCATTGTGGCATCTACGTCTAATGAGACTACTCCTTTACTCATATAGTCCTTAACGTTAGCGCTTAAATTACCATCGTTAAGGCTCTTTATAACGTCCCTCAGCGAGACCATGCCAACAACATCTGTATCAGATACTATCGGTGCGTGGGAGATACCAGTAGATACCATTAATGATGCTGCATCACTCATTGTAGAAGAGTCGCTTAACGTGACTACATTTGTAGTTCCTATACTAATTGCCGGGATAGTTGTCCTAGGTGCTGCTTTAGCTATATCCCTTTCGGTAACAATTCCTCCTCCTCTAATTAGTAGTGAACCCACACCGTACTTAACCATTAACTTTGCCCCTATCTTGTTTGGTGTGTCTGGGTCTGCGAAAATTCCAGGTCTTGTTACCTCACTTACTTTCTTCTGAGCCCAATTAGGATTACTTAAAGCCTCCTTTACAATTGTCCTTGCCGAAATTACTCCAATAACTTGACCAGCAACTGATACGGCTAATCTCCTTATATTTTCTTTCACCATTTTATCCAGTGCTTCCTTTAACGTTTGGTCTGCGTTTATTGTTTTTAACCCTTGGGACATCAAGTCTTTTAACATTGCAAATATATATTCTCTTTGGGAGAATTTATAATTAACTGTTTAACTTTTTAAAAAATGTTTTAATCTGTTTAACAAAATTATAATTCAAAGAAAAGGGAGTTCAACAATTTATCTTGAAATGAAATTAAACTCTGTTAACTCTCGTCAGAGAATTTTGAAAGTAAATAGGAATAAATTTAAATATCTCCATTTTTTCATATTTTGGTATGAGATCGATAAAAAGATTGAAATATTTTCCCTTCTTCTACTCACCTCATTTCTGGTAATAGCATCTACAATAACAGTATCAAACATAACTACAGCATCTGGCCCTCATACGGAATATATTATAATGGGGATATATATAATTGCTCAAAACGCAAATAAACTACAAATAATATCGATTAACAGTGTTATCAAGACTATAAGTTTATCCTTATACTCCTCAGCTGTTCCATTTAAGATAACTGAGTGTGACGGGGATTTCTACATTGTATATCAGAAAGGACCGGTTATTGAGATCAACAGTAATGGTAACGTAATAAATGTGTTTAAATTACCAAACATAGGTAAATTCCCCGAAATTTGCTCAGCTGACGGCTATGTTATAGTCACTGCTTCTGACGGCAATGTAGTTTACTTCATTAAAAACGGTGTCATGCATAACGTAACAGTAATGCAATCACCTCAAGGTTTGGCTTACGATAATTACACTAACGTTTTATATGTGGGGAGTTTCGGTATAAATAAGATCTACGGAATTCCATTAAGCAACTTCAAAATAGTGTATAATTTTACGCTCAATGAAAGCGGAATGGACACAATGACTTTCGTACCTCCAGATGAAATAGCTGTAGCCACTTACGACCAACAAGTGTTCTTCTTGAACGCAAGTACTGCCAAAGTTATTAGTGTAACTACATTCCCAATAGGTGATAGCGGGATTAACGGTTACTCACAGATGATATATATTCCATACGACGGTCTGGTGGCAATATCCTTAGCACATCATAATGACCAAGTAGCGTTAATAACGGTGGTATAGTAGATTTGGTTTAATATATTCCTTTAATTTGATATTAATAAATTTTATTATTTTTTCTTAATAGATTATAATTAAGATTACTAATGCGAGTGGGTACGAAGCTAATGCTTTACTTATGAGGATTGTAGCTTACATCTTTCCCATCTTGGAAGGGCGAGGCTTTTAGCCCCCTTAATCCGTTTGTCCCTACACTTTCATTTCAATCATTTTATATTCTTTCATGATCTAGTGTAGGGGCTTAGCCAGTGGGTCATGGGACTCCAACGGCACGGGGCTCACATCTCCGTAATCACTCCCACCCTTTTTCCCACATCGATGTGAGAGATCATCAATAATTTTTGTTATAATCGAATATAATAAAGATTTCTGTTAACATGAAAAAGGATTCAGCCCAATTCTTTGTAAAAGTTATACTAAGTCTTAAACGTTATCTCAAAATGCTTTTTATCTTTATGGTATTAAATTTAACATATGAGTAGTGACGACATAATAAAGAGGTTGATGAACGATGAGGAGTTCATGAATAAGTTAGCTGAAAAAGTTGCCGAGAAGATTGTAATTACAAAACTTACTAATATTGAGGCTCAATTAGCATCTCTTAATAAGAAAGTTGATGAGTTAATTGATTATAATAAGCTCGTGTGGGAGAGGTTTGAGGAGGAGTCTAAAAAGAGGGATGAGGAGTTTAGGAGGAGGGATGAGGAGTTAGTTGCTTTGAGGAAGCAGTTTGAGGAGGAGTCTAAGAAGCGTCATGAGGAATTTTGGGCCTTACAGAAAAAATTAGAGGAGGAATCTGCTAAGCGTCACGAAGAGATTATGGCTATGCAAAAGAGACTAGAGGAGGAGTCTAAAAAGAGGGATGAGGAGTTTAAGAAGCGCGATGAAAGGTTTAATGCTGCTATAAAGAGGTTAGATAAACAAATTAGGCAACTAAATAACATGATTGAAAACCTAACTGGATCTTTAGAGCAAGAAGCCATGGATTACTTAGAGTACAGATTTAAGCAGTTAGGGTTAGACGTTTCATTGAGCAGATTTGAGGTTAAGGGGAAATTTGAGGTAGACATTTACGGTGAGACAAGGGATTACGTAATAATAGGTGAGGTAAAGGCTAGGGCTGGTGTTAGTACTCTATCTCAGTTGATGAAGGTTGTTAAGCGCTTAGAGGATTATAAGCCAGAGATTAGAAATAAGAAAAAAGTACTGATAATTTACTCACCCTCAGTTACTAAACAATTAATTGAAGAGTGTGAAAAAGAAGGGGTTTATTTAACGAACGGCTATAAAGAGTTTACACAATTAAAGTTACCTCTTTGAAAAATCCCATCTAACAAGCAGAATTCGGTATTAAGCTCATGACACATCTTCATTTAGTTCTTAAAGTTGATTTAATGAACTATAAACTAAATTTTTTATCATGACAGATCATAAACTAGAACCATTTATTAAAAGAATTTGGATTAAAAAAGTCGGATATCTTAGTTCCAATTTATAACCAGATGTTAGGGAAAAGGTTTTACTCTTCTGCGGGTTTACCTCTCCTCCTTAATACTGCATACACTATTATTGCAATAATTATAACAGCTACTACTCCACCAGCTATTACTGGTACGTAGTTAGGGGATGAAGACTTGGTTGTCACTGTAGTTGTGGTTGTTACTGCTTTACTTAGATAAGTTGGTAAGTGTGGTGTTATTCCAGGAGGTACTATATATCCCTCTAAGAACCCAATTACTGGTCCCATGTACTCGAAATCATAAGCTACGAACGGGAACAGTGTTGTCGATATGAAGGTCTGGTTATTTGTGTTCAATATTGCGTTCCAGTTAGCCTCATATGGGTTTAGTGCTACTGGTTGTATTTTCTCTACATCTGCGATTGCCGGTAACCAGTAATTATACCATGCCATAAGTTTTTCACTATCGTTAATGTACTGAGGTGAACCGTATTGTAATGTATGCATCTGTACTACTATTTGTGTCACGTTGATCGTAAAGTTCATCCCATCATATATATACCATGTCGGTTTAGACAAGTTAAAGGGTGGCTGTGGTATAATGCTAGCGATTCTCCATGCGTCTATCGTATCTGTGAACGGTGTAAAGAAAGGTGCAACCTCAAACTGCCCACTGAAGAACTCACTATAAAAGTCTGATGTCGATAACTCAAAGACTTGTGCATTTATTCCGAATGCCTTCAGTTGTGTTGCGAATTCTTGTGAGAGTGCAACCCAATCAGTGTAACCAGACGGTGCTATTATATTAATAGTGAATGGGGAACCGTTAGGTAAATACCATTGACCATTGATCTCCTTTAGCCCGGCCTCCTCAAGTAACTGGGTAGCTTTTTGCGGATTGTATGAATAGTTATTTAAATGTTGGAAGAACGAGGAGGGTATAATGTTCTCAAATTCTTGTAGAAACCCAGAAGGTATGCCGGCAAAGTTTGTAGGCCCGGAAACATAATCTGGTGCATATGCCTCTGCAAGTTCGGAAGTGTTTATTGCATAGTATAACGCTTGTCTTACTAACGGGTTATTAAATGGATATACTTCTGGGTTGAGGTAGAATCCTACTCCTCCATATGTGTCAGCCATATAAAATAAATAACCATCACTTTTAGTGTCTCGTAAATGCTATAAGGAATAGCTGTAACACAGTAACCCAATAGCCCGGCCTCTAAGAAATTATATGTCTGTGTATTACTACTAGACCAGTAAGTTATCATTTCTGGATAATATCTAACTGATGAGTTAGGAAATGCTTTCTCGAAATACGGGTTAGCGACCCATATCATGTACTCGTCGTTCATAGTCGATACGTTGGGGAAGTAAAAGCCGTTGCTTGTTGGAGTTACGTTTAATTTCTCTATGTAATCTGTTAAATTGGATAAGTAACTGCTTAGTGCTGGGTTTGAGGTGTTGACTGTAGCTAACATCTCAGCGTATTTGCCAAATTGGAAGTACGGTGCTCCTATATAAGCAGCTAAAACTAACCAGTAATTCCAGTAAACTCCACCTGGGGTTGGGGGACCTTCCGGTGCCCATACCCAAGTACCATTTGTTATTTTATTCGGTAATGCCGCTTGAGCTGGAGTAGGTACTGTTGGCATGTAAAGTATTAAGAAAAGTATCATGATTAATAATGCTAGGAACATTTTATACTCTTGTTTCATGCTTACCTCATTTTTGATAGATCAATATAGTGGTATATAAACTTTAGCTTTGATTCGAATTTTAGATTAATTACTATAAATTCACGTGTTTCAACTCATAGTTTAATCTTTATTAAATGAGTGTGGACAACAATTTCATTTATTTGAAATTTATTCAAAATTGCCTTAAAGCCTTCTTTTGCACCCTAGTTTTATAATAATTTTAATAGAAATTAAAATTGTTATCTAACTTTATTGACGAACCAATCTGTAATGAATTGAAACTAAATTTACACTTTATATAATTTATACTGAATTAACAAAATTATTGTCCACACTCAGTTACGCCACGGGTAAACACTTTCTTAAATTAAGCATTAAATTAGGTATCAAGAGTATTTAATAGTGTGAGTTAACCTTCTACATTAGGGATAATAATGTCACCGGCCTATTGTCATCTTAAGTTAATTATTTACTAATTTATTTACGATCATGAGAAATAATTTTAATTTGGATATAAGACTTTAAACCCTTAAAACACTTCTTCCTTATATTACCGTAAAGGAACCGAGATTATTCGTGCCTAAATATTTAAATCAAACCGCGAAAGGGGGCTTTCAATCTTTTGTAAAAACAATCGGTTAATGAAGTCATTTTCTTAATGCTGTTAGATTCGTAAAACACTTAAAGGAAAACCTTACAGTGATGTCTAAACGTGAGTCAGTTAGTTTAATAAATCTTTAGTGCTTACTCACCTTATGGACGTTGGAGAAATAAGTTTACTTTACTTAGGAATTGCATTAATACTTTCAAAACTTGCGGAGGAGGCACTGGGAAGGCTTAATATGGTGAGGTTTGTAGGGCCAATCATTGTAGGAATAATAATGGGACAAGGAGTACTAGGGCTTATCAAGTTAAACGATATAATTTCCTTTATAACCTCCCTCGGTATAGTCTTTTTACTCTTTTTAGCCGGGGCTGAGGAAATAGGATCTAAGCTTGAAATAAATTCACAAATACTGGCCTCTGCTCTAGTTCAAATTTCTGTCCCACTCCTCCTCATATCTCTTGTACTTAACATTTACACACTCCCATTATTAATACCTCTGGCAATGACGAGTGCGGGGCCACTAACAAGACTACTAATTGACGTAGGAATTTCTAAAGAGAGGGTGGGGGTTACAATTTTCGAACAAGCAGTGATAGCTGAAATTATAGCTGTGGTCGCATTTGCCACGTTCTTAAGGCAACCCTTCCTCATCTCCTTTATAGAAGTTGTACTTATCTTAATCTTTATAATACTTCTAGGTAGTAAAATATCTTTACTTCTTGAGAAAATTGAGGGATATATAAAGGTTAGGGAAATAGAATTTGCCAGTATAATTTCGTTGATCCTCATTATTGGCTTCCTCGCGGAGTACTATAACTTTAACTCAGCAATAGCGGCCCTCTTTGTGGGCTTTCTATTAAGGGACTACTTTAAGGATAGGGCCGAATTGTTGGAGAAGTTACACGCATTCACTTACGGCTTTTTCGAGCCACTTTTCTTCTTCAGCATAGGGCTTTATTTCGTAAAGATTACACCAGCATTAATACTTATCAGCCTAGAGATATTCTCTTTGGTAGTTATAGGCAAATTCTTAGGAGGACTGGTAACTTCAAGACTTGTAAGCGTAGACCCATTATTAAATGCTTTAGGCACTTCTACTAAAGGAGGAGTAGATGCCTCATTGTTAATCACGGCACTTACGGTGAAGATAATAAACGGCGTTCAATACTCCGAAGCTTCATTGGCAGTAACGCTCTCAGCCCTCATTTTCCCACTACTCTTTAGATTAAGGTTCGGATCCCCAGTCTCTCAATTTACTAAACCAAAGCTGTGGGAGAAATTGCCTAAGGAAGCAATTTCTAACGTTTATGCTAGTTGTGACGAGAACTTAAGAAGCATTATCAATAAGATGGTTGAAAGAGGGTTAAGGGCTATAGTTGTAGTTAATGAGTACGGAAGACCTTTGGGTTATATTTCAGTCTCTCAACTCCTCGAAATTGATCCATCAGATTATGAAAGGATAGAGGCTTGTGAATTACCTTTAAACGAATTAAGGACGGTCGAGGCCAATACGAGGGTAATAGACGTGTTAAGGCGTTTTAGGGAGAGTGAGGAACCGGTGATCGGGGTAATAAAAGACGGAAGACTTGTGGGAGTTATATATGAAAGGGAACTGCTACGTATTCTAAACCCAGTTTAATTGTAATAACTCCTATTTAAAAATATCTAAAATATCGGAATAATCAAAATCTTTATATAGTAGGTTATTTACTAATATAATGATAAGCATGAAAGAACTTCAAGGAACTAAAACTGCTGAAAATTTGAAAAATGCGTTTTGTGGAGAAGCTATGGCTAACAGAAGGTATTTATATTTCGCTAAAAGGGCGGATGAGGAGGGCTTCCCAGAGATCGCAGCGTTATTAAGAAGCATTGCTGAAGGTGAAACAGCTCACGCCTTCGGACATTTAGATTTCATAAGGCAAGGGAACTTAGGTGACCCAGCAACTGGTAAACCGATAGGTACACTTGAGCAAATGTTGGAATCTGCGATAGCTGGAGAGACTTACGAGTGGACTCAAATGTATCCAGGCTATGCAAAGGTGGCTAGGGAAGAAGGGTTTAATGAGATCGCCGAATGGTTTGAGACATTGGCTAGAGCTGAAAAAAGCCACGCTGAAAAATTCACAGCTGCCCTAAACCAGTTAAAGGGATAACAAGTTGTACACCTTAAACCCAAGTAATTCGGATTTTTTTAACTCGTCTAAACTCCTCTCGGAATTCATAAGACAAGCCTCAGTATGCCACGGTTGTAGACTTTGCTTCAACTACTGTGACGCGTTTCCCACTCTCTTTAAATATACTGATGAGAAAGGTGTCAAGAAATTAGAACTAAACGACTTATTTGAAGTAGCCTCTAAGTGTTTCCACTGTAAAATGTGCTTCGTAAACTGTCCATATACTCCTCCACACGAGTTTAATATGGACTTTGCGAGTTTAATGGAATGGGCATGGCTCTATTACAAGACAACTAGAGGTATGGACGTTAGGGAAAGGCTATTTGAAATGTTAGATATGATGAGGTTTGCTAGGCCTTTAGCTAAGAAGGTTATGGAAGGTAGGGAATTGTTAGGAATACACAAGGACGCACCTTTATTACCAGTGGCCGAAAAAGGTTTTTCACAGCTCGCAAAACCCAAAAAGTTGGAAAAACCCGTAGCTAAAGTTGCACTCTTCACCACTTGTTTAGTCGAGAATTTCTTCCCGGAAATAGGGCTTGACTTGTTAGAAGTTTATGAGTCGTTAGGAATCGAAGTAAAGTTAGTGAACGACTTTGTCTGCTGTGGTGCACCGATGTTAGATGTGGGAGATGCTGATAGGTTAAAGAAGAACGCTGAGCACAATGTTAAGGTAATAGAGAGGTTAAAGGCTGAAGGATACGAGGTCATTTCACCAATTCCTACTTGTACGCTCATGATAAATGAATACCATAAGGTGTTAGATAGGGAAACCCCAAAGGTTTTAGATGCTATGGAATTCTTGTTCAGGCTTAAGAAAGAGGGTAAAATTACATTGCCCTCAACGCAATCCAAAAACGTTTATTATCACCCGCCTTGTCACTTAAGGTACCTTAAGGTCGGCTACCCGGGAGTTAACTTACTGAGGACGAGCGGGTTTAAGGTAGAAATCTCAAACAAAGGATGTTCTGGGATTGATGGCGGTTGGGGTTTGAGGAATTATGATGTTGCTAGGAGAGTGGGGAGTAAGATGATGGAGTCCTTTAAGGAGAGTAAGGCAGAACTTTTTGTAACCGAATGCCCCTTGGCGGGGTTGCAAATCGAGAAGGCTTCTGGTAGGAAGCCTTTACACCCAATTCAGGTCTTAAAAGAGGTGATAAAAAGTGGTCAAAATAAGTCTTGATGAGATACTCCCTTGGAGAGAATATGAAAAAGTGAGGATGGAAAGAATAAAGTACATTATTGGGGTTAAAAATAAGCGAAGAGTCGAGTTAGGTGACAGACTCTCTTTACTTTTTGAAAATAAAGACACAGTACTTCACCAAATTCAAGAGATGGTTTACTTAGACAGGCTAGAGAAGAAGGAGGACATAGAAAGAGAAATAAAAATATACTCTACTTTACTCCCGTGTAATGGAAAGATTAAGGCTTCCCTGTACATTTACTCTTATGATTTTAAAGATTTAGAATGGGTTTACGACAACTTAAAAGGGATATACAACTCAATTTTCCTCAAAGTGGGGAGTAAATTGATTCAAGGGGTACCAGAGGCGGGTAGGGAACAAGGGAGAGCATTTGCTACTGTACAATATTTGACTTTCGACCTTGAAGGGGAGAAGAGTGACGACATTGAAGTTCACGTATTGCACGAAAACTATAGGTATTCGACGAAACTAAACAAGGATTTAGCAAATCAGCTAATTAAGGAAGCCTATGACATTTGCGAGTGATAAACCCTCTAGGGGTAAAGTTCATACTTTTTATTCTGAATAATCCCTCTGAGCACTAAACGGGCAAAATCTAACATCATGTTATTACTCATTAGAAATTTAGGTGTTTTAATAACCTTTATCTTCTGTAGAATTTCTGGGTTTGCGTAATCATTAATAAACTTAACTATGTTTTCATCCCTAACTATCGCTATACACTCTGAAGCTTGCTCGCAAGATTTTGTAAACCTAAAAGCGAAATCCATGTCGTCGTCATAGACACCCCACCTCTTAAAAGCTCTCCTCTTACTACCAAACGTACATTTGAACTTTAAACTAGGGAATTCTTCGGAAAGTTTTTCGCACACGCTGTTATAAGGCACTACATGCTGACGCCTCTTATATAAAACATATTAGTCAGATCTGAGTAATACAGATCTGACTGGGGTGTAGGCCGTGACGCCTCTTGGGCTCAAAGCTCGGTTGTTAGCTTGGCCGCCTCCAATTCGGACCGGAAGTTGGGCAAAAAGCCCGAATAAAACATAAGGGTGAGTACAATTGGAGGCCCCAGTCGCAGGAATAGATGTATCAAAAGATAAATTAATCGTGTATTTTCAAGGTAAACTCTACGAGTTTACTAATGATAAGCGAGGTTATGAGGAGATAAGGAAGATTTTGCCAAAGGGTTGCAAAGTGGGTATTGAGAGTACTGGAGTTTACCACGTTAACCTAGCAAAGTACTTGATGGGTGAGTATGATGTTAGGATCATTAATCCCTTTATACTCAAGAAGTTCAAGGATTTTAGGGGTAAGAAGAGTGATAAGAATGATGCTAAAAAGCTTGCGGAATTAGTTGTAAGTATGGGTAGTGGGTTTGTAACAAGTGATGCTAGGGAGTTAACAAGCCAGTGGGATTTTGTTATTAGGAGTATTGCTAGGGTTAAGAATAGGTTGAGGAGGGATTTGGTACTTTTAGGCTATAGGGATAGTTTGTCTAAGAAAAACCTGGAGGAGGTTTTGAGGGGTGGTGGGGATAGTGTTGTCTTGTCTGAGGTTAGGTTTCTTTTAGAAGAGCTTGAGAGGCTTAAAACTAGGAAGAGGGAGATTGAGAGGGAGCTTGAGGATTTTGTTCCCAAGGATAGTTTGATTTTCACTATTCCCGGTATTGGTAAAACCTTGGGTTGTATTATTTTGGCTAGGGTTGGTGATGTTAGGCGCTTTAGTGATAAGAAGAGGTTTGTTGCTTATTGTGGTCTTGACCCAGTTGTTGAGTCTAGTGGTAAGAGTGTTGTATCGAGAGGTATATCCAAGAGGGGTGATGCTGTTTTGAGGAGGGCTTTTTACTTGGCAGCTTTGACTGCTATTAAGGTTAATCCTGTTATCAAGCGTTTTTATGAGGAGCACAAGGGTAGGTTAAAGGGTAAGAAGTTGATTGTTGCGTGTGCTAGAAAGTTGGCTGTTATTACTTGGGCTGTGCTGTATTATAATAAGCCCTTTGATGCTAGTGAGTAAAGCAGGTTTCATCACTTGCGTAAGTAGTGTGGACTATGCTTAATTTTCAAGGAAAGGTTTTTATACCGGAAGCTCCCCGCCCTGGAAGGGTCGAGGGTTCCCCTCATCGGTTCGGGTTTACATCCCTCATCTGAGGGGCAGTCGAGAGGGTCAGAGACCCCCTCCCATTTAGATTAACTATTGCAATAACGTCGCGATCATTCTCATAACCGCAATTACACTTAAACCAACGATAAGAAACCTCTCTCATTATTTGTCTACATTCAGGACATAATACGGAAGAATGCTTAGGATTAACACAACTCACCTAGAAGACCACGCTTCTTAGCCTGCGACTCAATCCAGTACTGAACCCTGCGGCACTGCATGGGCTAGAGCTTGTCTCTAAACTCCTTTGGTAGCTTATCCACATGCTCAACCATGTCCTTTAGACTCTCCAACTTAATTAATGTTAGCACCGGGGCTCTCGGCTACCTCGACAACCCATTTTCCAGCTTTCCTAGCAAAATCCTCCATAACCCTCCTAGCCTTTAAGTGAAAACTCTTTCTTGCCTGAATGTGATTATTTGGCCCCACCTCTTGGAGTTCTCCTTCCGTAGAGTCTCAGCTAAAGGCTTCAAGTGGTGAACCTCCACAAGCCGTGCAGGAACCCTAACGTACTCCTTATCGTCCTTCCCAACCACAATTTCATTCATGTTAATGTCTACGGCAACACTACCCTTCTTCTCTACCCCCATTTAGACTTCTCGAAAGCGATTTTGAGGAAAGCCTTGTTATTTCTTATTACTAACCTTGCCTACTTCATCTTCTCACCCGAGACCCCTCCGCAAGGGCAGGCTAGTTTATGCGGGACTTTCACGGATTCCTTCAACCAGAATGAAACGAAACCTAGGGCCTCCACGTAGTTATTCACTGAGGGTGGAAGGAAGTCCGACGAAGCGATCTCCATCGAAACTGTTGCTCTGATCGCT
>Ga0080003_1000811_pt1 | contig 18966 bp, 15 predicted proteins | sample JossMetagenome_FD_69206 | JGI IMG/M metagenome (GOLD analysis project Ga0080003, IMG submission 69206) | Hot spring microbial communities from Joseph's Coat, Yellowstone National Park, USA - JC2_E (SPADES assembly) (version 2) | ecosystem: Environmental > Aquatic > Thermal springs > Hot (42-90C)...
GGCCTGACCTCCTCGGCCCTGTTCATAGAGGCCAACTACGCTGCCTTTGGCGCCCCGGCCCTCAGAGAGGCTTACCTCGCGGCCGCCGTCGCGGGGGTGCCCGGGTTCACCTTCATAGCTGCCACGCTCCTGCTGACTGGCGTCTACTGTGTGATAGGAAACGTGATAGGAGTCTACATCAGGAAGCTGCTCTAGGGCCTTTTCATTAGGGCCATCGGTGTTTTTTTCTTAATTGGCAGCGGGAGTTGCGTCGCAGCAGGCAGGACGTGGCCTCCTAGTGGACCCATCTACGCGCTGCCTCAGAGTCCCTCGCTGGTCTATCTATAGCTCAGTGTATACCCTTTTAGCGATACTTAGATAAGCAGGCGAAGAGCCTGAGGGCGTTGCTGGCCCTCCCGCCCGACGCACACAACCTTGGGATCTACAGGGTTACATGCATGAGGCCCCCCTCTCAGCCTGGCCTACATCGGCACAGTCCTTGAGCAGACCGGGCGCGGGTGAAGACAGTGGGCAGCCCGCGAGGAAGCTCAGGCTTGATGACCGGCCCGCTGAGGTCAAGTCCTTCTCCCCTGACATAGTTATCCCTCAGTTGCTGGTGCTGGTTACGCTCGATTGGGCCTCCGCGGCTCGGAGGGCGCTATGGCGTCAGTCGCCGTCGGCGTGACCTCTCCCATCAGTTGGCCGCGCCAGCGGCCTTGAAGTCACCTCTGACCTCCTCCCCGCCCTTAAGGGCGGGGTTTGCAGTCGTTTATCACTATGAATGCCCTCCTGTAGCCCGGCCCCTCCACTATCACAGCCCTCCTGGGCCTGGCCGCGTCCGCCGAGAGGTAGGCAGCGAAGGCCAGCCCAAGTAGGACGCCGTAGTAGGCTACTGATATGGCGAAGCCGGCCCTCAGGGACCAGGGCGGGTAGCCAGCTATCATCAGGGCCGCGAGGAGGAGGGATACGACGAGCGCCGCAGCTGCCTTGCCGCCCCCAAGGCTTGCCCTGCCCTCTATAGCCCTGCCCTTCACCCTGAGCTCGCCGGCCGGCGTCTCCACGACGACGGAGTCACCGTCAACCCTGTAGCCTGTGGCGAGGCCCTCGGCCTTCACGGTAGCCCTGGAGTCCAGCTGCAGGTAAGGATTTATGCTTAGCTAACGCCCTTGTCCTGGGGCGCTTGACGTGGCCAAGGCTGCCGAGGAAGTTGTGAGGGCTGTCGCCTCAGGGGTGAGCGACCACAGGGCCATGAGGGTCCTGGCGTCCCTCACGGCCTACAACAGGGTGCAGGGCACCATAGAGCTCGTCGACGCCGCAAAGCACGTCCAGGAGGTGCTCCTTGAGGAGGCCGGGGACTCGCTTGAGGTGGAGCTGGTGAAGTTCGGGGGCACTAACGTGCCTGACTGGGTGCCCTCCCCTACTGGGTGGGCGGTGCACAGGGCCTACGTGAAGGCTGAGGGCGGCGGTGAGCTAACGCTTGAGGCCCACCCAACGCTTGTGGCCGCCCACTCGCCGCCCAGCGGCGGCGAGGTGAGCGGGGAGCCACTCACGGTTGACAGGGAGTGGTGGAGGCCCGAGTCGTACTCAAACGCTAAGGGCAAGGTAGTAGTGAGCCCCGGCGACCCCTACATAGTCTACAGGCTGGCCAGCGAGGCGGGGGCCGCCGCGGTTGCCCTCTACAGCGAGTCAGCCCCTCCTGAGGCCGTGCCTTACAAGAGCCTCTTCCTGAGCAGGACGGAGGCTGCTAACAGCACGGTGCCAGCGGTCTCAATCCCAAGGGGCCTCGTGGAGGCCCTCCGCGCCGGCAGGAGGCTGAGCCTGCTCGTGGACTCCGACGTCAGGAGGGACCCCGGGTTCCCGATAGTCGTCGCATGGGTCGGCGACAAGGACGGGAAGGGCCCAGCGGCAATGGCCCACATATGTCACCCGACGCCGGGGGCCAACGACAACGGGAGCGGCTCGGCAGCGCTCACAGAGGCCGCAATAGCGCTCTCGAGGCTGATAGACTCCGGCGCCCTGGAGCAGCCCCCCTGGACCGTGCGCTTCATCTGGGTGCCCGAGTACACGGGCAGCTCCGTGGCCCTCACCAAGACCGTGAAGGGGCAGGTGACCCAGCTCCTCAACTTCGACATGGTTGGGGCTGAGCCCGGCGGCGGGAACGGCCCGCTGAGGGTGGTGGCGAGCAGCCTCTCAGCCCTCGGCCAGGCCGACGCCGCCCTCATGGAGGCCTCCCGGCTGGCCTCGGAGCTCCTCGGCTTCGACTCCCTCAGGCTGGTGCCCTACGATAGCGGCAGCGACCACGACGTGGCCTCAGCGCTCGGCATACCCTCAGCCATGCTCAACGGCTGGCCCGACGTCAACTACCACACTGACCTGGACGACCTCGACTCCGTGTCAAGGCGCATGCTTAGGCTGTCCTCTGCCATAGCCGCCTCCTCAATTTACCTGCTCTCCGCCTCGCCCCCGGACCCGGCAGGCTTCAGGGGCGAGCTGCTCTCGTCGGTGGTCAGAGGGCACCTGCTCAGGGGCGACCCGACCGCTGCGGCCCTCGCCAGGAGCTTTATGGCCAGGGCCCTGGGCATTGAGGGGTCCCAGGGGGCCCCCGAGGGGTGGCCGCCGAAGGCTGACGTGACAGTAAAGTCAAGGCCGCCCATGATAGAGGGCCCCAGGGTCATAGCCAGGAGGTCCCTTGACGCCGCCCTGAGGGTGGCGCAGCTCCTGGCTGAGAGCGGGCCGGGTGCCGCCACGGTTTACCTCAGGGAGGGCATGTTCCTGGCTATCCCGGAGAGGACGCTCGGCGAGGTGGCCTCGCTGCTGGCCGCCGAGTACGGCACGGGCTCAGTCTCCGTTGACAGGCTGTTAGAGCTCTTCAACCTGCTGGCCGACATAAAGATGGTGGAGCTGGGCTGAGCGCTGACGCCAGAGCAGTAGCTCTGCCTTGTGAAGGCCTACGTTGAAACGCAGGTGGCCTCTCCCGCAAGGTCAGGATAATTGACGAGCGGGCGTCAGCCATCGACCGCCTCCGAACTCGCCCAGAGCTGGCAGTCAAGGAGGTAGCTCCCGGCCTGGGGTCCTGTAAGAGTACTCTATACAGACAATTACAAGGGGCTGGGGCAATGATGTACCGCGTGGCAACTGATCATGATGAATCCAGTCCAGGCTGAGCCCTGAGCCCCAGCCCCTCGTTTAAATCGAAGCCAGGACTCAAAAGCTTACCGCTAAGGCCTCACTCGTAGAGGCTCGATGGGGCCCTCTAGGCGTTTAGAGGCGCCCCTGGGGCCCTCGCGTCCACGCTAATAGCCGCAGGCCAGCATTTAGGTCGAGAACGCTCAGCAAAGCGTTTTTCCCCGCAAGCCCTTAAGGCCCTTGACCTGCCTTGAGCTTCCCGGACAGGCTTATAATGACCCCCGGGCCCACAGAGGTGCCGTACGACGTCATGACTGCCATGCTCAGGCCTGAGACGAACTCAGACCTAGACCCTGACTTCCTCAGCTTCTACAGCGACCTGAGGTCGAGGGCCGCCAGGCTCTTCGGGGCCGCCAAGTCGAGGGTTTACCTGATGATAGGGGAGGCCATGCTTGGCCTCGAGGCTGCCATAGCTAACTTGATCAGCAGGGGTGACAAGGTGATAGTTGTTGACAACGGGGTCTACGGCGACTCCTTCGCCGACCTGGTCAGGGCCTACGGCGGCGTCCCAGTTAAGCTCGGCGCTGACTGGAGGAGGGCAGTTGACCTGGGCCAGCTGGAGAGGGTCATAGAGGCCAACAGGGACGCCGTCGCTGTAACTGTGGTGCACTGCGACACCCCATCGGCCATGCTGAATGACCTCTCCGGCGCGGCCAAGGTCGCCAAGTCCTACGGCCTCCTCGTGATAGCCGACGTGGTCTCCACAGTGGGCGCCGTGCCGCTCAGCGTTGACAGCTGGGGGGTTGACATAGCCATAGGGGGCAGCCAGAAGGCCCTCAACGCCCCAGCCGGGGTCACGCTGATGAGCGTCAGCGAGGCGGCCATGGAGAGGGCCAGGAAGGTAAACTACCAGGGCTACTACATGAGCCTCCTCCAGTGGGAGTCATGGCTTGACGAGAAAGGTCTGTTCCCTTACACTGTCAGCGAGCCCCTGCTCTACGCCGTCTCAAGGGCTATAGACTTAGTGCTGGCCGAGGGCCTTGAGAGCGCCTACAGGAGGCACCTGGCCGCCAGGTCAGCGGCCTGGAGGGCCGTTGAAGCCCTAGGCCTCGCCCACTACCCTGACCTCGTGGAGCACAGCTCCCCGACGGTGACAGCCATGGAGCTGCCCAGGGGGGTTGACGAGGCGAGGGTGAGGGAGCTGGCATGGAGGAAGCATAACACGATGATAGCCGGCAGCTGGGGGCCCCTCCAGGGCAAGCTGATAAGGGTGGGCCACATGGGGGTCCAGGCCTCGGCTGAGAGGCTGGCCAGGGCCTTCCTGGCCCTGGGCTCGGCCCTCAGGGACCTGGGCCTTAACGTGAGCCCCGAGGAGGCCTCAAGGGCTGCCCTAGAGGGCTTCAGATACTGAACGTTCAGCAGAGCCCTTTTCCTCCTTAGGTCAGGCTAGGTCTGTGAGCGCCTTGAGGGGCGAGGCGACGGACGTTGCTGTTGAGCTGAAGCAACGCTCGCTTAGGAGCTCGGCCGTGAGCCCTCTGGAGGCCTTCTACAACTCCCTCGCGGGCCAGGCTCCGGCCTACAGCGTTGCGGGCGGGGCCGCCTTCATAATAGGCAGCAGCCTGGGGGCCGCACCGCTTGCCATGCTTATAACACTCCTCGGCGTGCTGCCCGTGGTGTACGCCATATACGTCCTGTCCAAAAGATATGTGAACGCCGCCAGCTTTTACGACTACGTCAAGGAGGGCTTCGGCGAGGGCGCGGGCTTCGTCAACGGCTTCGTCTACACTATATTTTACAGCGTGCTTGGCGTAGGCTCAGTGGCTATAGCCTTCGGCTACCTGGGCTACGAGAGCATATATGCGATTACGGGCGTCAAGGTGAGCCCCCTTATACTGGTCTCTGCCCCAATCGTCCTAGACCTTGCTATAGCCTACCTTGGCATAAGGCCGAGCGTGAGGACGGAGGTGGCCCTGACCTCAATCGAGGTCGCCGTGCTATTGGCCTTCTCAGCCCTCAGCGTAGCGACCCACCTGTCGAGCCTCAGCCTCTACCCCTTCACGCCTCAGGCGACCTTCCAGTCTAGCCTCCCGGCCGTGCTGAAGGCCATAAGCGCTGGGCTCGTATTCGGGATAACGTACTTCATGGGCTTTGAGGTCAGCACCATGATATCAGAGGAGGCCAGGGACCCGAGGAGGTCCGTGCCCTGGGCGACGCTCTCGGCAACCCTCCTCATGGGGCTCCTCTACGTCATAGTCATGTACTCCGTCCTGGTGGACATAGGCGTGAGCCAGGGAAGCATAAGCAGCTTCATCAGCGCGGCCGAAGGGGCGGGCCTTAACCCTGTATACGCGCTCATAAGGGCGTACCTGGGCTACCCGGGGGAGGTAGTCTTTGCTATCAGCGTACTCATAAGCGTCCTCAGCTGCTACCTGGCGACGCTCAACGCCACTGCCAGGATGCTATACGGCATGTCGAGGGACGGCCTCATGCCCCGCCCACTCAGCTCCGTCCACTTGAAGTTTAGGTCGCCCGACGTCGCGCTCTTTACAAGCAGCGCCCTCGCGGTGCTCTCAACAATAATGTCATACGCTATAGCGGCCGCCATGGGCTACAGGGGCGTCGCCCTCACCTATAATGCTATGGAGATAGCATATGCCGCCGACACGCTGTTCTACGTGTTCAGCCTAGCGCTTGTGGCAGCCTCAGCAGTGAAGGTCATCGGCCCTGTTGGCAAGGCCGTGATAGCGGTCGGCATAGCCCTGCTCGGTATAACCTTCTACTTCTCAGTGGCGTACATAACCTACATGTACGTCTTCCTGGCCTCGCTGGTGGCGTCCATCGCCGCCTACCTAATAGCGAGGAGGCTGAGGAGGCCCACGTCTGTCACTTCAGGGCCTAGGACCTCACAGTACTGAACGTTCAGCAGGCCTCTTTTCCCTCAGGCGCCCAGGCCCTCCAGGCGCACCCCCTTGAAGGCCGGCAGGGCCCTGATAGCTGCCTCCATGAGCGTCTCCATGGTTGCCTACGGCCTGGTCCTCGGCATGGTTCCCGTGGTGGCAATATGGTCCTCGGCGCCGCAGTGGGCCGACACGCTCATGTTCCTCATGATACCGGTGGGCACGCTGATAGGCAACTTGACTGTGGGCAGGCTAGCTGACGTCATTGGCAGGAAGCCCTCATTCATAGTGACCCTCGCCCTCTACGGCCTTGGCTCCCTCGCGGCCCTCCTGGCCCTTGAGTACAGATGGCCCCTGGCGGCCCTCATAGCGAGCCTCGCCGTGGCTCAGGTCGGCCTCGGCGGCGAAATGCCGGCTGTGCTGGCCTACCTCGCCGAGGTCTTCGGGAGGGGCCAGAGGACGGCGGCGCTGATACTTATAACTGACATATCCAACCTTGGGGTCCTCATAGACGGCCTCATAATGATGCTCTACCAGAGCAACGCAATACCTGTCAGCGCCGCCATATACTCGCTCGCCGTAACCCTCGGGGCTGCCATTGCTGTGCTCCTGGTCACCAGGTTCCTGCTGCCCGAGTCGCCTGAGTGGGAGTCCCTGCCAGAGGAGGCCAGGGGCAGGGTGGCGGGGCCGGGCGAGGGGCCTGGGCTGGCCTTCAGGGTCGCCGTGCTCACCTCCCTCGTCATAGCCACTGCGCTCACCTACGCCTTCCTTGCCCTCACCATAGGCCCCTACCTCTTCCCCAGGAGCACAGGCCTGCTGCTGGTGATTTACAACGTCGGCGAGCTCGTGGGGGGCCCGCTCGCCCTGGCAGTCCTAAGGCCGGCCGGGAGCAGGGCGCTGACGGCTGTGAGCTACGTTGGCGGCCTGGCCTCCATGGCTGTCGCAGCCGCGGTCCTCGGCTACGTCGCTCACAGCTTCACGCTCTTCACCTACCTCCTCCTGGTCAACGGGGTCTTCGGGGAGATGGCGTGGGCGGCGAGGGTCATACTCGAGCCCCTCGCATTCCCTGTCGGCTACAGGGGCACGGCAATAGCAATAGTCAGGGTAGTGCCTTACGCGCTCTACGCCGCCTCAGTGTTCTACCTGGCGAACTTCACACAGCTCCAGTACATGATATATAACGTGGTCCTCTGGGCCGTGGGGGCAACGGCGTCGATAGCCTGGTACCTCAGGGGGCCTGAGGTGAGCTGAAGCTTATTAGGCCGCCCAAAGAATGCTAAAACTGCGATGAGGAGGATGCACCTCTGGAGAGCGCGGGGCCGCGATGACCGCAGCACGAGCTGCCTGAGCACCTAGAACAGGTGAAGCATCAGGGCCGTGACCACAATTACTGTCAGAGCCACGGGCACGCCGGCCTTGGCGAAGTCACTGGGGGTGTAGCCCCCAGCTGAGTAGACCACCAGGTTGGCCGGGTGGGAGAACGGCGTTATGAAAGTTGATGACACGGCCATGGAGAGGGCAATCACTGCTGTGAGGGGGTGGGGCGAGCTGATGGCCAGGGGTCCAAGTATTATCGCCGACGCCACGTTGCCCACCAGGTTTGCAAGGACAACGCCGGCCAGCATGAGCAGGAGCGGGGAGGAGGCCATGAAGCTCATGGCGCTCCCAAGCCCTGAGCTTACCAGCGCCTCCCCCATCGAGAGGTAGGTGCCGATGAAGACTATTGCCGACCAGTCCACGTAGGAGTAGACCTTCCTCAGCGACCCTGGCTGCGGGATGACTGCAAGCAGCGCCCCGGCGAGGAAGCTCAGCGCCATGTTGAGTCCGGCAGCTGAGGCAGCCAGGGCCACGGAGAGTCCCAGGAGGCCTGAGGCCGCGGCCCTGACGTTAAGCGACTTGACGGGCGTCGTGGTCAGCGGCGTGAGCCTGTAGGCGTCGGCCGCCTGCGCCACGGCCTTCTCATCGCCCTCTACAAGGACTATGTCGCCCGGGGCCAGGGCGTAGCTCCTTATGCTCCTGAGGCTGTTCCTGGTGGCAACGCCAACAACCTTAACGTCCCTGAGCCTCATGTTAACCTCATATATAGTGTTTCCAACAACTGCGGAGCTCCCCGTGACCAGGAGCTCGTAGAAGGGGCCCTGGCCAAGCCCTGTCCTGAGGCCCTTGACGCTCATTATGACCGGCAGCCTGTCCCTCTCAACTGAAAGTATGAGCCTGTCCCCTGCCCTTATTGTGCGTCTCGAGTATATCGACAGCGCCCCCCTCAGCAGCCTTATCCTGGCCCCCAGCTTCTCCTCAGCCTGCCTTATGTTTAGGCCGACCACTTCGCTCCCCTCCTCAACGTCAGCCTCTATCAGTATCTCATGCTTCCCAACCATCTCAAGGCTTGCAGTCCCCTTGGCGCTCCCCCTGACCAGGAGGGGCACTAAGGCTATGGCAACCCCAAGGCCGGCCAGGGCGGCAGCGAGGCCAACCGGGAGCGTCGAGAATATGCCAAGGGGCCTCCCAAACCTCTGGGTCCAGAGGCCCTCAAGCACTATGTTTGACGAGGTGCCAATTATAGTGTACCTCCCGCCGAGTATGGCTGCATATGAGAGCAGCATCAGGTACCTAGAGGCGGGCCTCCTCACACGTGACGCCACGCTGTATATCAGGGGCATGAACATTAACGTCAGGGCCACGTCGCTCATGAAGCCGGAGCTGAACAGTGATATCAACAGTACGATTACTATTACCAGGAGGCCGCTCGTGACCCTCGAGGCTATTCTGTCGCCCAGGACGTCAAGGACTCCTGAGTCGGCCACGACGCCAGCTATTATCATGGCTGAGGCGAGGACCACCACGGCCACTGAGGACAGGTTAGAGAGCGCCTGTAATGGACTAACCAGCCCGAGGGCCACAAGGGCCAGGGCAGTTATGACGCCCACTACGTCGTGCCTCAGCCTCCTTGAGATCAGCAGTGTAGCAGAGAAGGCCAGCAAAGCGAGGGCCTCGTAGGCCTTTATGGAGAGCAAGTGCTACACCTTAGGGAACGGTAATCTCGTAGGACGCGGTCTCGTTAGCTGAGCCCATCACTGTTATGTAGATCTGTTCACCCGGCCTGAAGGGCACGCCCTCGCAGCTCACCCATACCCTGGTGTCAGAGTAGTACTTCACGGTTATGTTCAGCTCCCTGCTGCAGGCCACCGTGCCGTTGGGCCACCTAAGCGCGGCGTAGGTGAGGTTGGTTGAGTTGAAGCCGTCATAGAAAACCAGGGCGGTGACGTTAAGGACCCCGCTCGTGTTCCTTGGGATCACCTCAACTATGGCGAGGGCGCTGCCCTGCGGGGCAGGCGGGCTAGTTGTGGTCTCAGTGGCTGTCGTTGATGTAGTTCTGGTTACCCTGGCCGTCCTGGTGCTTGAGGCTGCACGCGTTGACGTAGTTGGCTGGCCCCTGCGGGGCAGCGGTACGACGTAGGCTAGCGCCGAGAAGATGGCGACCAGGAATATTACGAGCACTACTATTGCGAAGGCCCTTGAGGCGCCCAAGGCTGCTCGTGCCTGCTGATGTCCGCCGGGAAATAAAAGCTGAGACGCTCATGAGGAGATGCGGAGGCCCTGCACTAGGGCCGTGCCGCTGACCACCCTCCCGTACCTCCTCCTGTCTGGGACCAGGCCCGCCAGACCCCCAAGGAGCTGCTTTAGGTCGCCTGAGAGCACGAACTCCCTCAGCCCCCCGTCGCCGTCCCAGGCTATCGCCGCGTTTACAGCGAACTCGCCTGTGTCGAAGTTGCTCGTGTGAACCCCCTGGACCTGGTCAACAAAGACCGCGTCCCCCAGGTCGCCGGCGCCCTGAGCGTCAATCACCAGGTAGGTAGCTGATATTGCTGGGAGCGTCATGAAGGTCCTCCAGGAGGAGTGGGTGTTGACCCCGCCAGCCTTGTTGGCCCAGAAGGTGTTTGAGAGCGGCGTCCTGAAGGTGCCTGCGTCAATCACTGCGACCTCCCTAGTCGGCAGGCCCTCGCCGTCGAAGGGCCTGGACCAGGCGCCCTCCGGCAGCCTCGGGTTATCAATTACTGTGACCCTGTTGCCCACGAAGTCCCCTGGCTTGAGCGGGGACCTTGACCTGTAGACGCTCTCAAGGCTTACGGCGTGGTTTAGCAGGGGGAAGAGGAGCTCGTTGATGGCCTTAGGGGTGAGCGCCACCGGCCTGTCAGTCCTCTTCAGCTGCTCCCTCTTGCCTGTCAGCTCCGCCTTCCTCGAGAGCTCCCTCATGAAGTCGTCAACTTTGACGCCCCTGGCCGCCCTTGAGTCGCCGTACTCGTATATCTCAGGCCCGACGTAGCTCTCCCCCATGTAGTTGCCCGTGGCCGCGGCGCCGACGAAGGAGGCGCTGGAGCTGACGTCGACGCCCTCCGTGCTCGCCACGCTGACCAGGGCGGTGCCTCCCCACGCCCTTGCAGAGATTATGTTAAGGTGCCCTCCCCTGTAGGAGAGCACCGCCTCCATGAAGCCCCTCAGGGCCTCCCAGGGCTCCTCGAGGGAGCTGTCGTAGGAGCCCTCGATGGGCTGCACGGGCTCGGGGGCGGGCAGGGAGTTGGCGCTGTCCGGCTCCGAGGCCTTGGCGGCCGAGAGGGCCATCTTGACTAGGTCCCCGCTGCACCTGTTAGAGTAGGCGAAGCCAACCCTGCCGTCTTTGACGACCCTGAGGCCGCAGCCCTCCTCGACGTAAGTCATGCCGTACTGCTTCATCTTCTCCCAGGAGAGCTCCACTGAGCGCGACCTGACGTAGATCACCTCTGCCTGCGCCCCTGAGGCTGAGGCCTCGCCCAGGAGCCTTGAGATAGCCTCCATCTCATCCCACCTTCATCTTAGAGACCCTGACGTAGGGCCCGCCAGTGCCCACGAAGACACTCTGCCCTGCCTTGCCGCACACACCGGGCCACACCTTGAAGTCCCTGCTGACCCCGTCTATGTTGCCTATGGTCTCTATGGTGTAGCCCGCTATGCCGGCGCCCCTTATGGGCTCCCTCACCTCCCCGTTAACAACGCGGTAGCCCTCCTGTATGCCGAACTGGAACGTGCCGTCATTGCTCGTCTGTCCTCCCATCACAGACTCCATCAGGAAGCCGTCCTTCACGCCCTCCAGCAGCTCCTCGAGACTCATGTCGCCGGGCTTGAAGTAGGTGTTCCTCATCCTCACCACGACGCTGCTCCTGAAGTCCTCCGCCCTCCCGTTGCCCGTGGGCTCCTCGCCCAGGGAGGCGGCGTAGGACCTGTCGTTCATGAGCTCCCTCATGACGCCTCCCTCTATTATCTTGACCTCCCTTCCTCTCACGCCCTCGTCGTCGTACGGGGTTATGCCTATGGCCATCGGGTCGTCAAGCTGGGGCGAGTCAGAGACGTTGACGAAGTCAGCCGCCACCCTCCTGCCCCTCAGCTTCCCGAGTATGCCGTCAACCGCTATGTCCGCCTCCGCCAGGTGGCCCAGGGCCTCGTGGACGAAGACGCCAGAGACGTCAGGGCTCAGCACCACCTGGTACTGGCCCGGCCTCACCGTCACCCCCTTGAGCTGGGACCTCAGCCTCCTCAGCAGCAGGTCTATGAGCTCATTTACATCAAACACCTCAAGGGCGTAGCCGAGGTAGGTGGACTTTGAGGCGTAGGCTGAGGCCACGACGTCGCCCTCCCTGGCGACCGCCGTAAGCGAAACCCTCGATATCGAGTACCTTAGCTCCAGGTCCCTGCCGTCGCTGCTCCAGTAGCCCTTGTCGTACTCCACCTGGGAGTAGTTGACGGTTATTGACTTAACCCTGGGCTCCTGGGCCCTCACCTGCTCCCTTATCCTCCTGAGCTCCCTCATCACTTCAGCGGGGTCCTCGGCCAGGGGTCTCCTCACCTTGACCTCAACCCTGTCCCTCAGCGGTCTGAGCTCGTAGACCCTGACGTTCCCCTGGCCGGAGGCCGACTTGAAGGCCTCGCGCGCCGCCCCTGCGCCTACCGAGCTCTCAGAGGTGGTGTAGTAGCCCCAGGAGCCGTTGACGAGGACCCTCAGGGCATGGCCCTCGCTCACGCCGTAGTTGTTTACGACCTCCCTGGACTCCGTGCTGCTGACCGCCATGGTTCTAGCCCTGAAGTACCTTAGGTCAGCGAAGGAGGCTCCGAGCCTCATCGCCTCGTCTATGGACTCCACAGCCCTACGCCGAAGGAGGCTCAGCGGCCCAAGGTTTAAAGCATTAATAATGTTTTCGAGGCTCAAGATGTTAACATTAAGCTTGGTCGGCCGACCCTGCCAAGACCTTCGTGTAACCCTGCTGCGATGTGCTGATAGATGATGAGAGCGGCCCTTTGAACATATATAAATTATCCACCTCAGGCAAAGCCCGGGGCGTCTGGCTTGGCAAGGTACATGATGAGCCTCGGGAAGGTGACCTTCCTAGTTGACGACTCCCTGCTCTACACGCAGAGCGACGAGTGGATTAAGGTAGAGGGCAGCTCCATAAGGGTCGGGATAACTGACTACGCCCAGAGGCAGCTCAAGGACATAGTCGGCGTTGACCTGCCCAAGGTGGGCCAGGAGGTCAAGGAGGGCATGGACCTCGCTGTCCTGGAGTCCGTTAAGGCGACGGCGGAGGTCTACTCGCCCGTCACGGGCACCGTTAAGGATGTCAACGAGCAGCTCCTGGACAGGCCTGAGCTTATAAACAAGGAGCCATATGACGGCGGCTGGATAGCGGTGATAGAGGTCAAGGGGGTTCTCGACAAGTCCAAGTTCCTGGACCACTCGTCCTACGTTGAGAGCTTGAAGTTGAGGGCCAAGTAGTCATTAGCTGTTACCTTAAGATGTCTATATGTAAACAATTACTTCTTGCTTTTAAACCTCCTGTGCCTTCTCCCCTGTGTAAGTTAACAAGAGGCGAAGCCCTGAATGCCCGTGGAGACCATTTATCATGACATCGTAATCGTAGGGTCGGGCATAGCGGGTCTTAGGGCCGCCGTTGAGATAAAGAGGAGGTACGGCGACAAGCTCAACGTGGGCATGGTAAGCAAAGTACAGCTCATGAGGAGCCACAGCGTCGCCGCCGAGGGCGGCACGGCCGCGGCCCTCTACCCCCAGGAGGGCGACAGCGTGACCCTGCACGCCTGGGACACAGTAAAGGGGTCTGACTTCCTGGCCGACCAGGACGTCGCCTGGACCTTCGCAAAGCTGATGCCCGAGGAGATAATGCTGCTAGACCACTGGGGCATGCCGTGGACTCGCAGGCCTGACGGGAGGATAATGCAGAGGCCCTTCGGGGGCCACAGCTTCCCAAGGGCCACTATGGCCGCCGACAAGGTTGGGCACGCACTAATGAGAACTCTCTACAACAAGCTCCTTCAGTACGACGGCTGGGAGCGCTACGACGAGTGGTTTGTAACTAACTTCATAATAGAGGACGGCGCCTACAAGGGCCTCTACGCGATAAACCTCAAGGACGGCAACATGTACATGTTCAGGAGCAAGGCAGCCATAATAGCCACGGGCGGCATAGGCAGGCTCTACTCATTTACAACCTACTCACACACAGCAACCGGCGACGGCATGGCTGCGGCCTACAGGGCCGGCCTTGCAATCAAGGACCCGGAGTTCATTCAATTCCACCCGACGGGCCTTGTCCCCACAGGCATACTGATAACGGAGGGCGCCAGGGGCGAAGGGGGCATACTAAAGAATAAGAACGGCGAGAGGTTCATGGCCAGGTACGCGCCCAAGTTCCTTGACTTAGCTCCGAGGGACGTGGTCTCAAGGGCCATGTACACGGAGTACCTGCAGGGCAGGGCGTTCATAGACGAGGCCTCAGGGATGCCGTACCTGCTCCTTGACCTGACGCACCTAGGGGAAGAGAAGGTAAACGAGAAGCTGCCAAGCATAAGGGAGATAGGCATAAGGTACGTTGGCATAGACCCGGTTGAGGAGCCCCTGCCAGTATTTCCAGCAGCCCACTACCACATGGGCGGCATAGCTACCGACTCCCTCTACAGGGCGACGTCAGCTGACCACAAGTGGATAAAGGGCCTCTTCGTGGCTGGAGAGGCCTCGGCTGCCTCGCTTCACGGGGCCAACAGGCTCGGCAGCAACTCCACTGCGGAGTGCCTGACCAGCGGGAGGATCACAGGCGAGCTCGCCGCTGAGTACGCGCTGAATGCGCCTGAGCCCTCGTCGCCAGACCCAGCGAGGAGCAAGCAGGAGGAGGACTTTGTGTGGGGCCTGGTGAAGAGGGAGAGCGGGACGCCGTCGTATGAGGTGAAGAGGAGCATTCAAAATATAATGATGAAGGACTTCTACGTCTTCAGGGACGGCACAAACATGAGCGAGGGCCTCTCGGAGCTCCTCAAGCTGAGGGACTCCTTCCTGAGCACAGTCTACGTTGAGGACAAGGAGAGGATCTACAACACTGACCTGGTGGCGGCGCTTGAGACCTATAACATGCTCCAGGACGCTGTTATTGTGGCGGCAGCGGCCCTCAACAGGACTGAGAGCAGGGGGGGCCACGCCAGGACTGACTACCCCAAGAGGGACGACGTCAACTGGCTCAAGCACACAATAGTCGTGAAGGACGCAAGTACAAACGTAGGCGTTAGCTTTTCATACTGGCCCGTGACCATAACGACGTGGAAGCCTGTGGAGAGGAAGTACTGAGGTGGTTCATTTGACGGAGAGAAAGGGCAACGCGCAGGAGCTCCCCAACAGGCCGGGCTTCTGGAGGTCAAGCATAAACCCCTGGACCGTCAGGACAAGAAACAACCCAGAGAGGGTGGCGTTCGTACTTCACAGGATCACAGGCTTCATAATATTAGCATTCCTTCTGGCCCACATACTTGAGACGGACTCGCCTGTGTGGTCCCAGTACTTCCCGTACAACGGCCTCTCAGGTTGGGCGCTGTGGCCCCACATAATGGCGATAGAGGCCGGCCTGGCCTTCAGGATAGGCGAGTTCATAGTGGCTGGCGCCGTGCTGTTCCATGCCCCCAACGGCGTCAGGCTTCTGCTCACGGAGTTCTTCGGCGTTGGCGTCGGAAAGCCTGGTGACCCCAAGCCGCCCTACGTTCCCTTCACCTTCACCGCTGCCCAGAGGCAGTGGCTTTACGCAGTTTTTGTGGTTTGGATAGTGCTCTGGATCATAGCTGGGGTGATTATATTCGGTTAGGAGGTGAGGTGAATGGCTGGTAAGGCCTCTAGCTTACAGATCTGGCAGTACATAACTGCGATACTACTCATAGGCCTGCTCGGCTTCCACCTGCTCCAGAGGGTCCCATGGATATGGGGGGTATCGACCATAGACCAGACGCTCACCGCCGCCTGGGTCTACAGTGACTACGTTCACTACGGCTGGGCCCTGCTTCTGCTGGCCTACGTGGCGTTGTTCCACGGCCTCAACGGCGTCAGGGGAATGCTGCTCGAGCTTCACCAGGGCAGGCTCTACGAGATCACAATCAATGTGCTTTTCTGGATAGTCTTCATAGCGTTCGCCGTGATAGCCACAGCCACGGTTGCTAAGCTTCCGCCTCTCCACTGAGGGGTGACGTAGTATGGCTATAGACATAGAGGCCGCGAGGAGGACGCCACCCAAGGAGGTAGTCATCAGGGTAAGGAGATACAGCCCTGAGACGAAGAAGGTCTGGTGGCAGGAGTACAAGGTAGAGGCCCACAGGGGTATGACAGTCCTTGACGCGCTAATTAAGATCAGGGAGGAGCAGGACCACACCATCGCTGTAAGGTACAGCTGTAGGCAGGGCATGTGCGGCAGCTGCGGCATGACAATCAATGGGACCCCAAGGCTTGCGTGCCAGACGCAGATAACTGAGGTGGCGAGCGAGGCGAACCCAGTTATAACCGTCGAGCCGCTATACAACTTCCCAGTCATAAAGGACCTCATAACCGACTTCACGGACTTCTTCAACAAGCACAGGAGCGTCAAGCCCTACATCATAAGGAAGGACAAGGAGGAGCAGGAGAACCCCAAGGGACAGTACGACATGTACCCGGACGAGTACCTGCAGATCTACCAGTACAGCAACTGCGTTTACTGCGGCCTCTGCTACGCCGCGTGCCCCGTTGTTGCGGCTGACCCGCAGTTCCTAGGGCCGCAGGCGCTGATGTACGCCTTCAGGTTCGTCAACGACGTCAGGGACGAGGGCTGGGGCGAGAGGTTCCTGATAGTTGACACGGAGCACGGCTGCCACAGATGTCACTTCGCCGCCTCCTGCAGCGCCGTCTGCCCGAAGGCCGTCGACCCAGCTGGGGCGATACAGGCGCTAAGGAGCAAGCTGTTCAGGTATAGGTTGGGCCTTTACAAGAGGAGAGTAAGCAAGGTCGCGGGGCCGCCGCCTGAGAAGGGTGAGAGGGTGCAGCTGCCGCCTGAGGCGACCCTGCTGCCGGGCGTTGACCTGAAGAAGCTCGAGGAGGAGCCCGTAGTTATAAAGTTGCCCGAGGAGTGAGCGCTCCTCCTAAACCCCTTTTCTTTCCTTTTTCTTAGGCGTCACCTGCACGCGTCAGCGAGCTCCCTATAAGCTGGCGGTCCCCTGAGCTGAAGGATGCGGCTTGTCCGCTGTGGGCGAGGGCGACTGGGTGCTACTGCTCGTTGAGGGCAGGGAGAGGAGGAAGACCTACCTCTTCAGGGCCAGGGGAAAGGCCTCGTACTCAACCTTCGCCGGGGCTGTCAGGGGTTCCCAGCTCGTGGGCGCTGCCTGGGGCTCAAGGCTTGAGCTTGAGAGGGGAGCGGCCTACGTGCTAAGGCCGACCCTCTACGACATGATGATGCACGTCTACCCCAGAAGGAGCCAGGTGGTCTACCCGAAGGACGCTGGTTACATGACCTCCCTCGCCGGCCTCACGCCGGGCATGAGAGTGCTTGAGGCCGGGGCCGGCAGCGGCTTCCTCACAATATGGATAGCCGCCCACGTGTGCCCAGGCGGCTCAGTCTTCACCTACGAGGTGAGGGATGACATGATAGAGATAGCTTCCGCAAATGTTAAGGCTGCTGGCCTTGAGGGGTGCGTTAAGGTAAAGAAGGGGGACGTGAAGGCCGGCGTTGAGGAGAGGGACCTGGACGCCGCCTTCCTTGACATGCCTGACCCCTGGGAGGCCCTGCCCTCAGTAGGGAGGGCCCTGAGGCCCGCTGCCCCCGTTGTGGTCTTCGTGCCAACCGTTAACCAGGTCATAAAGCTCCTTGAGGCAGTGTCCCGCCTCGGCGGCTTCGCCGTGCAGGAGGTCAGCGAGGTGGTAAAGAGGGAGTGGGAGGCGAGGGCCGAGGCGCTGAGGCCAAGCGTGAGGATGATAGGGCACACGGGCATGATAGTGCTCCTCAGATCCCTAACCTCATAAACGTGCCACCTTTATATGGCAAGTTTAGAGTTTTAATGGGGGTCTTATGATATTCTCATTGAAGCGCTTTAAGGCGAAGATAATTGTACGACATGATCTTATGAAACGAGGGGCGGCGAGGCGCTGGAGGACCTGTTAAGGCAGAGGTAGAAATTAAAGGGAAAAAGAAAAGTGGAAGGGATGCTTAGGTTTACTCAAACACCTCACTGAAGAGCCTCCTCAGATAGTCCTTTTACACGCTGAGTTTTTGCGCTTGCAACGCTGCCATGCTGCCCTCTGACCCCCTCCCCGCCCTTAAGGGCGAGGTTTGCCTTTTGTTTTTATCAGACCCTTCGGCGGAGGTGCGGCTTTTTCAGCTATCGCTACTTCAAGTCCGTGGCATGTACTTAGTAGTACCTAAGCGCCTTGAGTGGCCCGCCAGCGCGTTTAGCGACGTCAACATAATTACAGCTGTCGTGGAGCCTAAAGTGATACCTGCCCTGGTCGTCAAGTAATTTAGGGCCCCTGCATAGCCCTCTTGAACTCGTCCCTGACCTGCTCTATGAGCTTCCTCGTCTCCTCAAAGGCAGCTGGGTCGTCAAGCGTTGATGTGTCCCCCAGCGGCTCCTGCCTGAGGACGGCCCTGATTACTCTCCTCATAATCTTGCCGCTCTTAGTCTTGGGCAGCTTCCTGACGAAGACGACCCTGTCCACGATGAAGCCAACGTTCCTGGCGTAGTCCTTTATGTCGTTGGCCAGCTGGTCAGAGGGCTGGTAGCCCGGCCTCAGGACGACAAAGGCCAGCAGGGCCTCGCCCTTCCCGCCTGGCACGGGCATGCCGGCTGCTGCGACCTCAGCCACGGCGGGGTGGGTGCCTATGGTGCTCTCGACCTCCATAGTTCCTACCCTCTGGCCTCCGGCGGCCAGGACGTCGTCGGCCCTGCCGAGTACGTACAGGTAGCCGTCCTCGTCCATATAGCCGTAGTCCCCCGTGTAGAAGTAGCCTGGGAACCTGCTCCAGTAGGTCTTGGCGTACCTCTCAAGGTTGGGGTCGTTCCACATCTTCCCCAGGGCCGGGCTGAGCGGCTTGAGGGCGATGTAGCCCTTCTGGCCTGGGGGCAGGGGCCTACCCTCGTCGTCAAGTATGAAGGCCTGGGTCGGGGAGAAGGCTATCCCGGCCGACCCTGGCCTGAAGGGTATCTCGCCCATGCCGTAGGGGGTCCCTGCCACAGGGCTGAGGTGCTCCGTCATCCAGTAGGCGTCGCCTATCATTACGTCGGGCAGGTTCTCCCTGAACCACTGCCAGGCGCCCACGTTAAGCGGCTCGCCGGTGTTAAGTATGACCCTGAGGCTTGACGTGTCCGCCCCCCTGACGGACTCTGCGCCAAGGCCCTTGAGGGCGTAGAGGGTCGTCGTTGATGACCACACGTGGGTCACGCCGAACCTCTCGATGACCCTCGCGAACAGGTCAGGCCTGGCCCCCACGTAGCCCTCGAAGAGCACAGCCGTGACGCCTGAGGCGGGGGCCGTGTAGAGGTTAGCCATGGGCCAGACAGGCCAGCCGAGCTCAGATATAGTCCACCAGACGTCGTTAGGTCCCAGGTTGAAGAGGGCCTTGAAGGTCCAGTTGAGCGCCACCAC
>Ga0080003_1000430_pt1 | contig 18919 bp, 20 predicted proteins | sample JossMetagenome_FD_69206 | JGI IMG/M metagenome (GOLD analysis project Ga0080003, IMG submission 69206) | Hot spring microbial communities from Joseph's Coat, Yellowstone National Park, USA - JC2_E (SPADES assembly) (version 2) | ecosystem: Environmental > Aquatic > Thermal springs > Hot (42-90C)...
ATATGTTTTTACCGCAAAAACCTTATTTTCCATATGGGAGTCTAAGGGAGATACTTTTATACCCATCTACAGATGGCAAAGCCATAACGAACGAGTATTTGGAAGAACTTTTAAACATGGTAGGTCTTTCTTACCTTTCAAAGGATTTAAACACAAAAAATCTATGGTCTCAGGTGCTTTCTCCGGGTGAACAACAAAGTCTCAACATAGCAAGAGTGTTGCTTCATTCACCAGACTGGCTTTTTATGGATGAATCCACAAGCGCATTAAACGAAGAAAAAGAGCTACACCTTTATAGCCTTTTATTAGAAAAGCTTAAAAACCTAACGATAATAAGCGTTGCTCATCGTAAATCTTTGGAAGATTTTCACGTTAAAAAATTGATTTTAAAAGAAAACGCTCAATACGAGATAACGTATATTCAAAAATTTATAAGATCTATTTAAACTCTGGGGGAGGGGCTCGAACCCCCAACCTGGTGGTTAACAGCCACCCGCTCTGCCGGTTGAGCTACCCCAGATAACAATATTATTATACCATAAGCAAAAAAAATTTCAAGAATTTTTAAGCCATAAGAAAAACAACAATATTTTTATGATATACTAATTATGAGTAATATTTAGGAGGTGTATATGGATTTTATAAATCCTACAAAGATTAAAGTGTTTGGCGTAGGCGGTGGTGGTTGCAACGCTGTTAATAGAATGTATCTTGATGGTATAGAAAATGTTGAATTGTATGCTTTAAATACAGATATACAACATCTTAGCACGCTGGCTGTCCCAAACAAGCTACAAATAGGTGAAAAAATAACCAGAGGCTTAGGAGCCGGTGCAAGACCAGATATAGGAGAACAAGCAGCTTTAGAAGATTTGGATAAGATAAAAGAAATATTAAGAGATACCGATATGCTATTTATAGCGGTAGGTCTTGGAGGTGGCACAGGCACAGGAGCGACTCCTGTTATAGCCCAAGCGGCAAAAGAAATGAATATACTTACAGTGTGCGTATGCACAAAGCCCTTCAACTTTGAAGGTCCAAAAAGAGCTCAGGCAGCAGAAGAAGGATTACAAAAGATAAAAGATGTATGCGATACGTATATTGTAATACACAATCAAAGACTCCATGATATAGCAGATAGAAACCTCACGATAGGAAACGCCTTCAAAATGGTGGACGATATACTATCTCAAGCAGTCAGAGGTATAACAAACATAGTAACCACCCCAGCTTTAATAAACGTAGACTTTGCAGACGTAAAAACGATAATGCAAGACGGTGGGTTATCTTTGATAGGTATAGGTACATCTAAAAATAGCGATAAGTTGGATGCTGCCGTAGAACAAGCTATGCATAGCCCACTGTTGGAAGGAAACTCTATAAAAGGTTCAAAGAGACTTATGGTAACGCTTTGGATAAATCAAGACACACCATTTACAGAAATAGAATCCTCTATAGCAAAGATAAGAGAAGAAGCCGATGATAATGCTCTTATTATATTTGGCGCTGTGGTATTAAATGAAAACGAAGGTCAAAATACAAAAGTGGCTATAGTAGCCACTGATTTTGAAGAAAATGTAAAAGCCCAACAAGGTTTAAAGGTTATAAAAACCCAAGAGAGAGAACCCAAAAAAGAAGAAAAGCCAAGAGTCGTAGAACCGCAAGCTCAGGAAGAAGAAGACTTACCGGCTTATCTTAGAAGAAAGAGAAAGATATGAAAAAAGAAATATTTACACCAAAAGCCCCAAAACCTTTGGGGCCTTATTCCCAAGCGGTGCTTATAAACAACATGCTTTTTGTATCCGGTAGTATAGGTATAGATGACATTGGCAATCTAAAACCAGACATAGCATCCCAAACAAAACAATGTCTTTCAAATATACAACACATACTTCAAGAGGCGGATTTTAATTTAGAAGATATAGTAAAAACCACCATATACCTAACTCATTTAGAAAATTTTGCGGCGATAAACGCTATTTACGAAGAGTTTTTTAAAAATGCCCCTATAAAACCAGCTCGCTCTACAGTGGAAGTATCTTCTTTGCCAAAAGGTGCTTTGATAGAAATCGATGTTATAGCAATAAAAGCCTAAAAACTAAAAATCAACCGATTTAGTTTGGCAAATCTAAAACGTATAAGTTTGTGCTATAATATTAAATTTAGAGCGGATGTGGTGAAATTGGCAGACACACAGGACTTAGGATCCTGTGGGCGTAAAAGCCCGTGAGGGTTCGAGTCCCTCCATCCGCATTAAACAAAATTTTTGGAGGTTTTATGGCTTTTACCATAACAAAAGAAGAAGGTATATTTAGAGATTTTGCTTTTGATGTAGAAGGAAAAGAGCTAGAGCAAGCTTACAGGACAATCTTGAATGAATTAAAGGCCAATGCAGAAGTAGATGGCTTTAGAAAAGGAAAAGCTCCTGAATGGATTATAAAGAGCAAGTTTAAAAAATATATACTTGAAGCTCTTGTAGAAGATTTTGCCAAAAAAGCCTATGAAAGTGCAAAAGAAATGGGCTTTGATGTAATGGATATAAAAATAAACTTGGAAAATAGCAAGTTTTCAGAGAAAGAAATGAAGCTCACAATGGAGGGTTATATTGAAATATTCCCAGTCATAGAAAGCGACAAGCTAAAAGACCTTGAAGGCGTAGAATTAGAAATACCTAATTTTGAGTTAACAGATGAGATGGTAGAACAAGCCATAAAATACGCCCTAGAAGACAAAGCCACGTTGGAGCCAAAAGATGGGCCAATAGAAGAAGATGATTACGTTGTAATAGATTATACCGTTGTAGACAAACAAGATGGAGAAAAGGTAAATCAAAAGCTAAGCGGTGTACTAAAAGAGTTAGGCTTAAGAGAAGACCTTTATAAGGAGATTTTAGGAAAAAAAGAACAAGACGTAATCAGGCTAGAAAATGTACCAATCCAAGAAACAGAAGATGAAAACGCACCAAAAGTGGATATAGAAGCAAAGATAGAGTCTGTAAAAAAGAAAGTATATCCAGAACTAACAGATGAATTGGCAAAAGAGCTAAACCTTGGAGAAAATGCCCAAGAAGCTAAAGAAAACATAAAGAAAAGACTGCAAACTTACCTAGAAAACAAAAAAGAAGAAGCAAAGGTAGAAGCGCTTACCAAATACTTATTAGAAGAGTACAAAGATATGACAGAAGTATCAAGAACAGAAGCTATAAGAATTGCAAATTTGGTCTATGAAGAGGAGCTAAACAGATTAAACAACATGTTTGATTTGAGCTCATTTGATGAAGAAACGTTAAAAGTTATAGAAAAATCAGCGTACGATAAGTCTATCAAAGAAGGTATCACAAGCGCTAAAACTCGCTCAATATTTGTATCTTACGCCAAAAAATTTGGCATAGAACTAACAGATGAAGATATAAAGAAATATATAGACGAACAAGTAGAAGCCTACAAAGACATGCTACCAGAAAATCAGAAAGATGAGGAGTCTTTAAAAAGATTGAGAGAGAACATAGAAAACTACTTTTTAAGAGAAGACAGGAAGTCTGTGCTTATAAAAGATATACTTGCTTCTAAAGCTATGGACAAACTTTTAGAAATGGTTAAATTTAAAGAGAATACATCTTTAAAGGAGGAAAACGTTGAGCAACCCTAAAGATTATCAGAGGATCATAGATCAACTTGTACCAATAGTAGTTGAGCAAACACCTCGTGGTGAAAGAGCCTACGATATATATTCAAGGCTTTTACAAGACCGTATAGTTATACTTGGTTTTCCTATAGATGACCATGTGGCAAACCTCATAGTAGCCCAGCTCTTGTTCTTAGAAGCCCAAGACCCAGAAAAAGATATACAAATGTATATAAACTCCCCTGGTGGTTCTGTAACAGCTGGTCTTGCCATATACGATACTATGCAGTATATAAAGCCTGACGTAACCACAATATGCATAGGACAAGCTGCTTCTATGGGAGCTGTGCTTTTGGCAGCCGGTGCAAAAGGGAAAAGGTTTGCGCTTCCAAACGCTCGCATCATGATACACCAACCACTTGGGGGCGTACAAGGTCAAGCTACAGATATACTTATACACGCTGAGGAGATAAAGCGTATAAAGCATATATTAAACACTATATTGGCAAATGCCACTGGTAAAAGCTTAAGACAAATAGAAAAAGATGTGGATAGAGATTACTTTATGTCTGCTGAAGAAGCCAAAAATTATGGGCTGATAGACAAAGTAATCACGAAGAGGGCTTAACATGGCTGGTAAAAAAGAATATTGCTCATTTTGCAACAAATCTTCCAAAGATGTGCCGTTGATGATAGCGGGTCCAAATGGAATAAATATATGTAGCGAATGCGTAGAAAAAGCGATGGACCTAATAAAACACCATGAGACAGAAGAAGTTACAAAAGAAGTAAGATCTATACCAAAACCAAAAGAGATAAAGAAAATTCTAGATGAGTTTATTATAGGTCAAGATGAAGCAAAGAAGATTCTATCTGTGGCAGTTTATAACCATTACAAAAGAATACTTAGAAAATCTACTACAGATATAGAAAAGAGCAACATACTTCTCATAGGACCCACCGGAAGTGGCAAAACGCTTTTGGCAAAAACACTGGCTAAAATTTTAGATGTGCCCTTTGCTATAGCAGATGCTACTACCCTTACAGAAGCGGGTTATGTAGGAGAAGACGTAGAGAACGTTTTAGTGAGACTCTTACAAAACTGTGATTACAACATAGAAAAGGCTAAAAAAGGCATTATATATATAGATGAAATAGATAAAATAGCTAAAAAATCTGGTCATAACCCCTCTATCACAAGAGATGTATCAGGTGAAGGTGTGCAACAAGCTCTTTTAAAAATCATAGAAGGTACTATAGCAAACGTACCGCCTCAGGGTGGCAGAAAACATCCACACCAAGAGTTCATACAGCTTGACACTACCAATATACTGTTTATATGCGGTGGGGCTTTCGTAGGCTTAGAAGATATAATAAAAAGAAGACTTGGTAAAAGCACCGTTGGTTTTGAAACAGAAATTTCAAAATACAAAGAAGAAGGCAATATACTATCTCAGGTAGAACCCGACGACCTTATCAACTTTGGGCTTATACCCGAGTTTGTAGGAAGACTACCGGTTATAAGTGTGTTAAATGAACTAACAGAAGAAGATTTGATAAGAATACTAACTGAACCTAAAAATGCTATTGTTAAACAGTATAAAGAGCTTTTAAGAATGGAAGGCATAGAGCTAGAGTTTACAGAGGGCGCTTTAAGAGAAATTGCAAAAGAGGCTATAAAAAGGAAAACCGGCGCTAGAGGACTAAGGGCTATAGTAGAAAAAATCATGACTGACATTATGTATGAAGCACCTTCTTTGGTAAACGTAGAAAAGATAGTTATAGATGAGAATAAAAAACCAGTTTATATGTATAAAAAAGCTGGTTAAGTAAGATCGAAGCGCTTCACAAAGTCTTCAAATATACTAAGAGAGCGCTTTTGGTCTTCTCTTAGTCCCAAATCAAGGCATTCAAAAAAATACTTTCTAAAAAAGCCTATATCCACAAAATCATATTTTTTAAATATCTCATCCTCTAAAGAATTGTTTTTTAGCTTTTCATAAAAAAGGTTTATAGAATTTATCACATCCTCTTTTAGCTTATCAAAGGATTTTACAGAGTTTTTCTTGTATGTAAAAAGCGCAAAAACAAAACCAACACCATATCTTTTAAACCATTCTTCACCTAAGTCTACGATTTTTTTATAGGCCTTAGAATGATATTCTTTTATAGCTTTATCACCTATGTAAAGAATTGTATCTGCTTTTTCTTCTTCATCTACATAGTTTGGTTTTAATTTTAAAATTTCCTCTACATACCATCTTGTCAATACCCTTGAAGTAACAGAATCTTTGGTAAGATAAACATTTTTTATATGATCTTCTTTCAAAAAAAGCAAAACAGAACATACCATTTCCTTACCAGATATGGAAATGCCATCAAGGTATGCGTACTTATCTTTATCTTTTAAATATACGGCAGATGATAATATGCCTATGTCTATTTTATCTTCTTCAAGCATTTTAAAAAGCTCTGAAGGGTGTCCTTCTATTATTTCATAGTTTGAAATGTTATAAAACATAGGGAGCGTGTTAAGATAAGATACTTTACCTACTCTCATCATTTATTATAATTTGAACATTCTACCAAACTTTGCAACTTGTTTAAAGCTTTTTTAGAAAAAATGCTCTCTTTTGCCATCTCCAAAGCTTCTTTAAAATTTATATCACCAAAAGCCATAATACCAAAACTAGCATTTATAAGCACTACATCAAGAGCAGCCGACGGCTTACCGCTTAAAGCCATATTAAATAGATTTAAGCTTTCTTCTATATCTTTGGCTTGAATATCTTCTATATTTTTAAAAGAAAATCCATACTCTGTAGGATCGAACTCAAATATATCAACATTATCTTTTGTTTGTCTTGCCACAAGTGTTTTTGAGCTTATAGAAACCTCATCCATACCATCATAACTACTAAACACAAAAGATTTTATATTACCTAGCTCCTTTAACACGTAGGCTATTTTCTCCACCAAAGATATGTCATAAACACCCATTATTTGCCTTTTAGCACCAGCAGGATTTGAAAGAGGTCCTATAAGGTTAAAAACGGATTTTATTCCAAGTTCTTTTCGTGGCTTTGCTATGTTTTTCATAACACCATGATGAAAAGGTGCATAGATAAACCCAATACCAACTTCTTCTATACATCTTGCTATATGGTTTGGTGATATATTTATGTTTACGCCAAGACGTTCTAATATATCAGCACTTCCACACTTTGAAGATATGGATTTATTGCCGTGTTTTGCCACTTTAAAACCAGCACCTGCTATAACAAATGCACTAGCTGTTGATATGTTGAAGGTGGATTTTCCATCTCCACCAGTCCCACACGTATCTAAAAGTTCTTCCTGATTGTCCACTGGAACCTTTAAAGCTCTTTCTCTAAAAAACTTTGCTATCTCTGTTATCTCTTCTATTGTTTCCCCCTTTAATCTCATCCCCATTATGAAAGCGCCCATTTGAGCTTCTGTGGCTTCGTTTGAAGCAATGGATTCTAACGTTTGTCTTATATCTTCTTTTGTTAGATTTTCCTTTCTTGATAATTTAGAAAGAACATTTATCATTTCATACCTGTGGAACCAAAACCGCCATCTTGTCTTTGTGTACTGGATAACTCTTTTACTTCTACAACTTCTACCTTTAACACGGGGGCTATAACCATCTGAGCTATCCTTTCACCTTTTTCAATAACTACTTCCTTGTCTGATAAATTTATAAGTATGACTTTTATTTCACCTCTATAATCATGGTCTATGGTACCTGGGCTGTTTAAGACAGTTACACCCTTTTTAAGAGCAAGACCACTTCTTGGTCTTATTTGAGCTTCATAGCCTTCTGGAAGCTCTATGGCTATACCAGTAGACACCAAAGCTCTTTCCAAAGGTCTTATCACTACTACATCATCAACGCAAAAAAGATCGAGCCCGGAAGCACCAGGTGTAGCATAAAAAGGAAGTGAAGCATCTTCTCTTAGTTTTTTTACTAAAAGCTTCATAAACTATTTTCTGTGATGGGGTTTCCTATTGGGTTGTTCTTTTCTTGGTCTTTCTTGGTTTTCTGGCTTTTGATAGTCTGGACTACATAGGTTTAACCTATTTTGTTCGTCTATAGCCATAACTTTTACTTTTATAGTATCACCAACGCTTATAGTAGGCTTTTCAGTCATAGCAGATGCATGCAAAAGACCTACTTTGCCAGGCAGTACTTCTACAAACAAGCCGTAGTTTTCTACCCTTATTACTTTGCCTTCGTATACGCCACCTACCTCTACCTCTTGAATTAAAGAGTTTATAAAATCTACCGCCTTATTTACAGCTTCTATAGTAGGTGCATTTATATAAGCATTAGCGCCATCTATCCATACACTTGCACCAAATTGCTCTTTTATATACTTTACATTCTTTCCAGCAGGACCTATTACAAGACCCACTTTGTCCTCTGGAATTTTCATCACTTGAGCTTTAGGAGCATATTTGGACACTTCTTTGTTTGGTTCTGGTATAGCTTCATAAAGTTTATCCAATATAAACATTCTGGCTTCTTTGGCTTGGTTTAAAGCTTTTACCATTATATCTTTGCTAAGACCTTTTATCTTTATATCCATTTGAACGCTTGTTACACCATCCCTTGTGCCGGCTACCTTGAAATCCATATCCCCAAGATGGTCTTCATCTCCAAGTATATCGGTAAGTATGACAAAGTTATCGCCATCTTTTATAAGACCCATAGCTATGCCAGCTACATGCTTTTTCATAGGTACACCGGCATCAAAAAGCGCCAAAGAACCTGCGCACACCGTAGCCATAGAGCTTGAACCGTTTGATTCTAAAATATCTGAAACTACTCTTATAATGTAAGGAAAATCCTCTTCTTTTGGTAAAAGAGGCTCTAAAGCTCTTTCCGCCAGAGCACCATGGCCTATTTCACGCCTTCTTGGAGGACCCCAAGGTCTTGCTTCGCCTGTACTAAAAGGTGGGAAGTTGTAATGAAGCATAAACCTTTTAAAAGTCTCACCTTCAAATATTGTTTCCACAAGCTGAGCTTCGTCTTTTGGTGCCAAAGTCACCGTGGCTAAAGCTTGAGTTTGTCCTCTTGTGAAAACTGCAGAACCGTGTGGTCTTTCTAGTGGATGCATTTCTATGGTAATTGGCCTTATATCTGTTTCCTTTCTACCATCTATACGTTTTTTGGATTTTAGAATTTGCTCCCTCATCAACTGGCTTTCTAAATCTTTAAAAGATACCGCAAAATCAAACTCTTGCTCTTTGGGTATACCTAATTCTTGCATTGCTTGAGCATAAACATCTTTTAAAGCTTTAGACCTTTCTTTTTTATCTTCTATACTAAAAGCTTCTAAAATCTTTGAGGAAGCAATTTCTTTTAGCTTATTTGCCGTATCTTCAGGTAAACCTATATGACCTATTGGTTTTTTCTCCGGTTTTAAAGAATCCACAAGCTCTTCTTGGGCTTTTATAAGGGTTTGTCCTTTTTCAAGTCCAAAAAATAAAGCGTCTAAAAGTACACTTTCTTCTACTTCTTTTGCTCCCCCTTCTACCATCACTATAGCATCTTTTGATATAGCCATTATGATATCTATATCGCTATTTTTACGTTGCTCGTATGTGGGATTTATTATAAATTCTCCGTTTACTCTGCAAACCCTCATGCCGGCTACAGGTCCTTCAAAAGGCACAGAAGAACACATCAAAGCCGCTGAAGCTCCGGTTATAGCCAAAACATCCGGATCGTACTTGTCATCTGCTGATAACGTAAGGCATGTCACCACTATTTCATTTAAAAAGCCTTTTGGCACCAAAGGCCTTAAAGGTCTATCTATAACCCTTGATACAAGCACCTCTCTATCTGTGGGTTTTCCCTCTCTTTTTATAAACCCTCCTGGTATTTTACCCCAAGCAAAAGAGCGCTCTCTATAATCTACCGATAAAGGCGCAAAATCTATGCCACATAGAGGCTCTTCCGATACGCAAACAGTAATCAGTACTTTTGTATCACCTTGAGATATAAGAATGCTACTATCTGCTTGATGGGCATACTTGTTCGCTTCTATATATATAGGGTCTTGGTTTTCAATCTCAGCTTTTACCATCATACTCAGTTCTTCACTCTCAAGTTAAGTTTTTCAGACACTTCAAGGTACTTTTGATAATTTTTTCTTTTGAGATAATCAAGCAACGCTTTCCTTTTGTTTACCATGGCTATAAGCCCACGCCTTGAATGCAAATCCTTTTTATTTTTCTTCATGTGTTCTGTAAGTTTATTTATACGCTCTGTTAATATGGCTATCTGCACCTCTGGTGAGCCAGTGTCTTTCTCATGATGCTGAAAACTTCTTATAAGTTCCCATTTTCTCTCTTTTAAAATAGGCATATCTAACCTCCAATTAATGTTTATCAGAACGGGTCCGGAGGGAGTCGAACCCCCGGCCTAGGGATTAGAAATCCCTTGCTCTATCCAACTGAGCTACGGACCCTTCTAAATTTATATATTATATCAAAAACCTAAAACTTTATCAATAATAATTTATTTTTTTATGCTCCCAACTTTCAATAAAATCTATTAAATCCTCTATCGGCATTGGTTTTGCCAGCCAAAAACCTTGAACAATATCACACCCTAAAGACTTTAGCAACTCAAATTGTTCTTTTGTTTCTACACCTTCTGCTATGGTCTTCATCTCAAGATTGTGGGCTAGTTCTATTATAGTTTTCGTGATAGATCTTGATTTTTTATCGTTTAATATATGCCTTACAAAAGATATGTCTATTTTAAGATAATCTATTGGTAAATCTTTAAGATAGGAAAAAGAACTGTATCCTGTTCCAAAATCATCAATAGATATCTTAAAACCAGAGCTCCTAAGCTTCTCAAGCGTAGATATGGCTTTATCAAAATTTTCTAAAAATAAACTCTCAGTAATTTCTATGTTTATACAGCCAAATAAAGTGTGCTGTAAGCCGTGGTATACTTGTAAGCCGTTCTCAGAGCTATTGGGTGCCTGTGTCTGTTCCTCAGAGTTGAAATGCGCTGATTGCGCTCTATCTACATTTCTATAGCTTGAGACAATGCTTAAAACTTTTTCATATACATCTTCATTTTTAAAAGAAATAGGTGATATATTGATAGATATTGGTATTGGCATATTTGCGAAAAGCTTTATGCTATTCAGATACTCCGAGTCTTTACACGCTTGATTTATAAGCCAAGTTTCTAATTTCGATATAAGACCAGACTCTTCAAGTATAGGTATAAAATGCATAGGCGGAACAAAATAACCGTGGCAGACTTGTCCAAGCTCTTCGGATTTCCACCTTGTAAGCGCTTCAAAGCCAGCAATACAAAGAGTGTTGATATCAAAGTAAGGCTGATAATATATTACAAACTCTTCTTTCTCAAAAGCTTTCTCAAGATGTGTTTTGTAAAGTAAAAACTGTGAAGCTTTTGAGTTTAAATCATCGCTGAAAAATACATAACTCCACTCTATATCCTTCTTAGCTTTAGCTAAAGATATATCAGCATTTTTATACACCTCTTTGGCAGACTTTCCATTGTCTGGGAAAATAGCTATACCCATTTGCATAGCTACACTTATGATATTGCCATTTATATTGAAAGGTTGCTCAAAAGCTTTTCTTAATCTATCCAAAAGCATTATTACATCTTCCTTGTCCTTTAAATCTGTCAAAATTATACCAAAGGTATCAGAACTAACCCTACCTATTATATCTGTTGGCCTAAATATATCTCTTAGCCTCCAGCCAACAGCTTTCAAAAGCTCATCACCTATATCAAAACCGTATACGTCGTTGATATAAGTAAATCTATAGATATCTGCTAAAATTAAAGCCCCAAGCCTATTGTAATTAGCTTTACCAGTGTTTATAGCATTCATCTTAGAAACCGCCGACGGCTCACCCTCCTCTCTCCATTCACTCATTTCCAATGCTCTTCTCACATGCATATCAAGTTCTGCCATCAAAAATGAGTGAGAGAATAAACCGGTAACAGGATCTTGGTTTAAAAGAAAATGCATTTGCTCTTCTAAGCTCTTCTCTTTTGATATGTCTTTACCTATAAATATAAAATTCTCGTTGGCTATCGGTACAACAGCCAGATCTACATAAACATTCTTGTTTTGTTTTGTTCTAAAAAGCACTATACTACTATACTCTTTAGCTTGGGATATAGTCTCTAATAAATCTTTATAATTAAATAAAACATCGACTTTTTTACCTAAAAGCTCACTTTTGTCGTATCCAAAAACTTTCAACGTTTTATCGCCCACATACAATATGTTACCGTTGTTGTCTGTCATGATAAATAATTCCATATAAGAAGAAAGCCCCGATTCTACAGCCTGAAAAAGCCAGTGTGTTTTTATGGCGTTAAGAGCCATCTCTATGTCAAGAGCTAATTCCTCTAACAAGCTCCTTTCTTCTTCTTGAAAAAAGTTTATCTCGTCCGCATACATCCCAAACACACCTATGACATCACCGTTTTTTCTTACAGGCAAAGTAGCGCTTGAGCGAAATCCTCTTTTTAAAGCTTCTTCTTTCCAAGGTATCATTCTTGGATCTTTTTCTATATCCTCTATTATGACAACGCTATTTGTTTTAAAACATGTAGCGGCAGGCCCTTTTGACCTTATATCTGACTCATCAAGAGGAATTTCCAAAAATTTAAGATAATCTAAGTACATATTATTAAGTGATTTTTTGGGATAATAAGCTGGTACTATTTTATTTATGCTTTTTATATAAAAACCTATAAAGGCGAACTTTACAAAATGCTCTACTACTATATCGCAAAGATGCTCAAAAAATGAAGCTTCATCGTAAGGTGTTGAAGCATTTACGCTTCTAACAATCTCTTGGTTTATGGCCCTCATCAATCTATACAACTTTACAATTTTATTTTCCATTTCACATTCCACGCAAAGTGTGCTTTGGGCCGTTCTCTGAGCTCTTGGGTGTCTGTGTCTGTTCATTAGCCCCGAAATGCGTCTTTGTCGCTCTAGTGTGCTTTAAGCCGTTCTCAGAGCTATTGAGTGTCTGTGTCTGTTCATTAGCCCCGAAATGCGTTTCCATCGCTCTAGTGTGCTTTAGCATTTCTCTGCACTTTGAAGCGTTTCGGCTCTCTTTAGCTTTGAAATGCGTTTCCATCGCTCTAGCCATTTTTATCTGTATTATACCAAATTAGATTGATTATGATAAAATAAACTTGATGATAATAAACAAAAATGCGGACTTAAAAGACTTCACAACGATAAAAATAGGCGGAGTAGGTTCGTACATGTTTTTTCCAGAAAACGAAAAAGAATTTTTAGATATATACAAAAAATACAAAAACGACAAACTCTACATACTTGGAAAAGGCTCAAACACCATATTTGGAGATTTCAACGGCGTATTAATAAATACAAAATATTTTTACGATGTTAAAATCCAAGAAACAAAAGAAGGTATTTTGGTAAAAGCCTCTGCAGGAGTACCTTTGAAAGACTTAATAAAACTATCTATAGAAAACAACGTAGAAGAGTTTTACAAGTTGATAGGTTTTCCAGCAAGCATTGGCGGGGCAATAGCTATGAATGCAGGAGCTTATGGTGTAGAGATTTTTGACTTTATAAAAGGTGTATGGTTTATAGATGAAGAGGAAATAATTTACAAACCAAAAGAAGAAATATTTTATACTTATAGAAAAACAGAGTTTGAAAACAAGCCGGTGTTGTACGGAGAGTTTTTGTTTAGAAAAAGTCATCAAGATATAAAACCTTTAGCACAAACTATAAACCAAAAAAGAATAGAAGCCCAACCTCTAAATATGCCCACTTCTGGTTCTACGTTTAAAAATCCAAAAGGCAACTTTGCCGGTAAGCTTTTAGAAGCGGTTGGTTTAAAAGGATATAGAATAAAAGATATAGGTTTTTCCCAAAAGCATGCAAACTTTTTAATAAACTATCAAAACGCATCTTTTCAAAATGTTATCGATATATTAAGTATAGCAAAAGAGCGAGTTTACAAAGCTTTTAATATAATATTAGAAGAGGAAATAAAACTGATATGCGCATAGCGGTTATAACTGGCGGAGATTCGCTTGAGAAAGAGATTGCCCTAAAAGGTGCTAAAGCGGTAGAAGAGTCCCTTAAAAGGCTTGGCTACGACGTAGATGTTTTAGAAATAGACAAAGATTTATGTTTTAAATTAAAACAGATAAATCCAGAAAAAGTTTTTATAATAGCCCATGGGGCATATGGAGAAGACGGCAGAGTTCAAGGGCTTCTTGATATATTAGGCATACCTTACATAGGCTCAACCACGAAAACAAGCGCCATATGTATGGATAAAGATTTTTCAAAACAAATATTTGAACAAAACAATATCAAAACCCCAAAATGGAAAGCTTACAAACCAAAAGATGCTATAGATTGGAGCATATTTCCCTGTATTGCAAAACCAGCTTCTGCTGGTTCTAGTTTTGGGCTTTTCAAAGTAGAAGATGACAAATCTCTTAAAGAGGCCGCTCATAATATATTCAAAATAGACGATAAGCTTATTGTAGAGGAGTTTATAGAGGGCAAAGATATGACGGTGGGATACTTCAAAGGGTTTATTTTAGAACCTATAGAGATAATACCAAAAAAAGGTATATACGATTTTGAAAGCAAATATACAAAAGGTATGTCAGAATATATCTTTGTGGAAGACGAAGGCATCGCTAAAAAGCTAAAAGAGATCGCTTCAAAGTTAGTGGATATATTTGAATTAAAAGATATGGCAAGGATAGATTTTAGGGTAAAAGGTGAAGATGTATACACCCTTGAAATAAATACTATACCTGGTCTTACAGAACTTAGCCTTTTGCCTATGGCCCTTAAGAAAGCCGGCATATCTTTTGACAAGATGGTGGAGATGCTTGTAAATGGCTAACTTATATTATTATCGAGGAAAACAGAGGGGGAAATCTTCAAAATGGAACACTGTTAAGCAAGTTTTACCTTTTGTATGGCTTATACTTTTTGGGCTTTTTAGTTTCTTTGCACCTTTTCTTATAGACAGCATAAGCTTTTTCAAAGCAAAAGCCGTAAATGTTTACGGAGACCAAAATATACCGCCAAAGGTAGTGGCAGATGCCATAGGAGCTTACAAAAGAAACTGGCTTTTTATGAATGCATCTGGCATCAAAGATAAATTAGAAAAAGCCACCGGCAACGCTGTAGCTTCAGTGGCTATAAAAAAAGATTTGAAGGGTATATTAAATAACGACGTAGTGGTAGATGTTTATATAAAAGAAAGAAAACCCATTGCGGTTGTGGTAAACCAAAACAAAAGCTATCTCATGGATAACAAAGGTAATTTGTTTGATAAAAAATACTTCAACACCAAAGGCCTAACCATTATATATACACCAGATATAGAAAAAACCCAAAAAGAAGTTAAGCTGTGGCTAAAGCCTATAGCAAATTATTTAAAACAATTTAAAGACAAAAATATATTTATTACCAACAGCGGTATTTTTGTAGATATAAAAGATATAAACGGGGAGATTATACTACCACTTTCAAACAAATACGATAAAAAGCAACTTTTAGAGAGGCTAAACATAATATTAAACTACGGCCCTAGTTATCTCGCAAACAAAATAGTGGATCTGCGCTACAACAAGTTTATAACAATAAGAGAAAAAGAAAACAACCAAAAATCTTTAAACCCTACAAAAACTACCGCAACCCCAAACAACCTTTGAATGTTCACATAAATTTTATGTTTCTTTCATAATTCTTATATATAATATTTCAGAGGAGAAATATATGGAAAGAAGAGAATTTTTAAAAAACATTCTTGCAGGTGGAATAGGCTTAGGCATTGGTAGTGCTTTTGGAAGCACGTTTAAAATCCCCACAAAAGAACAAACAAAATCTACCAATATAAAGCCACAAATAGCTTTAACTATAGACGACGGATGGTTTGATAGAGAAAAAATGGTAAATATAGTAAATTATTATCAAGTGCCGGCAAACTTTTTTATCATAGGAAGAGTTATAGAAGAGGACCCAAAACCATGGATAAACGCCATAGAAAACGGGCATGAATTAGGATGTCACACTTACTATCACGACTTCTTCTCAAAAGAAACTATATCTAAAATAGACGAAGACTTTAGCCTATATGCAAAAACGTTTATAGACAAGCTTGGAAACGAGAATTTTAACAACATAAAGCATTTTAGATATCCATACGGAGACGTTGGCAATTATACGAATAAAAAGTATATCGATTCTCTTATAAAAGCCCATAGTTGGGATATAGCTTGGTGGGATTTGGATTTATCTTTTTATCATAGACCTCATTTTGGTGTTTATAAAAACCCCATACAACCTTTAGATAAATTTAAAATTTATATGGAACATATGGAAGAATTATCTATGAAACTTGGCAGACCAACAAAAACAAAAGTCTTAATGCACTTTAAATATCCAGACGATCTTACACTAAAAGATGTTATAGAGTATTCTTTGAAACGAGGCTATGAAATAAAGAGATTATCAGAGTTAGAAGCTTAAACAAAACTTTTCGTGGTGTGATATTATATTTTTATGCACCACGAAAATAATGCTTTTCTTGGAATAATAGGTGGAAGTGGTTTATATAAAATATTTGATGATGTTGAAGAACTAGATATAGATACTCCTTTCGGTAAACCATCTTCCAAAATATTTTTAAAAAATGGTGTTGCCTTCTTATCAAGGCATGGTATAGACCACTCCATACCACCTCATCTTGTAAACTATAGAGCAAACATCTACGCTTTATATAAAATAGGTGTTAGAAAACTAATAAGCATAGGGGCTACAGGTGGTATAAACACACTTTTTAAAAGCGGTGATATTGTTATAACATCCGATGTTTTAGACTTTACCAAATCAAGAGTATCAACGTTTTTCGAAGGGGTGTTTTCCAAAGACATAGATGAAGAAGATACACCTTTTTATAGGCTTTTAAAAGCTAAAAAAGTAGTACATACAGATATGTCAAACATCTTTTGCGAAGAGATGATAGGAATAGCAAACGAAACACTAAGAGAATTGAATTTACATTTTTATGTAAAGGGTGTATACGCTTGTACCGAAGGTCCAAGATTTGAAACTAAAAAAGAGATAGAGATGCTAAAGCATTTAGGGGCAGATATGGTAGGTATGACAGCGTGCCCAGAGGTCTTTTTAGCAAGGGAAACAGGTATGCATATACTACATATAAGCATAATAACAAATCCTGCCGCTGGCATAGAAGGTCACAAGCTTACCTCGAAAGAAGTGATAGATATGATGAAACAAAAAGACGAGGAGATTAAAAAGTTTTTAACGCTTTTCATACCAAAAGCCCAAAAACAATTTGTATGCCAATGTGAAAGCGTATTAGAAGGTGCAGATGTATGAAAACAATAGATGTAAGCGATAAGATAGAAACCCTAAGAGAAGCAAAAGCCTATGGCTTCATAGAGCTTAGCAAAGAAACCATAGAAAAGATTAAATCAAATCAATTGCCAAAGGGCAATCTCATAGAAGCTACAAAATTGTGCGCTTTATATGGTGCAAAAGCTACTCAACAAATACTTCCATTTTGTCATCCTATAAGCATTGACTTTGTAGAAGGTGAGGTAAACATAAAAGAAAACGGCATAGAAGTGTTTGCTACAGTAAGAGGAATAGCTAGAACCGGCTACGAAATGGAAGCACTAAACGCCGTAAATACAATGCTTTTAAACATATATGACATGTGTAAAGGTATAGATAAAAATATGGTGATAAAAGAAATAAAGCTTTTATCTAAAAAAGGTGGAAAGTCTGATTATTTTGAAGATTTATCTGGAGAAAAAGCGGCTGTCATAGTCCTAAGCGATAGAGCTTCCAAAGGAGAATACGAAGATAAAAGCGGCAAAATAGCTATAGAAATGTTAGAAAATCTAAAGGCGGAAGTAGTTCATTATGAAGTCATACCAGATGATAAAGATATATTGATAGATCGTCTTAAAAGCCTACAAAACACTGCAAACATTATTATAACGAGTGGTTCCACTGGTTTTTCAAAAAGAGATATAGCACCGGAAGCCACTAAAGAAGTTATAATAAAAGAGATGGTAGGTTTTGAAGAGATAATGAGAGTTTATGGTTATAGAAAAGTGCCAAAAAGTATAATGTCTAGGGGTGTTTGTGGTATCATAAACGAAAACTGTATAGTGATAAACCTACCTGGAAGTAGCGGCGGCGTAAAAGACAACCTTAGCATGATAGGTGGGTTAATCAAACATGCTCTTAAAATGGCAAGAGGTGAAGGACATTGAAAAAGTATGAAAATATAATGTTGACATATGTTAACATGTTAACAGTTTTGTTAACAAATAATACCAGTGATTTTTCAAGAAATGTTATTTTACAAGAAAAAATTTATTGGCATTATATTTGATAGGAGGTGCTTATGAAAAAGATAGAGGCTATTATAAAGCCTTTTAAATTGGACGAAGTGAAAGATGCTTTAACGGAAATTGGTATAGGTGGTATGACAGTTATAGAGATAAGAGGTTTTGGACAGCAAAAAGGGCATACAGAAGTATATAGAGGTACAGAGTATGTGATAGATTTCTTACCAAAAATAAAAATTGAAATAGTGGTAAAAGATGAAGAAGTTGAAAAAGTGGTAAACACTATTATGAAATCAGCTCAAACTGGAAGAGTAGGCGACGGTAAGATATTCATCCTACCGGTAGAGGATGTAATACGTATAAGGACAGGAGAAAGAGGAGAATCTGCTATTTAAATAAGAAGCTAAATTTTTATTAAGGAGGTTTAATATGAATCAAGCAAAAGCTCAAGAGGTCTTGGACCTAGTCAAGAACGAAGGCATCGAGTATGTGGATCTTAGATTCTCAGATCCGTTTGGCCAATGGCAGCACCTTACCATACCAGCCTATGAATTATCTATGGATACGTTTGAAAACGGAAGAGGCTTTGACGGTTCTTCTATAAGAGGCTGGCAATCTATAAATGAATCAGATATGTTAGCTTTTCCAGATCCAGAAACATGTTTTATAGATCCTTTCATGGAAAATACAATTGTGATGATATGTGATATCTACGACCCCATTACAAGGGAAAGATATGGAAGAGACACAAGATACATAGCTCAAAAAGCAGAACAATATCTCAAACAAACAGGTATAGGCGATGTAGCTTATTTTGGTCCTGAAGCTGAATTTTTCATATTTGATTCT
>Ga0080003_1000813_pt1 | contig 18916 bp, 15 predicted proteins | sample JossMetagenome_FD_69206 | JGI IMG/M metagenome (GOLD analysis project Ga0080003, IMG submission 69206) | Hot spring microbial communities from Joseph's Coat, Yellowstone National Park, USA - JC2_E (SPADES assembly) (version 2) | ecosystem: Environmental > Aquatic > Thermal springs > Hot (42-90C)...
ATGTCATTCCGACAAGTACATACAATATAAAAGCTACCAAGGAATATAATTTTAATTCAATTATTTTTTCTTTTTCTTCCTTTATTACTATAAATGGCAATACTAATCCAACTATTATTTCCGATACTATAAAAAGAAACAGATATTCTTGTATGCCAAAGTTTATTATCATTTTAATATTTTATTGTTTTTAAAATATAAATTTATCTCAATAGAGAAAAAATATAACTCAGTTTAAAATATTATAAAGTTGAGATCTATGTATTTAATAAAAATTGTGGTGTTGTTGGCGTATATATAATTGTTATGTTACTATTTATGTATGTATACTGAGCATCTGGAAGTACATTACTAATTACTAAATAATAGCCACCATTAGCTAATTGATATGTATTTAATGTAATATCTGTGTTAAATGTTGCTGATTCACCACCATAGTAGTATGCTGGGCCTGTAAAGGACCATGCTTCTTGTTGATATAAACTTTCAAAATAATTAAATTGATCTGGTGTGAATAAAAATAATTCAACAGGGCTTGTTGAGGTAATATTTACAACTAATTCTACATATTTACTGTTTGTTGGTGAGTTATATTGTATTGGTAAGTATATATAATACTGAGGAGAAAGACCTTCATTAATCGTTGAAACTGTAATTGTTGTAGGTCCATTGCACCAATTGCTTAGCTCTATAACTAACCAAGTAGCATTTTCAAGTTCTACTGAACATCCATGAGATTGAAAGTATTGTGGAACATCTATTGATCCTACTATTTCAGTTACTGGACAAGAACCAATGATTGTATAAGTTGGCCCGTAGCCAATATAATATCCATAATATGTATAATTGCTATCTATTAAACCCTTCCAATGGATCGGAGCCTCTGATTGAAGGAGTTGTACATAATCTTTTGGAGTATAGCCATTCGGATATAATACTTCCTCATCAACTGATAAGAAATCTTGATACTGACTTAAGTATTCATCAAAGTCTTGATCGAAGTTATAGTGACTTATTGCTGGGTTTTGAATCATTGTTTTGAACCTAATATGAGCAAAGTTGTCTAGCCAAGGACAATATTGTAATGTCGGAGCACCAATTGACTGTCTGTACTGATTTACAATACTAAAGAATTGGAAAACCCATGTTGAATTTATTGTAGGCTGTGTGTATGTAATTATTGATTGTATGGTTGCTGAAATATTGTTAATGTTTGTTTGTAAGATTTTTAGTATTTGTTTTATATATGAAGGATTATCAATGACTATTAGTATTATTAATAAAATTATTATGATACGAGCAATAATTTTAATAAGTCTACTTCTCTTAGGTTTGCTCCCATTTAAATTATTATATTTATAATTATTATAATAATTATCATTATACCAGTGTTTATGCCTCTGAAATCTATTATCATTTCTATGATGCTTATGTCGTGTATAAACAATTAGTAATGATCTAATTATTTTTTTAATATTTAAGAATATTTTGCTTATTAACATCTTAAAGTTTTCTGCAATTATTTGTAAATAATTTCTTCTTATTAAGTATTTATTGCTACTTAAATTAGTAATATTAATAATAATAGCAGATAAAGTATTGTCTTTATGGTTTAAATAACTATTGTTAATAATCTTATTCCACATTAAATAATTATAATTTATTAAATTTTAAGTATATCTTTACTATAACAAAACAATTTATAATTCTCTAATGAAAAATTAAATGAAAAATGGTGCCACCGCCGGGATTTGAACCCGGGGCCTCTACCTTACCAGGGTAGCGCTCTACCGCTGAGCTACGGTGGCTATTTTCCTATCTTTTTTGATATAATATTTATATATTGTGGATTTATACTATAAATATATTCATTGTTATCCACTTCTCTTAATAATATACCATGTTTATACATTTTATTCAAATATTTTGATACGGTATTCCTTGGAAGATTTAATATTCTAGATATTTCTCTTGAAGACATTTTATTTTTATATAATATCTCTAAAATTCTTTTTTGTGTATTTGATAATTTTATATCACCTTCAAAATTCTTTATTTCTTCTAAATCCTTATTTATATTATTTATCCCTTCCTCTAATAAATTATTTAATTCAATAAATATCTGCCTAACATTATTATTGTTCTTTCTTATTAAATTTCTCAATATCTTTTCATCTATATTTACTTTTCCCTTTAATTTTTTATTTATTAGTTTTAATATTTCATCTTCTGGAGGAAATTTCATTTCAATCTTTCTATATAGTCTATTTAAGAAAGATAAGGTGGCATTCATTACTTGTGGAGATGGTTGGATTAACATTATTGAATGGACAATCTTATTATCATATAAATATTTTAGTTTTTTAGATAATTCTTCTGAAAAATTATAATATTCATCTAATATCAATACTATAGGTAATTTATTTTCAAATTTAAAGAATAAAAACTTAATATATTTGTTTTTTTCAATTATATCATTTATATCCTTATCTTTTTCATATTCTCCATTTATATATATTATATTATAATCATCTGATAGATCTCTTTTAATTTTAAATGCTAAAGAAGTTTTTCCAGACCCAATTGACCCATATAATAGAAATATTTCTCCATTTATTATAGAATCTTTTACCATTTTTATTACATCATCTACTCCAACCAAATCTTCATTTGGTCTTATATCTAAAGGATTTTTAAAGAACCCGTATTTTTTCCACCACATCTTATTTTATATTATTTAATAATTCTATATATGTTGATATTGACCATAATTGATGTAAAGCCCCTACTGGTTTTAATTCATATGCACTAGACCTCTCTGGTAATGTTCCTATCATTTTTATCAATCTTTCATCAGCTTTTGTAATACTATTTATTATATTACTGTATTTTTCCTTATTTAAATTATATAGATCCATAGCAGCAATGTTGTTTATAAAAATCCATGAATCTCCATTATGCATTGATTTTCCTTCATTTCTAAAATAATTATCTTCATTGCTATATGGAATAAATTCTTTGTCAAATATAGATAAACTACTAATTCCACCCCATTTTAGATATAATTGCGTTAATGAATAATCAAATATATTTTCCCATTCATAATTTGAAAAAATCTTCGGATAAAAGTAATAAGATAAAAATACATTGCATCTTATCTTCTTATTTTTTATATCATCATATAATGAATAATCTGATAAATAATTCTTTCTAATTGAATTCTTTATTTTTTCAAGTTTTTCTTTATATTCATCTTTTTTTGTATAATTATATAAATTATCATATACATTTGCCATTAAAAATTGTATTTCTATTGGATAAATTCTGTTTAACGTATCCATCCACGTTTCATTTGGATATGCCTTAAATAAAAATATTTTTTCATCTAAATAATTATCTTCAAATAATTTTAATTTTTCTATTATATTATTTATCAATTTATCAAATAGTTCTTTTTCAAATAAATCTTTAAATTGAAATAATCTAAAAATGTATAATCCTATTCCATCAGAATTTCCAACATTTTCATTTTTTATATTCTTTAATCTTCCATCTAGTAAAAAATAATTTGAATATTCAATTAACTTATTCTTTACAATATCTTTATTAATATAATATAACCCATTTAATGAAATTAATAGATCTCTGCTCCACTCTTGAAAATACCATGGAAAACCTGCGGAAACATTATTGTCATAAATAAAAGATAATAATCTATTTTCAATCAAATTATTTCCATTTAAATTTTCTTTATCATTTTTATATATTATTTCCAATTCCTTTGCATAAAAAGAAAATGGTAAATATACATATCTTTCAAATGGAGGGGATTTTCTATATAGATCATAATTATAGTTTACCTTTATCCATTTATTTAATTCTTGATAAACTTCAAATCCTCCTATTATTACTTCATAGTTTAAATCTCCTTTATTAAATTTTATTTTTACATAATCCTTATTTTTTTCATTATTATATATTCTTCCCCATTCATCTATATCATATAAATATCTTATATCGAAATAAACATTTAATGTAGAATATTTATTTGTTTTATATATTAATTTATTATCTATTAACTTATATTCCTCCCATCCATCTTTATATATTATTTTTAAATCATTATAGTCCTTTAATATTACCTTTTCAATTTCATTATAATTTATATCTCTATTTTCTATTTTTTCTATTATTTTGATAAAATTGTTGTTATAATATTGTAATAAACCAAAATATCTACTGTTATATAGTAGAGGTAAAAACAAAAAGGAGCCTTTATTATTTATAACAGCATAATCAAAATTTTCTAACTCAATCTCCTTTTCCATACACATATCTTTATTAAAAGATTTATAATTATTTTTATTTATTTTTTAATTATGAAAATATTATTTTTATCATGGGGAGTGTTTCCTCAGAAAGGCGGAGGATTAGAAAAAGTAACATATTATTATTTAAAATATCTTGATTATTTTAATAACGATGTCTATTTATTTATTTTAAACCTGACTGATGATGTAAAATCTTTTTGGAATAATAAATTAAAGAATTCAAAAATCTTCGGATTAAATATGAAGATATATCAATCATATATAGATTATTTTAAATATGAGTCTTTTACTTTGTATAAGAGGAAAATTATAGATTATAAAAAAGCAGTAATTGAATATAAGGATAAAACATTAGATTTATTGAAAAAAATGAAATTAGATTTTGATGTTATATATGCATATGACTGGTTAACTGCTTTAGCGGGTATGGAAATAAAGAAAATATACAAAAAACCATTGGTTATTCATTTTCATTCTTTAGTATATGATAGAGTCGGTGGCAATCAAGATGTATTAAAATATTTATATGATTATGACTATGGAATAGAGTTGGAAGCCTGTAAAAATGCAGATAAAATTATAGTAGTAAGTAAAAGAGAGAAGGATATATTGGTAAAATATTATAATTGTGATGAAAAGAAGATTGATGTAATATATAATGCCCCAGATGATGATTTTAATATAAAAGAAAAAATAAATAGTAAAATAAAAGAAAAATATAAAATAGTATTATATCTTGGAAGAATGACAATGCATAAAGGCCCAGATTATTTATTAAAAGCGGCTAAAAAAGTTTTGGAAAAAAGGAAAGATGTATTATTTATATTTGCAGGAACTGGAGAAATGCTGGAACAATTGATAAAAATGGCTGCAGATTTAAATATATCGAAAAATGTAATATTTACTGGATGGGTTGATGATGATCTAGCAGAATATTTATATTCAATAGCAGATATATTTGTTTTACCATCTATATCAGAACCATTTGGTTTAACTCCATTTGAAGCTTTAAAATATAGAGACTTTATTATAATATCAAAACAAACAGGTGTATATGAAGTATTAAAAAAGGCATTGGCAGTCGATTTCTGGGATGTAAATAAAATGGTGGATTATATATTGGCATTATTATCCTATCCAAAATTGGGAGAATATGAGGTAAAATTATGTTTGGATGATATAAAGAATTTATCTTGGGAAGATTCTGTAAAAAAATTAATTTCTATTTTCAATAGCCTGGTTTAATTCTATATCTTTTAGAATATTCATATATGATATAAAAGAATCATATGGCGTCGCAAAAGCTTCTTCTCTAAAATATTTATGTACATCTCCATCACTATTGTATTTTAAACTCATATAATAGAAGTTATCTGAAGTTGATAGATATCTTAGGGTATTTAATGTTTTTTCATCATTTTTATACTTTCTATATAATTCTCTCAAATAATCTAAAGCCTCCTTCTGTATACTATCTCCGATCCATGCAGATAGATCTCTCTCAATATCGGCCCATGATATTAGTTCTGGAATATTTAATTCATCCTTATAATTAAGTTCTTCTGCAGCTTCAGTTATATTATATGTCTCAAAATATTTTTCTTTTCCAATATATTCAAATAATTTATTCCAGAATTCAAATATCCCAGCTTCCCTCCATATATGTTCTCCTATTGTTTCAAAATCCATAAATATATTTATTATATCTCCTGGAGTACTCTTTAACCATAAATAATATTTATCTGCAGTTAATGGATATTCTGGCCAATTCTTATTTGTAAATCTAAATCCTATATCATCAGACAATCTATAATTTCTTAATAATAATCTTAAATTATTTATTTTTAATTTATAAACATAATTTTGACTTCTATTTCCTAAAATTTTTTCAGCTCCTTCAGTTAATGCTACTTTATATCCTAAAGAATATACAATTTCTCCAATTTCATTGTTGAATACAAGTTCGAAGTTTCTGAAGCTTCTAGATTTATAATTAAATATTTCTTTTATTTTCTTTTTATGCAATTTTATTTGATTAATAAATTCATCCTTATCAATTAAATATGCCAATGAATGATAGTAAGTTTCTGATACAATTTCTACATTTCCAGTATCTACTAATTTTTTCCATAATTCTAAAATTTCTGGATGATATAATTCTAATTGCTCAATTAATGTTCCAGAAATTGAAAATGATACTTTTATATCATATTTTGTAATATTATCATATATTATTTCTAATGCTGGTTTATAACATTTATATACAACCCTATCTAATATCCTTTTATTTAGATCATCGTTGAAATAATTTTTTGATCCAATATCGAAAAAGGAATAATATTTTATTCTTCTTGGCTGATGTGCATGGAAATAAAATACAATGCCTGTCATAAATATTTTTTAAAGATATAATAATATAAAATTTAATATGATTGAAGTTGATGATGAAAAACAAGCTTTTATCACTATTGATGGACAAAAATTATATGGTCTTCAAGACCTATTAATTTGGTTATACAATACAGATCAAGATAAATTCAATTATCATAAAGATCATTTTCCAGAATGGATAAAAAATTCATTAAAAGAGGAAAGTTTATATGAAAAGATAAAAGAAGCAAAAGATAAGGAAGAATATATAAAGATTATAGGAAATTTCTTAAAAGCCCATGAAATATATGTAAAGAAAAAAATTTCAAAAGAAGAGGCTGAAGTAAAATTTTCAAAATTATTGGGATTATGATAGTATCTTTTATATCATTAAAGGGAGGAGTTGGAAAAACTACATTAGCAAATAACCTTGCAGCATATTTAAAGAAAGAATATAATTATAAAGTATTGATAATAGATACAAATGGAACCTATTCTTCAAATTTAATATTTCTAAATAATGAAAAATTCTTTGGAAATAAAATATATCAGGGAATAAAGGTATTACCATACTTTCATTTAAAAATTATAGATAATTTAGATTTTAGTGTTAATGATTTAAATTATTTGAAAAGATATTATGATGTAATTGTTTTTGATGTCCTTCCAGATATAAACTACATATTAAATATTGAAAAAATATCAGATATAAATTTTCTAGTAATAAATCCAGATTTTTATTCTTTATATGTAAACAAAAAATTATATGAGCTTTTAGATAAAAATAAGGTTAAAATAGTATTAAATAAATATGATAAAAGTATTGAAATAGATTTTATAGAAGATGTATTTAACAAAGAGGTATATACAATTATTCCAATAATTAAAGATTTTAGTAATTATCAATTTCAATATCAACCAATTTCATTTTATAATGAAAAATCAAAAGCATTGAAATATATAGATGAACTAGCATATTGTATAACTGGTAATAAAAGGAAGAGAAGCATATTTGATATTATATTTAGATGATACTATTTGAACAATCTTGGGAAGTATGCAATAAGGTAGGAGGAATATACACTGTAATATATACTAAGGCAAAGCATATAAAAGAAAAATATAAGGATAAATACTTTTTGATTGGTCCATATAAAAATAATTCAGAATTTATTGAGTTAGATCCTCCAAATTATATAAAAGAGATAAATCATCAATTAGATGGAATTAAAGTACATTATGGATATTGGAATATTGAATCAAAGCCAGATGTATTTCTAATAGAATTTGATGAATTTTTTAATAAAGAAAGAAATTTATGGAAATATAAATATTGGGAATGGTATAAAATAGATTCTCTAAATTCAGACTTTACTTTTGATGAACCATTATTATGGTCTGTTGCTGTTGGTATATTTTTAGAAAAATTAGATAAATATTTTAATGAGAAAAAAATACTGCATGCACATGAATGGTTGTCTGGTGGTACAATATTATATATAAAGAAAAATAATCTAAATTATAAAACGATATTAACAATTCATGGGACAGTTATTGGGAGAACACTATCTGAAAAAAATGCAAATGTAGAAAATGCATTGAATATAATAGATCCCGATAAAGATTCATATAGATTGGGAATAAATTCAAAACATCAACTGGAAAAGCAAGCAATATTAAATTCAGATATATTTACAGTGGTATCTGACAATTTAGGAGAGGAGGCATATAAAATATATAAGAGAAAACCAGATTATATAACATATAATTATATAAATGTAAAAGAAAAAGAATTATTTAATTATTATAAAATTTCAAAGAGGTGGATAGATGAATTTTTAACCTGGTATTTTTATCCATATTATGATTTACCAGAAAAATATTTACTAATATATACTATTGGTAGATATGAGCCATATAATAAAGGTTTAGATCTATTTATTGATCTATTAAAATATTTAGATGAAAATAGATTAAATACTATTGCATTTATTTTTGTTCCTTATAGTATTAAAGGACAAAATAATGATATAATTGGATCTTATAAAGAATATATTAAATTGAAGGAAAATATAGAAGAAAACATACATTTAATTATCAGATCTTTATATAATGGAAAAAATATATTAGATAAGTTAGATAGAATAAAGAATAAAAATCCACCAATCTGTACTCATGATGTAGAAAATAATATTATAGTTGAAAGATTAAGAAAAAATAATTTAGATAATGATAAAAATAATTATGTAAAAGTAATATATGTTCCAGTTTATCTAGGAAATGATGTATTATTTAGTTTGGATCCAGAATATATATTACCAGCATTTGATTTTGGGATATTTTTATCAAGATATGAGCCTTATGGATATACGCCCTTAGAAGCATTAAATAATTTTGTTCCGATTGTTTTATCCAATAAAATGGGATTTTATAGAAACTTAATAAATAAGAATATAGGTCATGAATATATAATTAATGTAGATCCAAACAATTTAGATAAAGAATTTATATATAATAAGTTTTTACAATATTATAATTTGGATTTATATAATAAAATGGAAATAAAAAAACAAATGTATGAAATATCTAAGAAATTTGATTGGAAAAATAATATAAACGAATATATAAGTATTTATGAGTCTATGTAATAATTTAAAAGTAATAAAAATTAATTTTGATATATGGCATCATTTGCAGATTTTATAATAAACCTAGTAAATTTATTAGGAATAAATATGATATTTGTTTTTCTATTTTATTTTGGAATATTATATTTTCTAATAAAATTCTTAATGGATAGTATTACAAAAAAAGATGAAAAAGAAGGAAAGAAAGATATAAATAGTGCATTAGCATTTATTATATCAATTTCTGCATCATTATTATTAACAACATTTACTGGTTTTGTATTATATACTCAATATTTTGTAGCTTTTATAGTTTCAATGATTTTAGTATTCTTTTTCTTTATACTTTTAGCATCCTTCTTAACAAATGGTAAAATGTTTGAATTAATAGAAAAAAGAATGATTTCAAGTGAAGGAAGGTCAGGTAGTGCTAGATATATACCATTTATAATGATAATATTTATTGTTTTATTTGCTTTATTAGCTATGTATTATGCATATCAAAAGTATTTTTTATCAATAACCCTTGGTACATCTCCACAGGCACAGATTTATATGATAACTTTTAATCCTTATATATTATTTGCAATGATATTTTTTGTTTTAATAGGTATATTTTTAATATTCTCTGGTACTGGTGGATCTGAAAAACAAGAAGCAAAAGGTGGAGATAAGGGAAAATCTGGGTGATTATTTTTTTATTTCTTCAACCATACAATCGTCTCCGCACAATTTTCCTATATCTGAATAAAATTCCGATAATAACCCAATCGGGATTTCTAATATTGCTTCATAATTTTCACCCCAATTTTCCTTTATAATTTTATATTTGCTCTTTATTATTCCAATTATTTTTAATTTATTTGGATATACTGTAAGTTTTATATTTTTATATTCGATCTTTAATGGATATTTTTTTCTTATTTCTTTTAAAACCTCCTCAGCTTGTTTTTCTACAGGTTTATTTATATCTACATTATATTTTATCATTTCAAATAATTCTTTTGCTCTTTCATATGTTAATGGCATATTATTTTTGCTATCATATGCTATTCTTCTTATATATTCAATAATTTGTTTTTTCCTCTCTTCGATTAATTCTCTCTTATATTCTGTTGGTAATGGAATTTCAGAATTCTTTAATATTTCTTTAGCAACTTCAAGAACATCTGTGGTTCCAAAAACTTTCTTTAGAGATTCTCCTGATGCCCTTTCATTCTTTCTAGAGTCTTTAAAAATTTCTTCTACAGCCAATACTTCCTTTATATCTTGTATCTTCCCTTCCTTATATTCAAAAGCCTTTCTTAAATATACAATTATCTCAAAATTATAACCTTCTTTCTTATATTTTATACTTATTTCTGTATCTTTATTCTTCATATAATTCTTTTACTTCATGATTTTCAAGTGTTTTAACTTTATAACCTTTCTTTACATATGATAATATTAATCTCTCATATGCAAAATTATTTCCTAAATACTCTTTTAATACATCTATTCCAAATTTAATTGCCTCATTTAAATCCATTTCTTTATATTTTTCTTCCAGTATTGGTGTAATCTTGTCTTCGCCCTCTCCAATTACAACAGCTTTATATCTATAGAATATTCCAGAAGGATCTAATGAGAATAACTTTGGTTCACCATCTTTATCTATTCCTCCAACTATTAATGATACAGCAAAAGGTCTTACCCCACCAAATCTTGTATAAGATTGCATTATATCACTTATTTCTCTTACTAATAGTTCTATATCTATTTGTTTTCCATATTGTAATTTATGCTGTTGAGCAATTTCTCTTGCATTATCTATAAGTACTCTACCATCTGGTATAAATCCAGAGAATGTTCCAATTATGTTATCATCAATTTCCATAATTTTTTCAATAGAGTCTGTTATAATTAATTTGCTTGGAATTTTCTTATCTGCAATTATTAATATACCATCTTTTGTACATATTCCAATTGCTGTTGATCCAGCTTTTGCAGCCTGTTTTGCATATTCTACTAATATTAATTTTCCTTCTGGTGAGAATATTGCCCATCCTCTATCCATTGGTCCAAATTGTCCAACATCAGTTTCCATAAGGATAAAATTTAAGATATATTTAAAAAGGATTTTGCACCTTTTAATATTTTAAATATTTTAAATTTTTTTATATTTTGTAGATATAATAAAAAAATTATCTTATACAGATGTTTTTTGTTTATAGACAAAATAATTCTTTTATTTATTTCTATTTTATTCAAATGTAAATCATAATAATATATATATCCAAAATATTTAATAAAATCTTTTTTTAATTTTTCTTCATCGAAAAAATCTATTAAAATATATCTTTTTTTAATTTTTAGAGCCTTTGGTAATATTACCATTCCTCAACATTATTCATCTTTGCTTCAATATCTTTAAGATTTAATTTTTCTAACATTTCCTTATATCTATTTCTTATTGTAACTTCAGTTATTCCAGCAACTTCTGCTATATCTTTTTGAGTCTTTTGTATTCCATGCTTTACACATGCTAAATATATTGCAGCTGCAGCAACTCCTGCTGGACCTCTGCCTGCAGTTATATCAGATTCCTTTGCTTTACTAACGATATCTATTGCAGTAGATATTACTTCTGGTGGTAAGTTTAATAATGAAGAGAATCTATGTACATATTCTGTAACATCTATTGGTTGTATTTTTATCTTTAATGCTTGTAATAAGTGCTTATATGTTCTTCCCAATTCTTTTTTATGTATATTTGATGCTTTAACTATTTCATCTATTGTTCTTGCAACATCATGTATTCTACATGCTATATATGTACATGCAGCAATAACTGTTTCTACAGATCTTCCCCTAATTAACCCCTTTTCGACAGCATCTAAATATAATTTCAATGCTGTTTCTTCTACTTGTTTTGGTAATTGTAGGAATGAAGAAATCCTTTTTAACTCTTGCTGTGCTAATTTTAGATTTCTTTCATAAGAACTTGTAGATCTTTGCTGCCATTTTTTTAATTTTCTAGTTAGTGTAATATCTTCATCCTTTGATTCTGCTCTTCCAATTTCTGTTGATATCATACTTGGTATATTGGTATATCTCATTGCACTACCAGTTCTTGATAATTTTTCTGCATCTTCTGAATTTATTGTCCTATTTTCCTTTCCTAAATATTGAACTTCTTCAATTACATAACCACATTTTGCACATACTAGTTCTGCTGTCTTCTCATTGTATATAAATTCTGTACCTCCACATACTGGACATTTCAATTCAGGATTTTTTATAAGCTTTTGGACCATAATAAATTTTTAAATATTATGTTTATAAAGGTAACCTTTTAAGCATTATCAATTTTTTACTATTAATCAATGAATATCATCTCTAATAATTTTTATATCATTTTGTTAGAACGTCAAATTGCCTTCTTATCCATATTATAGAAAATACTGCTAGAGAAAATATTATTACTTCTATTGGACTAAATATTATTGAGAATATTGGTAACAAAGCAATAGTTACAATAGATGCAATATAAAATGGAGTATTTGATAGTATTAATATATCTCCAATAAATTTATTGGAATATACATATCCTCTTCTAATTGATAGATATGGAGATAATAATATTCCTACTGGTATTATTGATGAATATGTAAAGAAAAATAAGAAATTAAAGAAATAATAAACAAAACCATATAATAATGTTGAATAGTATGATATATATTTTATTGATGAATATATTATCCACAATATTATTGTAGAAAACAAGAATATCCTTAATAATTCATCATTTCTTACTTCTATATTTTTATTCCTTCCAAGCCTTTTATATTCTATTACTATTGGTTTCATGGAAAATATTACTGGAACAAATAACCCAAGAGTAATTATTGATATTATAATTGTAATTATGTAACTTAGATTATGCCTCCTTATATATGCAAAATTTAGTTCAGTTTTCTTTGAAATCTTTATTTTTAGTTGTTTTATATAATTATAAAAGAATAATATCACAAAAATAGATATAATAACATATACGAACAAGTTATATCTAAATATGAAGAATAATATTACTTCTAAAATGATTAATAAATAATAAAAGAATAAATATGGTTCTCTTTTATAAAATAATATTTTTAATTCTGCAATAACATTATCTAAATAAATATATAAACCATAAAATGATGAAACTAAATTAAATATAAATAAAAATATAAAGTATGAAATTATTGTATAAATTATTGAGAAAAATAAATTAGCTAGTCCAATAAATAAATTATCCCAATGATTAAAGGATAAGAAAAATCCTATAATTATTAAATAATATACTATTCTTCTATCTATTTTTATGTATTCAAACATATTTCATCTTTTTATTTTTAACTTTATAAAATATATTATGCCTGAAAATAACATAATCTCAATAAAAGATCTATATAATATATTCAAATTTAAGACTACGGAAGAAATAGATGTATCTGAAAAAATATCGGAGCAGATTATTGGACAAGATAGGGCATTAGATATAATTAAAAAGGCTGCTAAGCAGAGAAGACATGTTTTGTTGATAGGAGATCCAGGTACTGGTAAATCTATGTTAGCTCAGGCATTAGCAGAGATATTATCAGAAGATAAGGATCAAGTTAGAAATTTGGAGGATATGTTGGTATTTCCAAATCCAAATGATGAATACCAACCAATAATAAGGACAGTTCCAATGGGAACTGGTAAAAAAATTGTAGAAGAAATTAGAAAAAGGATATTGGAGCAAACAAAAATGTTCCAATATTTTTATATTATATTATTATTTATATCTGCATTTACTCCAATGTACTTTTACTATGCAGGAAATTATATAATGGCTGGTGCAACATTTATTGGATTCATGATTTTAATGGCAAGTTTATCTTTTTCTTTCCAAGTAATGCAAAAACAAATAATGAAAAATGTACCGAAACTATTAGTAGATAATTCAAATAGAACTTCTGTACCTTTTGTAGATGCTACAGGCGCATTTGAGGGTATGCTATTTGGGGATGTATTACATGATCCATTTCAATCTGGAGGTCTTGAAACTCCAGCTCATCAGAGAGTAATTGCGGGTGCAATACATAAGGCAAATAAGGGTGTATTATTTATAGATGAAATTGCGACATTAAGACCGGAGGTTCAGATAGAACTATTATCTGTTTTACAAGAAAAGAAATATCCAATATTTGGAAGATCTGAGCGATCTGCTGGTGCAATGGTAAGAACTACTCCAGCTCCTACTGATTTTGTACTTGTGGCGGCGGGAAATTTGGAAACATTACAAAAATTACATCCAGCATTTAGATCAAGAATAAGAGGATATGGATATGAAGTATTTATGAATTCTGAAATATTATTTACGGAAGAAATTGCAAATAAATTTGCCCAATTTGTTGCACAAGAAATTAAAAAAGCTGGTAATATACCATCTTTTACAAAAGAGGCAGTAATAGAAGTTATTAAAGAAGCTCAAAGAAGATCTGGAAGGAAAAATTATCTAACATTAAGATTAAGAGATTTGGGTGGATTAGTAAGATTGGCAGGAGACATTGCGAAATCAAAAGGAAAAGAGTATGTTGAACCAGAAGATGTTATGGAGGCAAAAGAAAAAGCATTAACAATTGAAGAACAATTATCCAAATATTATATTGAAAGAAGGAAAGAATATCAAATAATAAAAACTGAAGGATATGAAGTTGGAAGAGTAAATGGATTGGCAGTAATTGGATCAAGATTATATTATTCTGGATTGGTATTACCAGTTGAGGCAGAAGTTGTTCCTGGAAAAGGTAGTAGGGAAATTATTGCTACAGGAAATTTAGGAAAAATTGCAAAAGAAGCAATAGTAAATGTATCTACAGTAGTAAAAAAGAAATTTGGAGAAGATTTAAAGAAATATAAAGTTCATGTTCAATTTTTGCAAACATATGAAGGTGTAGAGGGAGATTCAGCTTCAATAACTGTTGCAACTGCAATAATATCTGCATTAAAGAATTGGCCAGTAAGACAGGATCTAGCAATGACAGGATCTTTATCAATAAGGGGAGAAGTATTGCCGATTGGTGGCGTAATAGCAAAAATAGAAGCTGCAATAGAATCTAAATTAAAAGAAGTTATAGTACCAGAGGGTAATTATAATGATATACCGGAAGACTTATTTGATAAGATAAAAATAACACCTGTAAAAACAATAGATGAAGTTATAGAGATTGCAATTGCTAATAAGATTTAAAAGTTTTTTTATGAATGAATTTTTATGAGAAAAATATATTTATTATCATTTTTTTTATTTTTCTTATATTCAGTTTTTTCTCAAGGATATAATATATGGCATTCAGAATCCTTATATAAACCAGTAACATTTTTGGGTATAAATTTGTCAAATAATGATTTATCTATAGGTCAAACATTATATTATAATGTTTATATAAATTATAGAGATATTTATTATATATCTAATGCATCATTAGTAATACAAATAATACAAAAGAATGATAATAATAATATTTATCCATTCCAATTTACATCAGATAATGAGGTATATGAATATGTAATAAAAAATATATATTTACAACCAGGAGAATATTTAAACATACCATTAAATTATACAATTCCATATAATTTACCTTCTGGATATTATTATATTGTTGCATATTTATATACGCCTCTAAGTGAAATAAATGGTTTGCCATTTATATATTATCCTAGAGTATATCAAGAATTCTATATAAATAACCCAAATAATGTTCCAGAAATTTATATTATTAAAAATGATACATATTTAAGTTCTCCCGATTTATATACATGGGGTAGTTTATTATCATCATCAGGATACTATTATTCTTCATTAAGTGGACCTTCTGGTTATGGTGTTTCAAACTATATTAATTTAACAGTTGGTGTATATTCAAGTATAAATACAAATGCTACATTGGGTATTCTAATATCCCCATGGGATGATATTTTATATAATCCAGTATATAATTATACTGAAAGTGTACAATTAAATGAAGGATATAATACAATAAATATTCCATATATAAATGTTGCAACATTGAATCCAAATGCCTATTCATTAAAAATAAACCTATTATATAATAATCAAACAGAATCAATATATAGATTAAGATTTATTGTTTTAGGCCCAACAACAAGATTAGATGGTGTTTATTTACAAGGTAATGGAAATTTAACATTTATAGTAGCACCATCTCCAGATCATTATACATATCCAGTTACCCAAAATGTAGTAGCAGAAGTTTATTCAAACACATTAGGATTTAAAGAAAATATATATTTAGGAAATATAAGTTGGAATAGTACACAATTTACTTATGTAAATCTACAATTACCATTAAATTCTACTAGCTTTGATTTATGTATAAACTTATATTCAAATAACAATTTAGATTATGGATATTGTACATATTATATTTTAAATCAATCAAATCAATATGGAATTCCAATAAGTAATCTACTTTATGTAAATTATATAAACAATTACTTCTATATATGTTCAAATATTTCTGGAATATTAAATATAGGATACAATTCTGAATCAAACATAATATATACTACAAATATAAATAATAATTGTTTAAATTATACATTGGGTAATGGGGTTTATTATATTTCCTTCTATTCATCCCAATATTCAAATCTATGGATAATAAATAATACAGTAATACAAAACAATATAAGTACAAATCAAACACAGCCAATAAATAATGTGCAAAACAATTATAATTATCCAAACTATTATTTGGTAATATTAATAATATTTATTGCAATAATATTATTTATGGTATTAAAAAAGAAAAGATTATTTATCTTTGCATTATTTTTATTACCTATATTATTTAATGTACATTCTCAAGAACTATATCTAAGCTCAAATCAAATATGTACACCTTCAGATTCATTAAATATAACAACACAAGGATTTAATGGATATATAACAGTTTCTTATGAATTTTATAATTCATCAAATCTTTCGCAGGTTTATGCAAGTGGTAATTATAATTATTTGGGTGACAATATATCTATTTATAATTATACAGTATACTTCAATAATTTGCCATTAAATTTATCAAATAACATAAATTCTACAATAATAGATTATAATATAACTGTTCAGAATTGTACAATAAGTGGTATAAATTTCCAATTGTTATCTTGTGATCAATATAATTATAATGGATCAATATATTTAAATTATCCATATTATTTTGAATATTATACAAATCCAATATATCAAGGAGCAGACGATGCAGGACAAACAATTCCAGGTTGTCCATCTTCAAATAATTTATTAAATAATACATACTTTAACTTTACATTAATTTTACCAAATGGAACGAGTATTATTACTAGAACAAACTGTTCTGGATATGGAGATCCAGATTGGGGTCAGAATTTATGTGATCTAAATATAAGTAGTTATGATACTAATGCAGGAAATTATACATCTTATGGAGAATATTATTATGATAATATTTCATTTAATCAATCATTTATTAATAATCCATTACAAGTATTAGTAGCAAGTTCTGGAGAATTTACTACTCAATCATGTTCTCATGCATGGACAATATCGGGTGCTAATTCAAATTCAAATCCTTTATCTATACAATTCTCATATTATGGACCATATTCAGGAACATATTATACATATTATAATGGAATATATGTTCTAGCACAAAATACTTCTGTAGGATTTAATGTAAGTAATGGATATAACTATTTGTGCAGTGATGGTGTTACAGGTACTACTACACCTTCTGTTGCTGCTTGGTTATATAGTTCGAATCAATATTATAATACAAATTCATTCCAGTATGTACAAGGTATATCAAATTTACCATTCAACTTTACACAATATAATGTAGATAGAAATGCTGTTTATAATATATATCCAAATGAGGGATTATTAGTTCCAGAAAATTTCCCTTCAGGAAGTTCTTACTTTACTTTATATAATTTTAGTAATAATGCAGGTTATTATGCAATATATCAAGATTATGTAAAAACAATATGTAATAATCCGATAGATTATATATGTGATGCAGATGGAACTTTATGTAATATTGGTCATATAGTAGGACAGGCAGAAGGATGGTTAAATATATCTCCAGAACCAGGATATTATTTATTAGTAATAAATCCAAATGCTACTGTATATTTACAAAATTTGACTTACTATCCATATATTTATAATATAAATCCTGGTGATGCAATTTATATTGGTAATATAGCAAATGTCGGAGTTGGAAATCTTACAATAAATATAAATTGGACTCTTCCAAATGATCCAAATAGTAGTTTCTTATTACAGCAGCAACAAAATTCTCCACTATATATTTATTTTCCAACAAATCTATGTCTACATCATGATTGTACAGTAAATTATAGTGTAACATATCAAAATTCATACGGATTAACAGCATATAGTCCTGTAACATATTATGGATATGTAAATATTAGCTGGGATACATTAAATATATATACTAATCCATCATTAACTCAAATAACATATGGACAACCTTCAAATATAACCTTAGC
>Ga0080003_1000816_pt1 | contig 18841 bp, 17 predicted proteins | sample JossMetagenome_FD_69206 | JGI IMG/M metagenome (GOLD analysis project Ga0080003, IMG submission 69206) | Hot spring microbial communities from Joseph's Coat, Yellowstone National Park, USA - JC2_E (SPADES assembly) (version 2) | ecosystem: Environmental > Aquatic > Thermal springs > Hot (42-90C)...
CTCCAACTCGCGAAGAAGATTCTGCAACACATTCAAAATCTTTTCCATTCAAATCTACCCATTCCGGTCTAAAACCAATTTCGAAATTCCACTTTCCAGAAATAAAATTCATAGGAAATTCACCAACAAAATCACCTACCCATTTGGTAGCTGGGTATTCAAAAATTTCCCTGAAATTTCCAATTTGTTCAAATTTTCCTTCATGCAAGACCCCAATTCTATCTGAAAGAGCTTCTGCTTCTGCCTGATCATGGGTAACATATATGAATGTTTTTTTCAATTTTTTCTGAATTTTTTTCAATTCACCTCTGGCAGCAAACCTAACACGTGCATCAAGATTGCTCAAAGGTTCATCCAAGAGGAATACAGATGGATCTCGAACTATTGCTCTGGCTAATGCAACTCTTTGCATTTGTCCACCACTGATTTCATTTATTTTTCTGTACATTATATCTTCAATACCTAAAATTTCTGCAGAATACTTCACCTTTTCATCAATTTCCTTTTTTCCATATCCTCTAATTTTTAATGGAAATGATATATTTTCATAAACATTCATATTAGGGTATAGGGCATAATTTTGGAATACCATAGCAATATTCCTTTTATTCGGTGGGAGGTTGGTTACATTCTTTCCCTCTATGTAAATTTCCCCAGAATCTGGCATCTCTATGCCTGCTAATAATTTTAGCAATGTAGATTTACCTGTTCCTGAGGGGCCTAATATTACAAAAAATTCTCCATCATTAATTTCTAATGATATTTTATTTATCACTGTTATTTTACCATATTTTTTTAAAAGGTCCTTAATAACAACTTTTCCAGTCATCCCTTTAAACCTCCTGCGAGATACTCACCTTTTAAATATTTTTGCAAAATGATAGTAAGTATTAAAACTGGAATAGAGACTATAAGGGCGAATGATGTAGATGCTAAAAGATTGCCACGCGTAATGTTATCATAAATTATTATTGGTAGCGTTGGTCTAATAGGAGATAAAATAATTGCATACGTAAATTCATCCCAGGAGAACATCCAAGAAAGTAAAAATGATGCTATGATTGCTGGTTTTGAAAGCGGAACTAATATTCTATAAAGTGTTCTAACCATCCCTAATCCATCAATTCTTGCCTGATATTCTATTTCTTTTGGAATTGATTGAAAAGCACCTACAAGAATAAATGTTACCAATGGTAAAACGATTAACTCCTGCATTAACGCCAAACCTATAAATGTGTCATATAAGCCAAGTGATATAAATTCAGAAGAAATGGGTATTGCTGTTACTATTGAAGGCATCATATCCACAATAAATATTATTGTAATTACTAAATATGAGATTTTTTGAGGTAACCTACTTATACCATATGCCGTGGGTATTCCAATTATTATTGATAATGTTGCAACAGAAAGTGCAGTTTTGAGACTTTTTATCATTGGATCTATTAATTCAAAACTATGAATTGCCACAATTAGATTTGAAAAAGTAATCGATATGGGATACTGAAGAGGGTATAACATTTTTAAAGTAAATTGAATGGGAGAAAATGATACTAAAAATAAAATATATATTGGATAAAAAAAGTAAATAGAAATAATTATTACACCTATGTATAATAAAAACTGTTTCCTCATTTTTTATATCCTCCCAGTTTTATTATTATCACTATAAAAACAGTAATAAAGGCCAAAAGTATGCTCGCGGCAGCAACGGAATAAAAATAAGTTGCAGTTGTTGAATATAATTCATATACCAATGTGGTTAAAAATAGAGGCCTGTATCCAACAAGAATAAGTGGAAGTGCAAAAATATTAAATTCACTTATGCCCCTTATAATCAAAGATATGGCAATAAAACTTTTTAAATTTGGTATAGTTATATAAAAAAATCTTCTAATCGGGCCAGCTCCATCAACAGCTGCTGCCTGATAAATCTCCGGTGGTATTGATACCATACCGGAAAGGAGGATCAAACTAATAAGTGGCGTATTTTTCCAGCTATCAGCCAAAATTAATGTTATTATGCTACTTGGGGTATTGGCATACCAGTTAATTGGGTGTAAACCTAAACTTAAAAGAATTGAATTTGCATAACCGCCGATTGAACTAAAAATTAAACTAAATGTAACCGCTGATACAACAGTGGCAAAACCAATGGGTAATATGACTATTGTAGAAAATATGTTTTTACCACGAAATTCTTTCATTAAAATGGAAGCTACTATAAGACCTAAAAATAACTGAAGTAACAGTGCGCCAATCGTAATAAATATTGTATTTAATATGCTATGATATAATCCGAAAGTTGTAAGTGCTAAATAATTATCCAGTGTAAACTGCCCATGTGAATTCCTAAAACTCAGGTATACTGCATCAAGCGTAGGATAAAATGAAAATATTCCAACATAAATTAATGCAGGAATTACGAAAAGATATGATATATATTTTTCCCTATTCATATGTTTACCTTTAAAAATTATAAAAAAAAATTAAGGATAGAGAGGGGTATATACCCCATTTTGATAGTTTTTAGCCACTGTACTGTTGTATGTACTCAATAGATAGTTATACATATCTGTATGATATGTATTTAAAATGCTCTGTATAGATGATGAAGAGGCCTGATCTTCAACAATTTTTACAAATGCTTCATCAATCAATGCATTCCATTCTGTAATCCATGGAACTGGTGGTCTAAAAACAGGATTTGCCATAGCTGCTTCCTCTGCTTTGTATACTATTGTTACGTTTGCGGGTAAATTCTTATATGCATTTAAATTAACTGCTGGCCAACTAAGATTCAATATAAACTCTCTCTGAACTTGTGATGATAACAAATAATGAGCCCATTGCTCTATAGCATATAGATGCGTAGCTCCACTTGGAACTGCAAGAACATCACCACCTATTAAATGATCAGAATTGGATGGACCTGCTGGACCAGGATATAAACCCAATGTATTATTTGTTAGATTATAAGGTGGAGATGTTAAGATTGAATATATATATGGCCATTGATAATCCAATATTCCATATGCACCGTTTGCAAGTCCTTTATAATTGCCCCAATAACCATGTACATAATTGGGACTAAAATATCCGTTCGTTGAAAGGTTATCCAGGTATGCAAATGCTTTTAAATCGCCGTTATCATTAATTTCCAGAGGATTTCCACCAAATTGGACCATCCATTGGAATAGTTCCGTTGCTGTACTTGCACCACCATGTCCCTGAAACATTATTTCACCTTGACCGTACTTATTTTTCAACAGTTTTCCATCATTCATCAACTCTGTTATGTTTGAGGGTGGTGAGGATATACCTGCTGAGGAGAGCATAGTTTTATTATAAAAGACGAGAGGTACATTTGCCCTTAATGGAATGAAATATATACCACCAAATGCAGTTAATTCATATGAGACAATAGATTTCATTGATGGAATCATAGAACTGGGTTCCATATTGGCTGCTATGGATGAAAGATTCATTAGATAATGCCCATAAAGCAATTCTCCTATAACCATATTATCTTCAGCAATCACAGTTGTACCAACATCGTGTGCCTGTTCTAATGTTTCTATAGATGATATTATTGATGTTGCCGATTCATCAATATATGTGATTGTAATATTTTTATATATATTCTCAAACTGAGGAATTATTGTATTTTTCATAAAAGAGGATTCACTTGGGGCAAGATCATCAAAATATGTAATTGTTATTTTCTGAGGTGTTGAAGTTATGGTTGAAGTATGTGAATAATAGCCTCCCATAAAAGATACCACTGCTACTATTACTATAACTATTGCAAAAATTGCATATAGTCTTTTTAAATTATGCTCCACTTTCTTCACCCATTAAATGAATATATGTCATTTTATTTAAATTTTTCTTTATTTTATTTAGTTTTAGAATATTTTCGAATATATTTTTATTTTTTTAATATCACAATTTAAAAAGATAATTTTAACTAATTATAACGCAATTTTTAAACACAAATAATTATTACAATTTTAAATGTTATAATTTATTCAATATTTTTTATTTTTAAATATATACATTTTATAACTAATAAAAAAATTTAAAATAAAAATATTTATAATATAAAAAAATTTTAAAATATATTTAATAAATAGAAAAAATTAAATAGAGATTCTATTTGAAGAAAAGCGAATGAAAAAAGTAAATGTTTTCCAAAAAATCGAAAATCATGGTGTGATTTTTAATAACAGAACTGCAGCGCTTATATCCAAAAATGGTGAGATAGATTGGGCATGTTTCCCAAATTTTGATTCAGAACCTGTTTTCTATTCATTATTAGATTCAAAGGATGGTGGCTTTTTTAAAATTTTTCCTGATGATAAAAATGTAGAAGGATATCAGTATTATGAGGGAGATACAAATATATTGTATACAATATTTTATAAAAATAATGAAAAAATTTTAAAGATTTTAGATTTTATGCCAACAACAAAATATTCCACTATGTATTTTTCTGAAATTCATCGTTATTTACAAGCATATTCCGATCTCAATTTAATAGTAGAATTCTCACCTTTTGGGAAAACAAAGAAGAAGGTTTTCAAAAACGAAGACACGGGTTATTTAGTTAAGCATAATAAAAGGGCAATGTTAATTTCAACACATCTAAAATTAAATGAAAAAAACAATGTTTTAAAAGGATATTATAAAATGAAAATGGGTGAGGGTTTCTGGATTGTTGTTTCCTATGGCCTTGATAAGGTTTATTCATTAAAAAATTTCAGATCTGATGAAAGGTTAAGTGAAACAAGGAATTACTGGAAAGGATGGTTATTAAAATCTAAATACAGTGGTAAATACTATGACATTGTTAACAGATCTTTGTTAACATTGAAAGGTTTATTTTTTGAACCAAACAGTTTTATGGTTGCGGCACCCACAACATCATTGCCTGAATCAATAGGAGGGGATAGAAATTGGGATTATAGGTATACATGGATTAGGGATACAACATATGTAATAGATATTTTTTCAAAACTGGGCTATTTGGATGAGGCGACAATTTTTCTGAGCAGAATAATAGATAGAATAGAAAGAGATGGAAAACTTAATTCCATATATTCTGTAAGTGGAAAAAATAATATAAATGAAAGAACAATTAAGTGGAGAGGCTATGAGAATTCTAAACCAGTAAGATTTGGAAATGATGCAGCATCACAGTTTCAGCTTGATCAGTATGGTTCTTTAATACATGCAACATATGAACTAGTTATGAATGGAGGTACCATTAACATGCATATCTGGGAAAAAATGCGTAACATTACAAACATGATTATAAATAATTGGATGAGACCTGATAACTCTATTTGGGAATTCAGAACTGAACCTAAACATTATGTTTATTCAAAGGTACTTGCATGGAGGGCATTAAAAGATATGTTAGAACTACAGGAATACTATAAAATAGATCAGGATGATTATATCATTTTACTTACAAATACTATGAATAAAATTAAGGATTCAATTTTAAAAAATGGTGTTTCTTCTGAAAACTATTATGTTCAATATTATGGTTCCAAGTATATTGATGCAGCACTTTTACGTTTACCATTACTTAATTTTTGTTCCGTAAATGATGTTACGTTTAAAAATACATTAAATGAAATAGAAAGTAGATTAATGGTTGAGGATTTTCTTTTTAAGAGATACGATTCAGATGATGGATTAGCAAGCAAAGATAATGCGTTTATAATACTATCATTCTGGTATATTGAAGATCTTCTTCTTATGAATAATTATGATAGGGCGAGGTTTGGTTTTATAAAACTTCTGAAAATGATTAATAATCTTTATCTGTTGCCTGAAGAATTTGAATTCAAAACGCACAGATATCTAGGCAATTATCCTCAGGCATTGAGTCATTTAGGTCTGATATCATCAATATTAAAAATTGAGAGAGAATTAAATATATAAATTTAAAATAAAAGTTGAGAAAAAATATATTATGATCGAAAAATTTAAATAAAATCAATATTTTAGTTCTTTGATAAAAAATGAGTTACAAAATAGCAATAGTTACACAAACCCCTTTGATTAAATTTAATAATTATTATTATATTAATAATAATATTATAAATATAAATGATCTTAAACCCAATGAATATCAATTCACAGTTGGTGGGGTTTCAAACATGGAAAAAGTATTGATAAAAAAATTTTTAGATGATAAGTTTGCTAAAAAAATTTACTGGTTCAGTTTGAATCCAAATGCACCAGAAAATATTGTTTGGAACAAGAATATAAGGATATTTAATTTAAAAACAAGTCCAAAATTTTTAAAAAACTACACTGAATTTAAAAATATACTCTGGGATAATATTCATGGAATTGATTCAAAATCATTTTCCGTTCAAAATTATCTTGGATATCTTATGCATAACTGGATTTTTACAAAAAAAATTTTAGAGAAAGCTGGAAATTTTGATGTTTATTACATCCATGATTTTCAGCAATTAATGATGGGATCATTGATAGGACCAATGAAACCTGCAATTTTAAGGTGGCATGTTCCTTTCATACCTGAAAATTTTAATGACAAAATAAAAAAATTTATTAAATCGGGTCTTGAAGGCTTTGATGGCATTATTGTTAGTACAAAAAGGGATCTTGAAGGGCTTATACGCGCTGGGTTTAATGGTCTAGCTTTTCAAGTTTACCCGCACATTGACCCTAATGAATGGAAAAACCCCAATTCAGAGTATTTATCGGACTTTGTTTATTCATATAATATAAACGAAGATGATTTCCTCATACTCAATGTTGCAAGAATGGACAGGATGAAGTCACAGGATTTATTAATTAAGGCATTTGCAAAATTTAATAAAAAAGTAAAAAATGGAAAGCTAATGTTGATTGGTAATGGAAGTTTTACCAGCAGTTCATCAGGTTTAAAATCGAATAAAGGAAAAGAGTGGAGAAATTATCTTGAAAAATTGGCTGAGGAGCTAAAAATAAAGGATAAGATAATATTTACAGGATATTTGCCAACTGAGAAACTTTACTCCGCATATAAAAGGGCAGATCTATTCGTTCTGCCTTCTATCATAGAAGGGTTTGGCTTGACTGTTATTGAGGCTTGGCTATATGAAAAATGTGCAATAGTAAGCAATAATGCAGGTGTGGCGGAATTAATCAGTGAAGACGTTAATGGACTCACATTTCATCCTCAAAATATTAATGATCTTTATGAAAAAATGTTATATGCATATTTACATAGTGATTTTAGAGAAGATTGTGGGAAAAATGCAAGACACATTGCAAAAAGTTGCTATATCTCTAATACAGAACCTAAAATAAAAAATATAATAAATAAAGTAATGGATAATTTCAGAAAATCTTGAGTATCTTTTTTTAAAAATTATCTTTTTCCCCTTAACTCTTGATTTGGAAAATTATGTTAAGATTTCTATTTTGCATATTTTCAATGATATTATTTTTGATGCAGGATAATATTAACGCAATACCCTAAATATTTATTTACAAGAGAGGTACCAGATTCACATTTGGAAATCCTCTCGCTTTATCAACAATTAATGCATTATAAATTGTTCTTGGCTTTGTTCCATATATAAATGGCACATTTTCAATCTCTTTCATGCTTATATAATAATCTGATATGTTTATTATTTCATCCTTTAGTTTCTGGTTCTCTCTTACCACAAACAAACCAATATCCTTTGATGATTTTAATACATTTGATGTATTGAAAAGATCTTTTATGGCATTCTCGCTGCCTTTTATATATTCAATTGTATCTGTTCCTATTATTTGCAAGACAGGTTTATTTTCCATTCCGGATAATTCCATAAGAGCTCTCATCAACATTTGATTTAATGAAATTGCATCTTTGTTAGCAGGGATTATATTCTCAAATCTGGATTCGCTTGCTAAATAGTCCACATACCTTATCCTGCTTTTCAAAGTTTCTAAAGAAACAAACCTTGAAAGGTCCTGTTCTATCTGGTGGTATGCCCAGCCTCCAGGGGGAATTATGAATATTCCAATTCCATTCATAAGAAAATTAAGCATTATAGGTCTGATAAGCAGTGTTATATCGTCAAATGATAGTTCTGGACCAATTTTTAACGTAATTATAGACCCGGGTAATAGACCACCATCAAAATAACCATCAAGATCTGGTATACCTGTACTGTATATACCGCCCACATTTTTTGTGAACTTAAAATCTTTTGGATTATTACCGTATTCCTGCGGATAAAATGTTTGAATCCTGCCACCATTAAGTGTAAAAACAAAGCTTGACTGGGCAGTTTCAATGCCTCTGAGCTTGTTTATGTTCATCCTTCTTATTCTCCTTCCTTCCTCAACATTATAATCCATGTACACTGTTCCATCAACTATGTAGTCTTCAGGGGAAAGAGTTGCTTTTTCAGATATAAATATCACAGATGCATTAACGCTCTCAACAATATCCTTAATTATCATGTTCACAAACCTGTCTTCGCTCACATTATATCTTGTAGTAATGCCTTCTATTGAATCAATCACTGCAATGCTCCTCTTCGGCAGCTTAAATTCTATTTCATCATAAAATTTGCTTATTTCAGGAGCAGGAGTATTCTGAAATAGCTCGCTAAACACTATCCTAGGCACTTTTTTAGGTGATTCTTTTGAAAACTCCTCAGCAAGGCGTTTGCCATATACTTTTAAAGGCTTTTCTGTCTCAATATTCTTCGTTATTTCAGACAGAAACAATCTTGAGCTTATCAATAATTTGAAATTCTTTTTCAGCCCTTTCAACCATGGGAACTGAATGTTCAGGCTTTCATCCCCAACCCTTGTTGATAAATAAACGGTATTATATTGAATCTGAAGTTGCTCGAGGATTTGCAATGCAATAGTTGTTTTTCCTGATCCCGGTGACCCTTTTAGAAGCAATGAGGAACCAGCCTTTCCTGAAAGAAACTTTTTTAGTTCTACCGGAAAACTTGTGGTTACGTCAGTTCCATTCATAATTATTGTATATTTTAATCAGATAAATATCTTTTGTCTTTAATTTGAATCTTTATTTAAAAATTTCACGGAATATCATGAACATTTTGGCAAATTAATTTAGAAATATTTTGAGTTTTTTCTTATTTTTCTCAAAAAAAAGTTAATATAGAATATACTATTTATTATTGATGGAAAAGAAGGAGAAGATTAAATTAGTTGATGAATTTAATACTTTAGGAAATAATTTAAAGATCATTCTTATTTCAGGGGAGGAGGGGGTAGGCAAAACATTCATTCTTAACAAGTTTTGCAATGAAATAAAAAATAATGCATTATGTTATTATGCCAGGATCATAGAAAAGCCCGAGTTTATTACAAGTTCGGTTATGAACGATCTATTGAATTTCTTAAAAAAAGAAATTCCATCAGCGAGATTCGGGTTTGTTGAGATCTTCGGCAATAAAATTGCTCAGGATGAGGGAAACTTATTATCGATTCTGTCCCTAATTTCACCAATAAAGAAAGTTGTAATGTTATTCGATGACCTGGATAATTGCAACTCAAATTTTCTAGATTTTTTGCTTTACTTAGCGAGAACTTTAAAAAATTCAAGGATAATGATCGTTGCAACGTACAATCCTTTCAAGACCAATTATAAATTCAGGGAATTTTTAATAGAGCTTGAAGAGTTTAATGAAACATCACTAAAAAAGATGCACATTGAATCTCTGACACTGGATGAAACATTCAAGTTTATTGATGAGCTTGGCTACAGAATTCCCGGATACATAAAGACCAGAATATTTGAAGCTTCAAAAGGGAATCCTAGATCAATTGAGCTTATTCTTTTAAAATTGAAGAATGACAAGCTAATAGATGATGATAAATATTGGGTTGGAACGTTCGCTAAATTGCCTGATATTACCCTGCCTTCTTATAAACAATATTTTTATTCAATATACAGTGCTCTGAATGATTTTGAAAAAAGGATAATCACTTCTGCAGCAGTGATAGGTTTGAGGTTCAGCATAGATGAGTTAAAATATCTTGAAACAGTGAATGAAAATGAAATAATCAACGTTCTTGAAAAATTGATAAAAAATGGCATAATTTCTGATCTGGATGACAAGAATTTTGAATTTGAAAGGAAGGAGTTTCAGAGCATTCTCTATAATGAAGAGATTCTACATTTAAGGAAAAGGTTTCTTCATAAGAGACTAGCCGAATATTATGAAAAAACATGCTCATGCCCTGACAGGATAGGATTAAACTATTATAGCGCTGAAGAATACGATAAAGCGGAAACGCATCTCAGGAATGCAACTAATATTGCAATAGCTAATAATGATTTCAAGACGGCATTGAACTATTTTGAAAAGGTTTTTAAGATCACGCAAAAAAGAGATGCAAGAGATCTAATACTGGCAGGAGATTGCTATTTTCATCTGGGGGATTTTAAAAAAGCAATCAAATTTTATGATTCTGCCATTAGTGTATTAGAATCTGATAATACAAATAAAGAGCCATATCTTTCTGAAGCAATGATTAAGAAGGCTGATTCTTATGCTACTCTCGGTGAATACAAAGAGGCAAAAAAAATTTTAAAAATGGTAGAAGATCACGTTGATAAAAATAATAAGATTCTAATGTTCCATATAAACAAGATTTATGGTTATATAGCAAGAAGAGAGTTCTTAGTTGATGAATCAGAAAAATATTATTTATCAGCTCTAGAACTGTGTAAGGAAATTAACGATGATCGTTATTATGCATTGATTAATAAAGAACTCGGAAATGTTCATTATTATAAAGGTGAATTTGCTTTGGCAAGTGAATTTTTCAAAAAAAGCATAGTTTATTATGAAAAGCTGAAAGATTACGATGGTTTAGCCAGGTGCTATAATAATTTGGCGCTAATAGAGATTAACAATAATTTCAATAACGTATTGGAAATGTACAATTCAGCCCTTAATTATGCAGATCTATCAGGGAACATTTATCTTGTCACGCTAATACATAGTAATCTGGGCCAGATTTATTTCTGGTCGGGGAAGATCAAGGATGCGGAAAAAGAAATAATTGTTTCTGAAAAGCTTTCAGAAATTCAGGAGGAATTCAACATTAGATATGACATATTTGCATTCGTTGCAGATTTTAAGACCATGAAAGGCGATTTCTTTGATGCCCTTACTTATCTTGACCATGCAATAGAAATAACGAAAGAAAAGGGATCTGAATTTTATAAATCGTTATATGAGATAAAAAAGCTTGAAGTTTCAGCTATAATGGGCAAACAGATAAATGAAGAGGATATAAATAATGCACTAGAAAGCATTAGGAATGTTAGTACCGAGATATCTCTTCTCTACGTTTTACCATATGTAGGCCTTGCTTATTTATATTCAGGCAGGTATGATAAGGCATTGGATGTATTTCAGAGATGCTATAACGAAGGAAAGGAAAAGCTACAATTCCTAAATCTGATAGTTTCATTGGGCAATCTCCCTATGGTTTACCTTCTATTGAAGAATAAAGAGATGTTCATTGAATACTATAAAATTTTGAAAAACAGGAGTGAAATGCTAAACATTGATACATTATACCTTCACGTTTACAATCCTGCTTATGAATATATACAAAAGATTGATCAGAGCTTCAATAATGAGGAGAAATTTTTTACTGAAAATGGTTTATTTAATTTGCTGCTGAAAATGTATATATCATATTATGCGGTAAATCCTATAAAAGAGATAAAGGATAAGATTACAAATGTTGCTCAACGGCTAGGTATATCTGTTGAAAACATACTTTCAGGGTTAAGCTGATTTAATGTATAATCGAAAAAAATAAGCTCAAAATTTTCATAAAAAAGGGGAAGATAGCATTAGAGTAAAAATCTTATTAGGCAAAAATAAATATATATTTTTTATTTAGGGTGTCTCATATTTTCTCATACTACAAGATCCATAATTTTTCCTTCTTGATGCAGTAGAACTCTTACAGGTTCTAACTATAAATGAATCTATGGCATAATTCTCTTTATATGTATTTATTGATGGTAATATTTCATTGTTAATTTTGTGCCAATCAATCATTGACAAAATGAGAATTTTGTCAATCATTTTATCATGGATCCTTGGGGTATTTATATACCTTAAGGGGAATTTTCTAAGGCAAAAAGATAGAAACATATTTAAATTCATATGTAATGACAATCATTATGAATAACATAGTCCCTGTTCCTAAAAATCGGAAAATACAAAGTAACCAGAGAAAAATACCCATCGAGTTTTTTAGTGATGATGAAATATATAGAATGCAGGAATACATTGAAAATAAGATCAGGAAAAATAAGAAGAGGGCTGATTACCATAAAAGATATTTGTTATTGTTCAAAACAATGTTATGGACAGGGGCTAGGATTGATGAAATATTAGCATTAAGGCCTATGGATATTCATTTAGATATTAACACAATAGACCTCATTACCCTAAAAAAGAAAAAGGCATCAATGAGAACTATTCCATTGCATAGGGATCTAAAAGATGCTATTATGTCTTATTTCATTGAATTTCACATAGATGTAAGATCTCAAGAAAAACTATTTACCATGACTAGGCAGGCAGTAGATTTATACCTTAAAAGAATGCAAAAACAATTAGGCTTTAGGATTCACACACATAAATTTAGGCACACTTTCGGAGTTAAGGCAATCCTTAACCATGTCCCCTTATCAGTTTTACAAGAATGGCTAGGGCATTCAAGCATATTTACAACAAGCATTTACACCCAGATAACAGGCATGGATACGAGCCAGTTTATGAATCAGATACAATAGGTAAGATATTCTTTGAATAAATACCAAATATATTACCTTTAGTTTTGCGATAATTTAATTCTAATTATAAAATAAAAATTAAAAGTGAATGAATCATTATTTTTTAAAGAAAAATTGTGTTGAAATATTTATTTACATATTTTTAAAGATATTATTCTATGTATAAGTTAATATTAACATAAAGCTTTAGAAGGTATTTAATTTTGAGTTAATATGTTTATGTGAAATGATATGCATATTGATATGTTTTTATACTGAAACATGCATAATAAATACCTATGAAAAATACCATATTCAATTTTCATCTGAAAATAAATAAAAAAAGGGCAAATTAATTTTTATGCTGGATAATAATGCGCAAAGCTCACAAGGTGTTCAAGAAGAGCATTGTAACCAATGAAAAATGCAACAAATGCTGCAACCAGTAACACGATGATTTCAATGTAATAAAGAATCTTAGATACACCAACAGGCTTTAAAAGTAGAATTGGAGATAATAGGGCACCAATTCCGGATGATAGATAAAGTCCAAATGCAGGTAAGAAATCTGCACCCTTTTCTAACTGATCCAATACAATTGCATAGGCACCAAGAATAACATAGATGCCAAGAAAGAAGGACAAAATTGTCATCAATGAAGGATCCCTGTCTCTATAGAACATGAAGGAACCTGTAAAAAGTAAAAGACCAAACATTAACAATGGATCACCAAAGAGCATATTATATCCACCGGGTAATGGCCATGTAAATGCCATCAGAAAACCACTAATAAAATCAAAAAATCCTATTGCCATTGCTGGCATTGCAAGCTTGTTCCTTGCAGTTTCAATTTTCCCCAATACAGAAAGCAAAAAATAAAAAGCAACAAGTAAAATTCCCATCCCGAGCCCAATAAGCATTATTGCCAAAGGATCTATAAATCCGGTCATAAATATTTCACCTAATTAGAACAATAAAAATGGATATTTAAAATAAAAAGTTTAAAAATTTAAAATCAATTTAATTTTTTGAATTTTCTTCTATCCAAGCGAGAATTGGAAGTATCAGTGATCTCAATTTTTTTCCCTTTTTAGTGAGCATATATTCCACCGACACTGGTCTACTATCACTTATTATTCTTTTTTTTATTAATCCGAGTACTTCAAGCTCATGAAGTCTTATTGTCAATAAGTTTGGCCGGGGGTATCCCGTGTTTTTCATTATTTCGTTAAATTTAACACGTTTCTGATTACCCAGTAGAGCAACAATCAAAATAGTATACTTCTTACCAAGTATATTTAATATTTTTTCAGATGGAAGAACACATACTGTTTTTCCTTGATAACCCACCATACAGGCAGACGTTTGTATAAAAGATCCTTTTTTTTTAACATATCGTATCAAATTGTTTTCGTATATAAAAATATTTTTTATTGCATTTTTTTATAATGTCTATATTTATGTGTATATGTCAATGATGCTTCATATCAAAGGTCTTCATTATTTTATTTCCATTGTTAATTTATAATGTTGGCAAAAGGGACTTCAGGCGCACATCTCAGTAAAAACCATACTCGAGCGGAGTTCCAATTAATATTCTTTAGAAGTGGTTAAGCCATTCATTTTTATCACATCAATTTATACAGACATAACAGGAATGGATACAAGCCAGTTTATGAATCAGATACAATAAAAAAAGGATTTCTTGTTGAATAAATATCAATCTCAGTAGCCTCGGACAATAATTTCACAGGATCCTTTAAAATCTTTTTAATTTGCTTATCCATAAAATATAGAAATAAAATTATTTATATTTGACATTTGTCGGATTATTGCCCCATAATATTTAAATATTAAAAACTCATAAGAATTTTATGGATTTTTCTGACCCAGTTGATTTTGTTAAAAAGTTGATCGATGAAATCGGTTCAAGATTATCTGGTAGCTACGGTGAACAAAAGGCCGGTGAGATTATATATGATGAAATGGGAAAATTTGCTGACAGTGTTGATAAGGAGTATTATGTGAGCAGGCCAATGGGTTTTCTAGATTTTATATGGTTCACTGCGTTTTTCTATATCATTGGTGCCATCTTTTATTTTTTTGGATATCCTATAATAAGTACAGTATTGATTATACTTTCATTACTAATTTACATCTTTCAGCAAAACCTTCTTCTTGAGGTAATAGACATATTTTTCCCAAGGGTAAAGGAATTCCACGTTTTGGGTAAGATTAAACCAAAAAATAATGAAAAAAATCTTGTAATTCTATCCGCACATTACGATTCTGCATATGAGTTTCCGTTGCTTGGAAGGCACAGGAAAAAGGGTATATTGTTCCTTAACCTGACAGTATTTGTTGCAATAATATCTTTAATTTTGAGCATACTGAGAATATTTATTAAAAGCAATTTAATTAATTTTGTAGAATATACATTTCTAATTGCAGGCACTGCAATGATTCTATGTGTTTCAATTTTTTTAAGGTCCAAGGATGCTGTACCGGGAGCAAACGATGATCTTGCTGCAGTAGGCGCAATAATGGATGCAGGAAGAATGCTGAGCAAAAATAGGCCTGAGAATACTGAGGTATGGATACTTGCAATAGCTGGGGAAGAGCACATGAGGGGATCAAAGAGGTTTATAAGGAACCATATTGATGAGCTTAAGAAAAGGAACGCAATAGTATTCAATCTTGAAACACCTTCAGGGGACTATTTTCTAATAACAACTGAGGAAAAGATGTTTCTTGCAAAGCATTCACCTGAGGCAGTAAAAATACTTGAAGAGGCAGCAAAATCCTCGAATGCGAAGTACAGAGTAGGTCCACTTCAATTTCTTGGAAGTGATGGCGCAAATTTTTCAAAAATGGGAATAAGGGCAGTAACCATGTTTGGTCTTTCAGAAATGGATGATATGCCTTATTACTGGCATACAATGGATGATGTTCCAGAGAATCTAAATAGAGAAATGGTGGAAAAATCGAGGGACATATTTTTAAAGGCTGTTGAGATTATGGATAAAGGGAAATAGCTAAAGGACTATGAAATCAACCTTCCTCTTACCTGTGTATATCCTAACGGGTAATCTAACCACAGTTTCCCCATCCATTTCAACCCTGATACCCTTACCCTCTATGTATATTTTATCAGATTTAAAATCGAAAGAATATCCTTTCTTTATGTACTCTCCATTGATAAGGCTCCTGAGTTGAACTATGAATTTTATCCATGAAACAGGCTTTAATATATGCACATCAAGAAGACCATCCTCTATGTTTGAATCTGGTGAGGCAAGCATTCCACCACCAAAGTACTTACCGTTTGCAACAATTATCTCAATTGTTGAATATTTTTCATGGTCATTCTCAACCAAGCTTACATCAAATTTTTTCATTTTAGATAGTGTAAGTAAAATACCAAAAATGAATGAGTATTTTCCAAAGGACTTATGTCTGTTTAAAAAGGACATTACCTCTGCCCTGTAAATGGCGGAGTAAAATTTGCCAATTTCGGCGCTTAAATTTTTACCACCCTTTTTCGTTCTTTAGAAAAAGTTCGTGGGAATTTGTACAATTTGGAGATGTGGCATATGATTAAGGAATTGAAAGAGAATGGAATGAGTATTTCAAAAATTTCCAGAGAATTAGGCATATCCAGGCCAACTGTGAGAAACTATTTGAAATCAGAAAAAGTTCTATCATATAGAAAGCATAAAAAGCCATCAATATTAGACCCCCTATAAACCATATATCAAGGAAAGAATAGAAAAATCTGACATTTCAGCAATAAGAATATTTGATGAAATTAAGAAAAAGGGATATTGATTATTACAATAAGTATTATCTAATTATGAAATTCCTACTTAGGACTGGGGCTAGAATAGATGAGGCCTTAATGGTCAGGCCTATTGACATTAACATTGAATTAAACACCATTACATTAATTACCTTAAAGAAAAAAGAAAAGGATGTAAAAAGGACTATCCCCCTACATCCCGACTTAAAGACAGATATTATGCAATATTACCTTGAATATAATATAAATAAAAAGTCTGAAGAAAGATTGTTTAATATGACAAGGCAAAGCGTAGATTTATTTTTCAAGAAAATGCAAAAGGATTTGGGATTTAAGATCCATGCTCATAAATTCAGGCACACTTTTGCGGTTAAGGCCATATTAAGTAGAGTTCCTATTAATATTCTACAAAAATGGTTAAGCAATTCATCAATCTTTATCACATCAATTTATATAGACATAACAGGAATGGGTATTAGCCAGTTTGTGAATCAAATACGATGATTATTAGAAAAATATATAATACAGTAAGAAATAATATTAATATCACTGTGAATTTTATCTAAAAAATGGTTTAATATGTTCAATTATATTAGGAAATACCTACTTCATTTCAAAATTATGTGTCTCAATCTCCAGGGCTTTAATATTACGACATTGCCTGAAAACTGTTTTTCATATTTCTTCCACATCCTGAACTCCCAGATGCTTGACCAGAACACTATGTACCTTGCATTGCCACACCTGTTGATAAAATTTATAGCAGACTCAATCCTCTTTTTCAACCTCATTTCAGGATGGCTTTCATCACCCTGTAATATCCAATAGGATGGTTCTACAAATACGAGCAAGGTATCAGTGCATTTTCCACATTCACCATATCTAGGAGGTATAATGTTTATTTCTTGTCCCTCTCCTAATGGCTTATGTAACGGGTCAAATATGTGAGGATAATGATGCCAAATGATCCACGGATAATCCCAAAGACTATCATCATCGGGAAATGGCTCATCAAAAATTCCTTCCGCCTCACTTAATCCTTCAAGAAGAGCTTTTATCTTTTCAGGTAATTCTTCATTTTCCATAATGAACAAACTATAACTTTAAGATAATCCAAGTTCATCAAATAACTTCTTTTTTATATCACTTTTTACATTGAAGTTATCCTCCGCTTCAAATATCCTTTTAATGTTATTTTTACTCTTATATCCATCTATTATATAAAGACCTATACCATTTTTCTTTAAGAGATTTAAAATAGATTTTTCTGCATTATTAATCTCTTTTGTTTTTTTAAAACCAGCCTCTATAATAAAATGAGGAGTTGCCACTAGATAAAGGTAATCTGAATGCTTCTTAATATCGTCTGCTTGATTTAAAAAATAATCAAAGGCTTCAGGTTTTACTTTAACTTCAAAAGAAATTATTAGCCGACCCAAAAGTCCTTTTTTTAGAGCTGTAAAATCAGCAAGTCTTGTAATTTTGCTTTTTTTAGCTGTTGTATTTTTTAAAGTAAAATCTTTAAATTCATTTTTTAAAAATCTTTCTATAGTGGGATAAATTTCTTTTTCTTCCTCAAATCCTCCAAAGATATACATTACCTTGTTGTTAGGAGACTTCCTATAACATACATCTAATAAAACGCTTTTCCAGTCATAATTTTTATATTTTGGTAGTTCTTCAGCACATTTTTTAGCAAGCGATAGGAGTGACTTTTCTTTCTCATTATTTGAAAGTTCTTGGTATTTCTTGACTTCCAGTTGTGAATCTTTTTCTTTGTAATAATTTATTGCTAATTCTTTGAAACAAAGTAAGTCAAGTTTATTTTCTTTTATTCTTTTTATGAAATCATCAAAAAGTATAGTATCAAAACTCATAATTGTTTATGAGTCTTCTGATTAAAATATTTTCCTTAGGGTGTCCAAAGTTTCGTAAAAATAACGACATCCATTATCTGCCTCGTCGGTCTCTGGCAAATTTGGTTCTCTAGGACTATGATGTTGTTAGAAGGATTCTCGAAGAGGCCTCTGTTTTTGGAATAGATGATGATTCATACCTTGAATATGAGAACATTGAAGATTTCAAACAATGGATTTTATCATTGAAACCTAAGGATGTGAAGGATAAGGGAATATTGAAAAGAGCTCTATACAAAATTAAGCATAAGATAAAACAAGGGAAGAAACTTACCCCCAATACTAAAATTATTAAAATTTAATAACGATTTA
>Ga0080003_1000817_pt1 | contig 18812 bp, 21 predicted proteins | sample JossMetagenome_FD_69206 | JGI IMG/M metagenome (GOLD analysis project Ga0080003, IMG submission 69206) | Hot spring microbial communities from Joseph's Coat, Yellowstone National Park, USA - JC2_E (SPADES assembly) (version 2) | ecosystem: Environmental > Aquatic > Thermal springs > Hot (42-90C)...
ATGAGCGAGAAGGATATAAAGGTAATGCAGGATGCTGTTGATGCGATGTGGGATTACATTGCTGAATTAGTGAAAAGGTAAATAATAATAAAAATAATAAGATATTGTATTCTTTTAAGTTTGCCTTTGTTCAAACCATTAGATTAATATAAGGTAATCTGAATTAATAATAAGGAAGAGTTGATTAACGGAATTATTTCTACTTGAGGATCCGCATAAATATATTATCTTTAATATTCTTAAGGTTATACGTAATGGACTTTCTAAAACGCAATGCCTTAGATTTCTTAAAATATGCTGAACTCTTGTTTAACAATCAAAATTATAACTTAGCAATGTTTTCTCTCGAGCAGTCTTTGCAGTTAGCTTTAAAGTATTACCTATCTGAGTTAACCGGCTCGTTTCCTCGTACCCATGATATAGTAGACTTATTAAAAAAGATAGTAGAGCTTACTAATAATTCCAAGCTTTCAGAGATTTTGAAAAATGATATATGTACTCTAGATTTATTAAAGGAAGCCTATATAGCATCTAGATATTTACCGTCTAATTATGATAAGGAAGCGGTTGAAAAAGCAATGAATTTAGTTAAGGTGATTTTAAATGAGTTGGGAATATCTTAGGAGAAAATGGGAAGAAAGAAAGGAGATTTTAAAAAATGCAAGGAATATAGTCAAATTAATTAAGGAAATATGCGTTAAAGACATAGACCCCGAGTGTAGAGTTATATTATTTGGTTCTATAGTTAGGGGTAATTGGAGAAATGATAGCGATATTGATGTTCTAGTAATTACCGAAAAGGCTAAGAATGAATGGGACAAAGCTAAAATAATGTCCTTTATAGAGAATGCATTAGGGATATCTGATCCATTAGAGTTGCACGTCATAAACAATAAAGAATATGAAGGATGGTATAAACGTTTTATTGACGTATTTGAGGAATTTTAATCTATTAATAAAGTTTTGTTTAAATTTTTACTAATTTTTATATAAAGCATGAAAACAAAGATTCTAGTAAATGTTATTGAGGATTCTAGTACTATAATATTATTCGAATATCATTATTGAAGAGCTAAGAAATAATAAATTACACGAAAAATCATAGGAATAGATAGCTCTAACAGAATTAAATTTTATATAGGAAAAACTAAAGGCTATATGATTTAAACATGACTAATCGTTGCGATAGTTTGTCACGAAGACTAGGAAATTTCTATTAAGTGATGATTTTATAATGAATTTGAAAGTTAACCTTATCATGATTTGACCTGCATTATGGGTCATTTTTACGTAAAAATGACCCATATTATGAGTCAAATTTATGAATTTTTGACCCATATCTCTTATAATGGATAGGGAGAAAATTCTCAAGGCATTAATTGACTGGAATTTCTGGTATAAGGAGCAATTTACAGGCTATCCTAGAAATTACTCAAAACAAGTTCTGGACATAATGAAATCAGGGTTTGTAGCAGACGTTATAGGAGTTAAGAGGAGCGGAAAGTCTACAATATTTAATCAAGTAATCTCCCATCTAATAAAAGAGGAGAAAATTAGCCCTTTTCTTACACTTTTAATTAACTTTGAAGATTCTAGGTTTGCTGAAATTGATAATGCTGATAAACTATTTTCTCTTTTACATATATATAGAGAAGAGACTGGAATAAATGGAAAGCCCTATATTTTTCTTGATGAGGTTCAGAAAGTTAAAGGTTGGGAGGGATTCGTCAGATCTTTAATAGACAGAAAAGAGGCTTACGTAGCAGTTTCTGGATCTACCTCAATTATTAATAAAGGAAAAGTTAGGGAAGTATTAGCTGGAAGGCACATTTCAGTTGAAGTGTTACCTTTATCTTTTTCTGAATATTTAGAGTTTAAAGGTGTACAAATTGGGAGAGAAATCGATCTTTTAGCCAGAGAGGAGGAAATTAAAAAGTTGTTTCTAGAATTTCTAAAATTCGGAGGCTTTCCAGCAGTAGTTAACAGCGAGATTAAGGATAAAATTTTACTCAATTTATACGACGATATAATAACTAAGGACGTGATAACTCAGTGCAAAATAAGGCAAGAGGTAAAATTAAGGGAATTATCCCTCTTTTATATTTCGAATGTGGGAAACAGAATTTCCTTTAGGAAGATTTCTAGGTCTTTAAATATTCCATTAAATACTGTAGAGAGGTTCACTTCTTGCCTTTTAGATTCTATGTTAATTTATTTTGTACCTCCTCTATCTCCGTCCTTGAAGGAAATGGTGAAAGGAGAAAAGAAGGTTTATTCTGTAGACCAAGGTTTATCAAATGTTGTAGGCTATAAATTGAACGAGAGTCTCGGTTCTCTCCTTGAAAATGCTGTATATCTAGAGCTAAGGAGGAGGTATGGAGGAGATTCAATTTTTTACTATCACGGTAAGAATGAAGTTGATTTCATAATAAAGATAAATAATGAAGTTCGTTACGCTTATCAAGTAACTTTTACGCTTAACGATGAAAGGGAAATTAAAGGATTAAAGGAGTTAGAAAAGAAAGCGGGTAAGAAAAGAGTAGAAAAGTTCATTATAACCTTTGACGACGAGGAAAAGGAAATTGATGAAATAAGAGTAATGAAAGCGTGGAAATGGATGATCCATTTTATTAATGAGAGTTTATAGCCATATTTTATGCAAGTTGAAATTCCAGACGTAATTTACGCTTTTATTACGGAAAGCTTAGGGAAAGATGCTTCTGACGTATTAGTTGATGCTTTCTTGTCAACCTTAGATAAGGGAAATAGGCTAAAACTTTACGTTAAGTTGAGCGAGGAATATGAAAGGAAGGCGATCGATGGAGAAACATGCTGGAAGGCCCTATCTTACGTATTTAAAGCAATAGCCGAAATAGAAGGGATGGAAATTTCTTCTTATCAAGATTATTATAGCCTTGCGGACTATTTATCATTTAAGTTGAATAATACCGAAATTATAAAATATTTTCTAAATGCAGAAAAACTTCATGCGGAATATCATCCAAGACCTCAAGATAAAGATTCACTTAGAGTAAGAATGGACCACTGCAAAAAATTGATAGAAGTTGCAAAGGAATACTTACGAAAATCAAAAAGTCTTCCCGAGGAAATTTAAGTACTTACAACTGCGTTTGCTGACGAAGTTTTAGTGCTGAATGAATTCAGTATTTCTTTTAGTTTCTCCTCTAGAATTTCGGAATCTCCTTGTAATATTCTAATTGCTTCCATTGTAGTTAACTCTACCTTTGTTACAGTGCTGTCTACATTGAGCTTTTGAGAATTAGTTATTATGAACCTCTTTTCAACTGGATATTCCTTCTTCTCATGTTCAACTTTTTCTAACATTGAAAGTAATTTCACTTCGTCGTCATCAGTCCTATCATCATTCAATAATTTCACTAAACCTACGTAAGCGTTGCCGTCTTTAATAAAGAATATTCCTAAGGTTATATACTTACCTTTTACTTCAACTCTTTTTCCTCTGGGATGAACGTAAGTTACCTGGAATTCCTTGGTTAACGATGATAATAAATCCCTTATCATTTTCTCTAATTGCTTTGACTCTTCTTCAGGATTTTTAAGGCTGTGTGATTCCTTCAACTTCTCTTTTACACAGTTTACGACGTCTTGGGAGTTAGAGCACTCTTTTTCAAATTTTTCTACTTCGGATTTCATAAACTGAAGTATAGAGCTTACGGTGTTAAGTTCTCTTCCGTTCCATAATGAAAGAACTATTGGAAAGAGATCGTCAGATATTTCGTGACAATACGCATCAACTATTTCCTTAATGTCCTCTGAAGTTAAGGCATTATCGAGGGAAATTCTACTTTCGTCCAGCCTTCTTCTTATAGCCAAATCCGTAATTTTACTATAAACTTCAGTAGGTACTGCCATTAATATTGGGACTCCTAAACCCGAGTTTATTAGTCTATGAATTTTCGGAATGTGATTTTCCCTTACTTCGTCTATGAGTAAAGAGAGATGTTTAATCTCCTTTAAGTCGCTTATTGCTTTTATCATTCCGTCAAAGTCCTTTTGGTAATCAAAACAGTATAACCTAAGGAGAGGGTCATTGTATTTACCGCAAACTCTCATTAGCCAATCCTCAAATTTTACTCCAAGTAATCTCTTCCAAAAGGAATAGCCGTATTTTTTCTTATCAAGCCTAGGTAAGACCTTCTGCCTAATTTCGTTCTTGTCTATTTTACTCCAGAATTCATCCTCTATTTCATTTTTACTTGCCAGATCCATATATAGCGCGTCTTTTACAATCTCCTGGACTTTTTTCAATATTGTAGTTTTACCCATCCCTGGCTGGCCTATAATTGAAGCAATGTCGTTGTTTCTTATTGAATTTAGCGCTTTATCTAAGTATTGTTTATACGTAGGCCCTACTAGGATTACATTATTTGAATTCCAAGTTGTTACAGTTACTTTTGGAATATTACATATCATTTTTCATCACCTCTTCCTCTTTATTATTATACCGTAAACAGAACCTTTTTTGACGAATCCTTCTTCTCCTCCTGCAATTAACTCATAATTTTCCTCAATGTGCCTCTTTAACTTAGAATAAAACTCCTCTTTAGTTAATCCCATTTCTATTCTAATGTCCTTCAAGTGTGCATAGCCCAGGTTATCCTTGACTTCATTGTAAATCTCGTCAAAGTAATTTTCGCTCAGTTTCTTCTTTTCTAATACCGCCTCTTGTAGTTTCTTAATCTCGTCCTTAATCTCTGTAATTTCCTTTAACAATAAATCAAATTTGTTATCACCATTGTTTGATGAAGTTAATTCAAAGGATTTACCGCTCCCGCTTTCTATTTTCTTGATTTTTCCTTCTTTTTCCAATTTTTCAAGTACTAAAGACAATTCTTCTCCATCGGCTTTTAATTTCCTCTTAATTTTAGAAAATGCAACTGGTCTACCATCATAAAGTTCCTTAAGGGCAGAAATAACTAGTTCTTCACTTAACATGAATTAACTCTTATTATGATTATTTTAAACCACTAGTTCTAAGTATTACCTCATATAATATTCGTCCAAACTTCTCCTTACGTTCCAACCTTCTTCGGATAACTCTTGAAGTCCTTTTTCTATTAAATCCTTATAACTCCTCAAGTTGTCTTGTACAGTTATGTCTAAACTATTTACAAATATTTCTCCACCTTCAACGTTCTCTGAGATTTCTGACGGATCTTTCTTGAATATTCCTCCAAAGAACCCTTTTTTACCTCCTTTATATATCTGAGGAGGTAATACAACTTTTCTTGAGTCAATTTGAGCTACCAAAAGAGGAACTATTATTTCAGCTTTATCTTCTGCCAATATTGATATAAATTTAGGCAATTTTTGCAATTTATCCAGGATTGCTTTTTCAGAACTTTCTACATTATTTAACTTGGATATTATTGATTGTTGCAATTCGTCCAATTTTTTAATTTCTTCATTTATTTTGTTTATATCCTTTTGTTTCATAGAATTTAATTCATTTAACTCACCTCTTAATCTTCTAATTTCGACCTTGTGCTTCTCCTTTATTTCGTTAAGTTTCTCAGAAATCTCATTAAGATATTTCACCTTTATACTGCTTACAGAAGAGGTGCTATCTATGAAACCAGCCTCCTTATCTAGTTCAGCCTTAGCTATTAAGACTTCAATATCTGGAAGCTTAGAGTAAAGTTGAGAAGAATATTGTTTAATTTCTTCTTCAATCTTAGTCTTTTCGTCTTTAACTATCTTCTTTAATTCCTCATTCTTTGCCATAATTTTTGCGTCATATTCGCTCTCTATTTGTCTTCTTTTTTCAACTTTCTTTCCTTTTATTATTGCTATTATTTCAGAAATTTTTTCTTTAGTCTTCTCTATTAGATCAATTTCCGAAGCTATTTTATTTGCTGCTCCTTGTATATCTGAAACTATAAACTGAACGTCTATATCTTTCAATTTTCTCTCCAGAACTTGTAGTGGTAACTGTGAGCTTCCCAGCTTTAATAGATTTTTAAAGTCCTGGTCCATTATAAAGTCAAAGTGAAGGATTGAAGAACCTCTAGTTTCATCCCATCTAACGGAATTCAATATTTCAAATATTTGTAATTCGTCAGAGGTTTGTTGTATTATTGAAATTATTTTATTATAATCTTGTAATATAAAAGAATTAATTGATGTAGAAAATTTTCCAGTCTCATCAAAAATATAATATCCGCCAACCTCAGACTTTATAGCGAGTAAAGGCCATCCAACTAGGGAAGCGAAAGAAATTTTATTATTCTTACCTCCGATTTTTGCAATTGATATTGCTAATTGCTTATAGACTGGTAACGGATTAAGATTTTCATCCACTACCAGGCTTAAGTTAATACTTTCCATATGAGAATTTATGTTCAAATAAATTAATATTTTACCTTTCCTCACTGAGTTATGTAAACATATTTAAATAGGTCCAGTATGAAATTTTTTAATTTATAAAATATATTTATGATGAAACATAAATAAGAAAAGTTTTTAAGGGGATATGATTAACAAAACAATGATAAAAATGGTTAAATACTGTCCCAGATGTGGGTATCCTAACCCGGATGATGCATTATTTTGTGTAAAATGCGGATACCAATTTCCTCAACAACCTTCAAATCCACCCAATACCCCAAATTATCAGCCTCCAAAAAGTCATATAATGGCAATAATTGGAGGAATTATAGCGGTAGTAATAATATTGATAGCAATTGTAGTAATTTTACCATTACTTTCAACTCATGCTTCAGCATTATATTCTCCTAGTCAAGCCTCATCAAACTTTGGAGGCTCTTGGACATTATGTAAAAATAAGACCGGGGTAATATATCATACGAGTTCCCAGTATTGTATAAAATTTTGTAACGGAACTACTATGAAGGAAAGCTATCCGAGTCTATTTGGTAGTTCCTTCTCAAGTAGTAGTATTCAAATGCAATGTGTTGCGTATTTCACTAGTGCTAATTTTGAAATTTTGAACTCCTCAAATAACGGCCAACCGATAAGTTTAGAAATTGGCATATTACATTATGACAATAATACAATACCATCCGCTATATTTAATAAGTTGAGGCCTTTTATAAGTTTCTTTGGTGCATTGGCTAACGCTTCAGTAGTCTGTGCTAAATATAACGGATTTAATATAGTCTATGTAGGAACTAGTTCCTCCACATCGCCTAACGTTGAAGAAAAACCTGGGGCAATGTTAATAGCATGCGGGAATAACGAATTAGTAATTATAGAACTTAATGGCGAGTATGCCAGCCAATATCAAATGGAGAACGTTTTATCAGCTATAACTTAAACTTTTTTATTAACACCAGTTAAACTAGATTATGATAGATAGAGTAGGCAAAAATTATATCTTGAAAGAACATGAAATTCATTACCCAGAAAATTATGATTTCAAGATTTCACATTATACGTACTATCTAGAAATTTATCCAGAAGAAGGAAAAGTAAAGGGGAGAGCTATAGTAAAATTTCTTGGAAGAAATTTAATTTTACATGCTAGGCATTTTCAAATTAATAAGGTTAAACTAGACGGGAGAGAAGCAAATTATTCTTACGATGGCGAGAAAATAAGCATACAAGGAGAAGGAAAAGAGGCCGAAATAGAATATGAAACAAAACCAATCTTAGGGCTTATTTTCAAGAAATTAAAGGACTATATAGAAGTAGCAACTACTGGGGAAGTAGATCAAGCAAGGAATTGGATTCCTATCCTAGACGACCCCAGAGTAAAAACTACTACCGAATTTTATATCAAAGTAAGAAAGCCATACATTGCATTATCTAATGGTAGATTAATAGATAAAGAAGAGGACGGAGACTTTATCACTTTTCACTGGCTAATGGATAAACCCCACTCTCCTTACCTTAATAGTATAGCTGTAGGAATGTTCTCTAAAGAAGAGGACGAATGGGAAGGAGTAAAATTAGAAAATTACTTACCCAAGGGATATGAAGAATTCTTTTGGAATTTATCCTCAGTAAAGAAGGCAATTGAATTCTTTTCATCTTATACTGGAGTAAAATATCCTTATTGCAGATACGCGCAAGTAGTACTTTTTTCAATGAACGGAGGAATGGAATACATTACCTCAACTCACCTTACTTGGAGAGTAATCCACGATAAAATTGCGGAGAAAAATTATTCCTCAGAAAATCTCATTGCTCATGAATTAGCCCACCAATGGTTCGGAGACTTAATAACAACAAAGGATTGGCCAAACATTTGGCTTAACGAAGGTTTTGCAAGTTATTTTGAGGCACTTTACGTCGAACACGAGAAAGGAAGGGAAGAATTCCTTTATAACCTCTATAATAAGTGGAAAGGTTATGAGGAAGAGAAGGAAAAATATACTAGACCAATTGTCTGCCGTTATTATAAGTGGGGAGACGAACTTTTCGACAGACACACTTACAACAAGGGGGCATTATTCCTTCATAAATTAAGGAATTTTCTAGGAGATGAGACATTTAGGAAGGGGATTAAAGAATACCTAGAGAGATTTAAATACCGTTCAGTTGATACCGAGGATTTTAAGAAAGTAATGGAAGAAGTCTCCGGGAAAGATTTGACTTTCCTCTTTGATCAATTTGTATACTCTGCCTTTAATCCTTCAGTGGAAGTAACTTCAATTGACGGAGGAGTTAGGATAAAGAATGAGGTTGAAGTAGACGTAAAGATAGGTAAGGAGATAAGAAAAGTCAAGCCTGGAGAAAGTCTATTATCAGGGGAATACGTTTGCGTAGACCCTAATTTTACTTCCTTGGCAGAGGTTGAGGATAAGCAAGGAGAAGAAGCTTTAATAAAAGAAAGTAAGGACGAAGAATTAATCTGCAGAATTAGGGCAGTTACTTCGCTCTCAAGGTTTTCCGATTTTAAGGCAATACAAGCATTAAAGGAAAGGTTAGAGAACGACTTTTGGGGAGTATCTTACGAGTCTGCAATCTCCTTAGGTAAAATAAAGAACGACGATGCATTAAACGCGTTAATGTTGAATCACGAAAATCCTAAGGTAATGGTAGGTATTGCAAAGGCATTAGGAGAATTCAAATTTAATCAAAAGGCCAAGAATTTTCTCTTAGAGGTAATGGATAAAGCTGAGAGTTATCACGTAAGGGCAGAGGCAATTGTTAGCCTAGGTAAGATAGGATTTACAGACGTTAAGGAGAAAATTATAAGTCATTTTGAAGACGAAAGTTACGCTGATGTAGTACCTTCTGCAGTGATAGAGGCTTTAAGCTATTTTGGGGACGACGAATCCTTTAGGTTTGTGATAGACCGCGGGTTTAAGAACGAAAAGGAAACTATTAGGGCTGCAGTCGCAAGGAATTTATGGAGATTTGGAGATAAAAGTAGGGAATACTTATACTACTTGGTCAAGGATCCTTCACCTATTGTAAGAGGTGCAACAATTAAATCTCTTGAGGAATTAAAAATGAAGGATTTACTCAGGACGATAGTGGATAACGAAGACGAGGAGCTAAGGAATAGGTCAAACGCTTTAAGAGTGTTGTATAAGTTAGGACAGTAACGTTATTTCATTTTCTTCTTCTCTTCATATAATTTTTTAACATACTCTAGCACTTCTTGTGCCATTCTTAACGCTTCGTTTGCGTCATATTCAGAATACAAAAGTTCTGGCGGAGTTCCAGTTTCCTCTTCTCCATACATTGATAACTCTCTTTCCTTTCTTAATGACCTTGAGTAAGAAGCAAAAAGGTCAATCTTATGACCGAACCAATCTGGAAACTTACTAGAGTTAGTTTTTAACGTTGGACCTACATCGTGAAATTTAGGCACTTCTACTCCCACTAGTTTAAGGCTAGCTTTTAACAATAGTTCAACTGCTTCCTGACAGAACCTAACTACAATATGATAGTTCTTCTTATTTAGCTCTGTTTTTGCTAATTCGATTCTCTCTTCTGCCTGTCTTATGTAAGATAAGGCAATATCGTCAAAGTTCAATTACATCACCAAATTTATAATCCTTTTTTAAAACCCAGTACCACATTTTACCTTGCCTTACCCTTTCTGCGCCAAGTTCCTTTAATTTCTCCTTTAATTTTTCTAGGATATTTAGGAAAAAGTTGTCCTTATCATATAATATAATTCCGTCATATACTAAATCTAGATAGAGGGGAGAAAATCTTACTGCCTCCTCAGGAGTTTTGAGTACAGGGGATAGTGTAATATAATATCCTTCCTTCCAATATTCCTCCAGATTAAGTTTATCCTCTACTTTAGTTTCAAATAACCTTATCCTTTTTAGCATACTATCCTTAGGTAAATCCTTTATTACGACGATTAAATCCACGTCGCTATCTTTCCTATTATCTCCCCTTGCTACGCTACCGTATAAGACTACTGAAATCAAAGAGTCCTTAAATTCCTCCTTCATGATCGAGACCATCTTGTTCAAGAGAGAAGCGTAAGGTTCTGAAACCACATGTATATAATGGAAAGAGAAAATATAAAAACGTCACTTAATGATTACGTACTCTCCCGCAAACTTAAGGAAGTCTTCTTCGCTTTCCTCGTCTATTATTATTAAATCTATTATCTCCGAGATCTCTTCCGGCAACATTGAATGTATGTCAAGTAGGATCTTACTTACCTCGTCTTTTTTAAGGTTTTTAACAACTAAAGCTAAGTCAAGATCACTTGCTCCAGTGACTTTACCTTTTATTACTGATCCAAAAACTATGACCTCTTTTGCATCAATTATCTTTTTAGCGCTATTAAGAACTTCTTCTGCAATTTTCCTCCAGTTTTTCTCCAGATATTCTATCCTTTCTAGTCCGAACACCACTTATTGCCCCAAATTTTTCTCATTAATTCTAGTATTTCCTTTGCAGTATTTAAACAAACTTCTGCGTCCTCCTTAGTTAATCCCACAGACAAGTACTGTCCTCTAGTTCTAGCGTTTTCCAAAAGAATTAATTCTCCTCTCCTTCTTTTTGTGAAATCTTGGATTTCTTCTTTCATAGCTAGAGAAGATAGGAGAGAAAGTAATTTCCTCAATTCGTGAGTTTCAGGAAAAGAAAAACCCAGGAAAGAAATTGTTGCCTTTATTGAAAGTTCTGCAGATATTTGAGATAAAACGCCGCTTACGTCATAAAGATCTTTGCTCAGCGAATCTTCTGCGGCCTTTAAATACTCCAACGACCTCCTACAGAAAGTGAAAGGCAATTCATGCATTCTTATTGCCTACCTTCCCACTTTTTCTTCCACATAGTAAACATCGCTATTATTTCAGCAAAGAACATTAATGGGAAAGCCGCTAAACCCATGATAAATCCCCTAATGTTTTTCCTAAAGTGAGCAAAAACTATTAGGAGCATTATACTACTAACAAGGGAGGACAGTTCAGCAAATACGTTATGTAGCATAAATATTTCAAAATAGAATGGGTCAACGTGCCTATATATAAATGAAGGATCAACATAAAACGAGTGCATGAAATTTTCTATTCTCCTTACTACGATAAAGTAGAATGCGTGTATTGGATCTTCTATGATTCTGTCTAGCAATTTCGGATGAGATAGTATATGTCTAAGCGTAATTTCAATGAAAGTTAAGTTGGAAATAATAATAAGGATAGGCAAAGTATTCCAGTATACTAGACTAAAACTGTAAAAAGCACCTTTTTTGAAGATGGAGCCGTCAAAAAATTCCTTAATCATAAAGAAATTGTTAGCCCTATACCACCTTATCAATTGCTTAAAGAAAGCTGAGATGCTGTCAGGAGCCTTAGTTTTTACTATTACGTCATCAACTATTTCAGCTTTAAAACCCAGTTTATACACGTAGTTAGTTAGTTGCCTATCGTCTCCAAGAATTGTGGAAAAGCGAAATAATCTCACTTCGTCATATTCCTTAGATAAGATAAAAGGTTTAATTACTTCGGTTTTTGCTAATATGCATTGCCCATTAAGTGTCAAAACGCTTCCAAAAATTGATAAGGCTTTATAACTTAACCTCCTCAAAAAGTGGACAACTTCGGAGGAATAGTAAGCTAACCTACTCTTTCCTCTAACTAATCTAATTTCTGGAGAGACTGCAACAACTTTACCTTGAAGTCTGGAAATTAGCCTTTTAATTCCTCCTTGAGGTAAAATAGTATCGCTGTCCAAGAGTAGCACGTATGGAGTATTCACAAGTTTAATCCCTTCTTTTATTGCCTTCCTTTTACCTCCCTTCTTTATACTTATAAATATTCCACCTTCACCTTCAACTATAGATTTGTAAGGTTCAGTGACTCCATCCCCTACAACTATGAATGAGATTTTCTCCCTTTTCACGGATTGTATAACCTTTCTAAATAGTTTAACATCCTCCTTGTAGACTGGAATGACTGCGGTAACGTTCTCGGAAACTTCCAGAGGGGGAGAACTTTTACCTTTTTTTATCAAAGAAAACAAGAGTGTAGAAGTAATGTAAATAAAGGTAAATGCTGAAACGAGTGTAGAAGTAATTAAATAAATTTCGATATCGAATCTCATCTAGTAAATCTTACATATTCAATATATAAAGGTTGCTTTAATTTCTAACATTCAATATTACACGATAAAAAGTATTAGTCTCCAATCCATCCATGTATATATCCGAAATACTGGTAGAACGGATCTATGTTTAGAGGTAGTGCAATAATAACCCATATTGCAAAGCCCAACAACAAAAGTAGAGACATTCTAGCTAATTCCTTGTTTTCCTTTCTCGTCATATAATACATTAAAACGGAACCTACTGGACCTATTAAGTAAAGTAAACCTAACCACCTATATTCATCTCTCCTAAAGAATATCATATAGAAAGTACCTATTATGTAACCGACTCCTCCAGCTATACCACTTATCAACCATCCTAAATCTTTTTTATTCATATACTATCATCTCATTTTAAGAATTTAAGTTCTTTGAAGATTGAATGGTAAAAAATGTTATTTTTATTAACTAATGCCATAAAGGAATAGAGACATGCCCAAAATCTGGGATAAATAGAGAGCTAGAACAAATCCGCTTGCAGAAAGCATTCCTCCAAAGCCAAGTATGACTATTGCTAAAATAGTAGAGATCATCTTTGCTTTATTACCCTTAAACAGCAAAGCCCTAGCTGCTAAGAATAATATTAGTCCAGACGCAGGAATTGTTACCATTGATGAAGCCCCTGCAGGTAATGCAGGAAAATTTGTAGGTGCATAATCTACTACGATGGTAAACGGTTTATACACTATGGTAATTATTAGTACTGCTGTGGCAAAGGCAGAGTAATAATAGTATATTCTCTTCCACTTTTCCGGAACTTGTTGCACAGATCCCAGCGATAAAACTAACACAAGCTCTGCAACAATAAACATGTAAATTGCGGCCAAGGGGTAGTTACAGTATCCTAGGGCAAATATTTCCTGCTCAATGGCTGCAATAAAATAAAAAACAAAGCCTAAAAACCAGAAAAACCACATTAGGCTTTTGCTTCTCTCATATCTTCTCCAAGATAAGTAACCTAGTGCGACGCTTAGCACTAAACTAATTGAAGAGAAAATTAAAGCTTCTTCTTGATTCATAATTTAACATTATACATAGAATTTATAAAATCTTCTAAAAAATCGTTATTTAAATTATAATCTATATTAATCAATATATTAAGGGTAAAATTATTATATAACAAAAGAAAAAAGATAAATGACTTTTATGCATTTATTTCTTGGAATATTCTGTGGTAAGGCCTTCCTTCTATTATCTGCTTTCCGTAATCGGTAGTGTTCTTAAATTCCCTGCTTAGCATGAACTTTCTGAAGGAATCTAAGTCCTTCCACTCGCTGTAGATCATGTATTCCCTCGGATTATCAACGTTCTTGTAAAGTTTACCATCTATGAAACCTACGTTTGCCGACTTTAACGTTTCGACTACCTTCTTAAATATTTCCTCGAATTCCTTCTCGTGACCTTCCTTCACCCTGTAATAAAGACCGACGTTAATCATTTAACTGTCGCCTTTTTAGCCTCAACTCTCTCTGTGGCAACTTTATACAACACCTTGTAAGATACAGCAGTAATTCCTCCTAAGACTAATAATCCTGCCATTCCTAGGACTATCGATCCAGCAGTTAAAGTAGCAGCATTTGTTAGTAAAAGTGACGCAGGAACCCCTGGTAGAGGTCCTACAGTCCCTGCAGGTACAATGTCCTCAAGTATTCTACCTTGGGTAAAAGCTCCGAACATCATAGCTCCTATGAAAGTTAATAGGAATATCCAAGCCTGTCTGAATGGAACATTCCTAGTTGTTGCAATGTAAAGATATGCGTAGAGGATAACTATGTATATCCAGAAGCCAGCGTTATTTACTGCACTATTGAATACCACAGGTAGCCACTCGTGAGTGCTCACAAGGAACAATATATTTGCTAACGTTAATCCTAAAGCTCCCACTAGCAGTCTTTCCTTAATTCCGTAGAATACTACAGTGAAATACACGACGTACATCACTACTCCTATGAAGAATACCCAATTGAAGGCATTGAATATCATCTGAGTGTAGTTAGGAGTTATGTCCAGTGTCAGCAAGTTATGTACACAGAAACCGTAACCGCTGAAAACTGAAGTAAATAGCGTATTTCCAAGGAATGCTACTATTAGTGCAAAAGGTAGTGCAAGAACTAGGAAGGTCCTCTCCATGGAGTGCTTACCTAAAGTTGACGAGCCTTCTGCTACTCCTATACTAAAGTGGTGGAAAGCTAGCATTATTATTAAGACCATTAATGGCGCGTAAAGCACTGCGCCCGTTACGAACATTACTGGAGCGAATATTGTATCTAAAGATACTACTAGGTAAACTAAGGAAGTTGCTATGATTGCCCATAGTGAGCCTATAACTATTAGCATTTTCTCCCTATAGTTCTCATACCTGCACACTGGAATCATAACTACTGATCCTGCCTCAATCATAAAAGCTGTTACAAACCACGCTAAAGGTATAAAGAAGAACAGGACGAATTCATTCATTTTGACTCACCTCCACGAGAGAAAAAATCACTTCCTTTTGATATTTAATGAGCTACTCCCTCCTGCATTGGTTGCCATTATAAGTCTTGCAGAGCTAACATCTGCAGAGACTTCCTTACCGGTAAATAACTTCTTTAGCATGTATATAGTTCCTGCAACTGCTAAAGCTAAGACTACCATTATTGATATTCCTATAGGTAACACTTCTGGACTATTATTAAATCCGTCAGCCGTTAACATTACTGCTTGTATCTCATAAAGTCCAGAAGCAGTCTGTACCATCGGTCCCCATATTACGAAAGGCTGTCTTCCTGTCTCTGCCGCAACCCAACCTGCTTCCCAGGCTACTAGCTGTAACCATCCTAAGAAGAACATTGCATAAAGTGGGATCTTATTTTCAGCAGGATTATCCAATCCGAAGGCCTTAAATAATGCGTTCTTTGGCTGCTTCCAGAAGGAATAAGCTAATATCCATACAGCTATTGCTCCTATTATTCCTAGGGTAGCGTGCAAGTCATACGCTGTGTGGGAAATATACCATATTGGATCCCAATCTGCTTTAACGAAACTTGAATATCCCAAGACTGTCGCATGGGGATTAGGAGGCCATGTTGATAATAAACTAAGCATGTTAGGTATAGTTATTGGTCCTACTTGCATTGGAGCACCTGCTGCTGTCTGCATTACTCCTTCTAAAGTGGCCAACTTTAATGGTTGATATAGATATAACGTCTTACCTGCATTATCTCCAGCCCAGCCTAAGAATATTGCGTCTAAAGCTCCTAGATAAGTTGCTAATTTTAATCCTCTGTTATAATATTCCTTCTCATCAGTAGTCATGTCCTTCTTAGTTAATTTCCTGAAAGCGAAGTACCCAGCTATAGATCCGAAGCCAACGAACCATGCTCCAGCTAATCCCATTGGTACCTCTGCAAGTGCAATAATAGGTAATGCTGCACTTAATGGGTCTACGCCAGTTAATTGTCCAGATTGTAAATAAGCTTCTATATTAAATCCTGTTGGAGTGTTCATCCAAGAGTTTACTAAGATTATGAGCACTGCAGAAGCAGAAGAACCTAAGCCTATTAGTCCTCCAACTATCATATGAGCAGTCCTGCTCATTCTGTCCCAGCCGTACAGATATAACGCTAAGAATATTACTTCGGCGAAGAACGCCATAACCTCTATATCGAAGGGCAATATGTCTATTTGGTTAACTAAGTACATCCATTTATACCACACTGTTATGAATTCTACAGCTATTGCTGCGCCTGCCGCAGAACCTACTGCAAACAGAACTGCCATTACTACAGACCATCTTTTTGCTATTGCTAAATAGTAAGGATCATTTTTCTTGTATGCCAAGTATTCGGCAGATATTATAAAGAATGGGAGAGTTATTGCCCAGTATGTAAATAGCATGTGTGTTCCCATTGTATATCCTGCGAGTACTCTATCAAATATTTCCAAACTCACTTCAATCCACCATGATAAATTATAACTGAGAAATATTTAAATATTTCCATTTTTAACACACTTTATCAGAGAAATTCTGGTTTATAATGGTAATTATATTAATTTAAGAATTAAACTCTAGAATATGATCTAGAGTCTAATATGAGAAGTTCGAGAACACAATTTCTATCGAAGTCTCGCTTTGAAGGGGCTAAAATGTATTTAACAAGGTTAATTGTAAATATCGAAACAAAATTATAATGAGCTTTAAATAATTGTTAAGAATAATGAGAAGTATGGAAAGGAAAGTTAAATTCCCTGATGGCAGGGAAGTTGACGTACTTACAATTTTTAAATTCGTTTATGGTTTAAGTGACTCAGAGCTGGAGATACTTAAGTTGTTAGTCAATACAAAAGGTAAGCTTTCTGCAGAAGACATTGCATCTTCTCTAAATATATCAAGGAATACAGTAACTAAGCCTGTAAACTTATTGTTATCAAAGGGTTTAGTACTAAGGGATAAAGAAAAGGGAAAGACTAATGGCAGACCTAGGCTAGTTTATTTTGCAACTCCAGACATTTACTCTAAATTGCTTACCGATTTACAGAGCATAGTAAACAATTCATTAAAAGAAATATCTAAAATTAGGAAAAATACTTAATTTTCTTGATTTTACTATTAAAGTCCCTTTTAAACTCTGTTAAAGAAAGATATGTAAGTTATTTATAATGACAATTTATAAATTTTAGAATCGAAATGTACTCATGGAGTTTAAAATTCAATTCCCAGACGGAAGACAAGTGGATTTCCACAAGCTTGTAGAATTCCTTTACGGCATAACTGACAGTGAAATGAATATTTTACATCTTCTTCTGTCTACAGATGAAAAACTCTCAGTAGAAGACATCTCAGAAAGATTAAAAATAGCTAAAACATCGATAAGTAAGCCAGTAAATATTTTACTATCTAAGGGTTTAATCATGAGGGATAAAACTGAGGGAGAAGGAAAGAGAAGGCCTAAGTATCTTTATTACACTGACAAGAATGCTGTTTATAATAAGATAATTAATGATCTAGAGGCTATTGCTAAAATCTTTTGTGAAAAGTATAAATCTCATGTAGAGTCAGTTGTGGCTAAATAAATTTTTTAAATTCTTTAAACAAGAGCATTTCATGCAAAAGATAAGACCTTTCTTCGTATCTTCTGCAGGATTTTTTCTAGATGGTTATGATTTATCTGTAATATCTTTTGCACTGTATTTTATAGCTCAAGAAATGAAGCTATCGTCATCACAAGAAGGGTTAGTTTCATCTGCTTCATTAATGGGAATGACTATTGGCGCGTTATTATTCGGTTTCCTAGCTGATAAAGTAGGCAGGAAAAAGTTAATGGGCATAGACCTAATATTCTTCATGACCTTTGGAATAACTTCAGCTCTTTCACAGAACTTTACGCAACTCTTCATATCTAGACTTTTGCTTGGAATAGGCATTGGAGGGGACTATCCAATATCCTCGACGATAATGAGTGAATTCTCACCAGCAGTAAATAGAGGGAAATATCTTGTTGCATCAATATCTCTTTATTGGGTAGGAACTTTAGTAGCCTCGATAGTCAACTTGAGTTTCCTAAGTTTCTACGAATTTTGGAGATATACTTTCCTATTCGGTGCCTTAATTTCATTGCCAATTATTTTACTTAGGATAAAGCTTGACGAATCTCCTAGGTGGTTAGCATCAAAAGGTCTATTAGTTACCGAGAAATTTAACCCTCAAGTTGAGAACAAAGGAGTAAATGGAATTAAGGAACTCTTCGAAAATCCTTTATTACCTTACGTTTTAGCGGTTTCAACGGTCTGGTTCTTGTTTGATGTAGCATCTTACGGTATAGGGCTATATTATCCTCTAGTGCTAAGAGAGTTTGCTTTCCCTTCAAACGTTGAGGTTCTTTATAGCACAATGGCAATAGCTGGAGGAGCTTTATTAGGTTATTTAATTGCCGTGTCTGCAATTGATTCACTAGGTAGGAGGAAGGTCTTACTTACGGGATTAGGAGGAATGGCTTTCCTACTAATAATAGGCGGAATTACTAAAATTGAAGGATTTTTGCTAGTTCCCTATTTTATGACTTTTGTAGCATTAGAGCAATGGGCTGGAGCAGTAACTCTATTTTATCCCACTGAGATCTTTCCAACGTCTGTGAGGTCTACTGCTCAAGGGTTTGCAACTTCAGTTAGCAGAATAGGTGCAATACTTGGAGTATACTTCTTTCCGTCAATGGTTCGTTCTGTTGGCTTTTCATCATCCTTGATAATATTTGGAATTACAT
>Ga0080003_1000819_pt1 | contig 18744 bp, 18 predicted proteins | sample JossMetagenome_FD_69206 | JGI IMG/M metagenome (GOLD analysis project Ga0080003, IMG submission 69206) | Hot spring microbial communities from Joseph's Coat, Yellowstone National Park, USA - JC2_E (SPADES assembly) (version 2) | ecosystem: Environmental > Aquatic > Thermal springs > Hot (42-90C)...
GGCAGCGGGCCGTTCGTCTTCCAGAGCTGGAACAAGGTGACCAACACGCAGGTGCTCACGAGGAACGTGAACTACTACAGGTCCGCCTGGTGGGCCTGGATGTCCACGGTGACCCAGGGCGGTTCCTACGGCTACAAGGTCAACGTCCAGGAGGAGATCTACAACCCGACGTCCAGCTCGTTCATGGGGGTAGCGCCCGGCTCCACCGGAAACATACCCATAACGAACGCCACGGGCGTGGTGCAGGTGGAGGCGCCCGGAGGGACCGTGGTGGCCTCCTACCCGCTCACGAGCGTCGGCAACGGATCCTACACGGCGTCGATACCCACGACGGGGCTGAGCCCAGGCGCCTACGAGCTGGTGGCGAACCTGACGTACACGTCGTTCGGCCTCAACAGGGTCTGGTACAGCTACAGCGGGCTCACGGTGACGGCGCCCGTGACCTCGGCTCCCCTCGTGATCAAGGTGACTAACCCGAGCGGCCTGCCCATAGCGGGCGCTACCGTGGTCGTGGACGGCCAGACGGCCACGACCAACACCTCGGGCATCGCATCGTTCCCGAGCGTGCCGCTGGGGACATACACGGCCACGATATCGGCCCCCGGCTACAAGCCGACGAATATCACGGTCACATCATCGGCCCCAATCGCCACGGCATCCGCACCGCTGGCGCCCGTTCCCGCGAAGGTTCCCGCTCCCAACTACACGCTCACGTACGCCATAATAGCCGTCGTAGTGATAATAGTGATAGTTGGGGTCGTCGTGGCAGCGCTTCGCCGCCGGTAGCGAAGGATTAATTAGGGACCATTTTTCTTTTTTCTCGCATTATGAGCCTACTTGGCTATATAGTCAAGAGGCTGGCGATCACCGTAGTGATAATGATCGTGATAGCTGCGATAAATTTCCTGCTCTTTCAGGTATTACCCTTCGTGCTGCTCGGGATAAACCCGGAGGTCTGGTACGTCCCGGCGATCAGCACGTCGCATAACCTGCAATATATAACAAAGATAAGGGAACAGGTGATATCCGAGCTGGGGTTCAACCTTCCGATCCAGGATAGATTCCTCAGGTACATGGAGTCGCTCTTCACGTTCCACTTCGGCTACAACGTCGGAGGGGCGCTCAGCGGTCCCGTCTCCACGACCATATCCAGGTTCGCCCCCTATACCATACTGCTGCTGGGCGGATCCACGGTTGTATCGTTCATCATCGGCGAGTATCTGGGCGTCTTCTCAGCCAGCAGGCGGGGGAGGCCCGCGGACAAGGCCTCGTTCGTGTCGCTGCTGTTCCTTTACTCGATGCCGTCCTTCTGGATAGGCATGATACTCCTGCTGGTGTTCGCGTACTACATCAGGCTGGCGCCGTCGAGCGCGGCGGCCTACATGTCCCAGTACACCGGCGCCGCCTACTATCTGGCGGTGCTGAAGGCGATGGCCCTGCCGTTCCTCTCGCTCACCCTCATAAGCATCGGCGGGTTCTACCTGATAATGAGGAGTTCCGCGCTGGAGGTCATGAACGAGGACTACGTCCTCATGGCCAGGGCCAAGGGCCTCAGGGAGAGGAACGTGCTCTACAAGCACGTGCTCAGGAACGCGGTGATCCCCGTGATGACGGTCTTCGCGATATCCCTCGGGTTCGTGCTTTCGGGGGCCGTGATAACAGAGACCGTATTCGGGTGGCCGGGCCTCGGTTACTGGACATATATGGCTATACTGACGCAGGACTTCCCGCTGGAACAGGCCATATTCTTCATAATATCGCTCATGGTGGTGCTGGCGAACCTCGCCGCGGATCTCCTCTACGGGTTTCTGGATCCCAGGATAAGGAGATGATTGGATGCCGAGGGAGAGCGCGCTCAAACTGCTCCTGCACAACAGGACGGGGATGGTCGGCGTCGTCATAATAGTGTTCTTCGGGCTCATGGCGCTCCTGGCGCCCTACATAGCGGGGCCCAGCCCGGCGCAGACGTACGTCACCGGTCCGTGGGCCGTTCCTGCATGGGCCACAGCATTCCCGCAGTACTGGGGACTTCCCCCGAACCTGGAGGCGGCGCCGCCCTCCCTCACCCAGTGGGCCGGCGCCGCCGGGCGGGGCGCCGGCTACGAGATGGTCCAAGTCCAACCTCCCCCGGCGCTCGTCTCCAAGACGGGATACAGCGCGCCCTCGGCGTACGCCGCCCTGATATCCGCCGCCGTCCCCCCGGGTTCCGAGGACGTGGTATACACGGCGAACTACACGTTCAACTACAGGTACAGGCCTCCCTACGAGTTCAAGTTCGGCGCGCTCGTGGAGCCCCTCTCGGTCGATAACATCTCCGACTTCTACCTGCGCTTCCTCCTCGTGAAGCCGGACGGCCAGGTGGTGCACCTGACATCCTACAGCGTCATGTCCAGCTCATTCGAGGAGGACATAAGCTACAACAACGGCTTCAGGCTCGGCAACTGGAACGTCGTGTACCTGTCCACCACGCTGCCCGACGTGAACCTGGCGGCGCTCGGCCCCTCCGGACTGGGGATGACCAACACGGGCCTCAAGTACCTGGACGAGAACGGCAACTACACGCTGGTGGTGCAGGTGGTGGCGCTCGGCGGCTCCTCGCCCGGCAGCCTGAAGGTCGAGCTCGCCTATCCCTTCCTTTTCGTCTACGGGAGGCAGTACGGCCTCCTGGGATCCGATAACCGGGGCCGCGATCTCTGGTCGCAGTTCGTCTGGGGATCCAGGATCTCGATGGAGGTGGGCCTGCTCGCGTCCATATTCACGGTGATAGTCGGCATGTACCTCGGTGTGATATCCGGCGCATTCGGGGGGTTGGTCGACGAGACGCTCATGAGGATAGCCGATATCTTCCTGGTGATACCGTTCCTCCCGCTCGCGATAATACTCGTGTTCATGATAACGCAGTCGGCCTTCCTGGCGAAGGAACTTTACCTGTGGCTCATAGTCCTGTTCGCGGTGCTCTCGTGGCCGGCCGTCGCAAGGGTGATAAGATCCCAGACCCTCACGGTGAAGGAGCGCGGCTACGTGGAGGCGGCGAGGGCCCTCGGGGCGGGGAGGGGCCACATAATAAGCAGGCACATACTGCCGAACATAATGAGCCTCGTGTACGCGAACCTCGCGCTCAACGTCCCCGGGTTCATACTGACGGAGGCGGCGCTGGATTTCCTGTTCCCCGGCGCGTCCACGGTCCCGACGTGGGGCAGGATGCTCTCCAAGGCGTTCGACTACGCGTCATCCGCCATCTACTACAACTTCGGCTGGTGGTGGTTCATATTCCCCGGCATAGCCATAGTGCTGCTCTCGCTATCGTTCGTGCTGCTGGGCTACGCGCTCGACGAGATCTTCAACCCGAGGCTGAGGCGGAGATGATGGGATGAGGGGGTGGGCCGTCGTCTTGGTGGTGCTCGTGGCGATCGCCGTGGCCGCGCTCGGCGCGTGGTACGCGTACTACGGTGCGCCGCGGCCGTCAGCCGGGGTCTACGTGAACCCCGAGACCGCCGCCGAGCCCGGATATACCGCGACCTATAACTACACGATATCGGTGTATGCCGGGCAGCTGGAGGTGGGTGCGTACTACAACGAGTTCCGCGTCAAGGTGCTCTCGGTGGACGGCGACCTGGTAAGGATCGGATATGAGCAGCTGGTCTCGGCGAACCGGCCCGTGTCAAATCCCGCGCAGACCGTCAACTACACGTATGCGCTGGTGCCGTCGAACATATCCACTTACTACTCGGGCATCGGCGTACCCATCTTCCTCTCGAGCGGCGTCCGCCCCGGCATCGGCGGCGCTAACACCACCATAGACGGGTACAATGTAACGTATAAGTACGTGGTGACGGTATCCAGCGGGAACACATTGGTGTCCTCGTCGATTACGATCTACAACGGGACGAGCCCCGTGTCCGCCTCATACTGGTACTTCCAGTACAACGGAACCACTGATATGCTGGAGCAGGCGTACGGGCTGCTCGCCACACAGCAGTACGGTTATCGCTTCGAGTACCAGATGATGGACCACGGGGGGAGCTGAGATGGGCGACGCCGTAATCCGGGTCGAGGACCTCAATATGTACTACAGGACCAAGGAGGGCGCCGTGAGGGCCGTCCAGGACGTCGGATTCGAGGTCGCGCGGGGCGAGACGGTGGGGGTCGCGGGGGAGTCCGGGAGCGGGAAGTCCTCGCTGGCGCTCACCCTGCTCAGGCTCCTGCCGAACTACTCCGTCATAGAGCGCGGCCGGGTCATGCTCGACGGCAAGGATATCCTGACGATGGGCGACGAGGAGCTCAGGAGGCTCAGGTGGACGAAGATGGCGTTCGTGCCGCAGGCCTCGATGAACGCGCTCAACCCGGTCTTCACGATAGGGGATCAGATAGTGGAGGCGATAGTCACGCATCGGGATGTGAGCAGGGAGGAGGCCGTCGGGACTGCGTCGAACCTCCTGGACGTCGTCGGCGTCGGAAGGGAAAGGCTGAACAGTTACCCCCACGAGCTGAGCGGGGGCCAGAGGCAGAGGGTCGCGATAGCGATGGCGCTCGCCAACAACCCCGAATTCCTGATACTCGACGAGCCGACGACCGCGCTCGACGTGATAGTGCAGGCACAGATACTCAAGCTGCTGGAGGAACTGCGCTCCAAGTACAGCATGGGTGTGCTCCTGATAACGCACGATCTCTCGGTAATAGCCGAGCTGGCGGATACCGTGATGATTTACTACGGGGGGAGGATAGTGGAGAGGGCGCCCGCCGTGGAGCTATACGGGAACCCGCTCCACCCGTACACCGAGGCGCTGCTCAAGGCGTTCCCGGACATAAGGGCGAAAAGGCAGCGCTTCTCATACCTCCCGGGCTCGCCGCCGAACCTGGCGAACCCGCCCTCAGGGTGCCCGTTCCACCCCAGGTGCCCCCGCGCATTTGACAGGTGCAGGACGGAGGTCCCGCAGCTCAGGGAGGTCAGGCCCGGCCACTGGGTGGCCTGCCACCTTTACTGAGAGGTTCGCTCGGTTTATAGAGAACTCCAGCTACACGTAGCCGCGATGCCGTACTACCTGCCGACCCTGTCGGTCCTCGATCTAGTGGGCGGCGCGGTCGCGCTGGCTGTGGCGTACGCGGCCTACAAGTACAACCGGCTAGTGGGCGGATCGGTCCCGGCCTTCCTGGGGCTGAGCTTCTCGCTCCTGGGCCTCGGACTCCTGCTGCAGGGGGTCCTGGCCGGGATGCTCTTCGCTCATCCCGATATAGCGTACGCCAGGCTGTTCATGGTATCCTCCTATCTGTACCTCCTGCTGCAGGTTGCCGCGTACTTGACGCTTGCAGTTGGGTATACCGGCATAACGTATTCGGCCGAGCCGTTCGCGCTCTCCCTCACGGCGCTGCTCGGGCCCGGCATGCTGGCGCCGACGGGCATCGCGCTCACGGCGCCATTCCCCATTGTACTCAGGAGGGCATTCGTTATCGATCCGACGTTCTTCGACGCGATCCAGCTCGCGTCAATTCTGTTGCTCGCGCTCGTCGTATTCGACGCGATCCAGCTCAGATCGAAGGGCTCGTTCTCAGCGCTCGTTCTCAGCGCGTTCTCCCTCATGCTGGCCGGCCACGCTGTGATGCTGGCCTACCCCATGGGATTCCTGGATTACTACCTGATAGGGAGCGCAGTGAGGTTCGCGGGGTTCGCGCTCCTCTTGATCTTCCTGCTCAGGGGGAGACACATTGGCTAGGAGGAAGCCGGGCAGGAGCAGGCTCAGGATGTATCACGACGTACTGGAGATAATATCGAAGGACGGCGGAAGGGCCAGGTTCACGAAGGTCCTCAACGAATCCGGCATACCCTACGACAGATTCCTCAGGTATGAGGAGGAACTCGAACGGAGGGGCCTCATAGCGGAGGCCAGGGATGGCGATGCCAGGTATCTGGAGATGACGCGGGAAGGCCTCAGGTTCCTGGAGGAGTTGAGGAGGATGGAGCGTTTCCTCAAGGACCTCGGACTCGGGCTCTGAACGCCGCACGCGCTCCTCAGCAAGTCCGGACCCCACCGTGGGCACCCAGCGACATGTGCGTCACCACATGCGCGCTCAATCGGCCTCCTCTCCGTTCCGAGAGCTTCCTGCAGCAGGCATTTCAAATACAATCCACTCTGATAACTGCGGCAACCCCCTTTCCCTTCGGAGCGGGGAGGGATTGGCAGTAGATAGCCCCGGTGCCGCCCAGCGATAGCAATAGGGGTCGGAGTCGGAAAGAGACCTCATCGTCGCCTCGGCAAACCACCTCTCCTCATCCCCCTACCTCTCCGGGACCTATGCCTTAGTGAACTACCCCACCCTCGCGGACGGGGCTTCCCGGTTCATTGAGACGCTTACGCGGGGAATACCTCCGAGGTATTCCACCATCGCAGAGGCGTCCTCATCCCCGGGCGTCTCCCCTGCGTTCCACAGGGAAAGCCCGGCCATCCCCATCACGGTGGCCAAGACATCAGCCATTGCTCAGACCGGCTATAAAAACCTCTCGTAAGGGGGCTATCCATCCCCTCCCTCACCTGTAGACCCATGATGAGCGCCGCTGAACGGTTCGATCTGATCGATGCGATTCGCATGACATCGATCCCGACCTCCACCATCCCCCGGATGAGCGCCAGCGCCGGCAGTAGCCCGAACTCCTCCTCAGGCCGCCCCTGAAAGGGATGAAGAGAGTAGAGCGGATGAGCGCTGCGAGGAATCAACGCCCGGGATCCGGAACGGGCTCCGCGGAGGCTGTGCTTCTACTCGCCCGTAAGGGTACGAGCGGGTTCGGTCAAGGAGTCGTGGAGCACACGCCCGGACCTGGGCAGTTCCTTTGAAGCCAGCCGTGACACATTACATATACGTGTAAATTATCATACAATAATACCGGTAATGTTTATATAGACAGCCGGCGGGTTTGGACATGAGTTGCACAGCGATAGCGTCGATGCGCATCAGAAAACCGGTAAATTCGAATCGAATGATTCAGCGATGGGCGGATCTGCAGCGCCGCCCGCTGGCTCGTCCAGCACATCCTCATCCCGCATACCGTGGGCGATAATAACTGCGCTCTCCCTGGGGATGCTGGTCTACGGGGTGGCCGAGAGCTACGGCCCCGTCAGCGCCGTCAGCGGAGTTCTGCCCTCCAGTCTCGCGTTTCTGGCGTATAGCCTGCCTTATGTGGCGGGCGGATTCGGGGCGCTCCTCGCCGGCTGGATGGCCGACTCCATGGGGAGGAGGAACTCGTTCGTGGTGACCGCCGCTCTCATAGTCGTGGGGGTGGCGCTCTATCTGGTCTACTCCCTCTGGGCGCAGGTACTGGGGCTCCTGATAGCTTCGTTCGTCCTCGTGGGGATGGCGGCCATAGGGCTCGAGAGCCCCGTCCTAGCGATGCTGGCGGAGGCGGTGCCGGCCAGGTGGCGCGGGAACCTCCTGGTGATAGTGCAGAACTTCGGGAACCTCGGCGTGGCAATAACATTCATACCGTTCTTCCTGGGGCTCGCCGGCCTCACGAACACTGTGGCGATAACGCTGCTCTTCATCGCTCCCTTGGCCGCGCTCATAGTGGCGCTGGTCGCAGCCCGGGAGTCGCTCCCCTGGAGCGCGATCTCCGGGAGGGCCGGGATGGACGTGGAGTCGGCCTGGCGGGAAATAGATGGAAGGGCGGAGCCCGTCGAGCCGAGGGGCGGCCTCTGGCTCAGGCTGCTGTTGCTGATGGTGCTCGGGATAGCCCAGGACGTGGGGTTCGTCTACATAACCTACGGCGTCGCATACTCCTATTTCTCACAGGGCGTCGCCGAGGTGGTCCCGATAATCGGCGGGCTGACGATGGTCATAGTGGGGATAGTGTTCGGGATTCTCTTCGTGGAGAAGATGAGGAGGAAGGCGCTCGCCGTCCTCTCCTTCGGAATGCAGCTGGTGTTGTGGATAATACTGTGGGCATACTACGCCGCCACGGGGAGCACCGCCGGGCTGATCCTGCTGGCCATAATGACGATACAATTCCTGCCGGTCGAGCTCACGTGGGCATCCAGGGCCGTCCTGGAGCCCGAGCTGTTCCCCACCCGCACGAGGGGTAGGCTGATATCGGTCGTCAGGGCCGTCGTCTGGATAACCACCGGCGTTATAACGGGGGTACTCACGTTTGTCGTGCCGGCATTCAACGTAGCGGCGGCTTCCGTTGCCGCGATATTCGCGCTGTCAATGATACTCACCGGCGTCTGGTGGTTCAGGGGGTTCGAGACCAGCGGAAGGAGTCTCTCGGGACACGACATCCAGTGAATTTACTATGCGAGTTCCCGTTTTATTATAATTTTATATATTTCTGCGGAATAGATATAAAATGTTATGATATTATCATGCCGCTGAAACACATCAGATGCGCGCGATCAACGCGCCCCATGCGCCGATCGGCACGTCCGGGGATCGACAAACGCTTTTCCGACGCTTCATGGGCGTGCGGGCGTTGACCCAAGCGTGTTCCACTGTCAGGGCATCAACGATCGGCCACGGGGACCGGACTGCCGATCGGCGCACGGAAAGGCAAAGGTCCTCGACGTCCATAGCGATCAGCTGGTTCCTGTGGGGTATGGGCTACTACGCGTATTTCGCATATCTATCACCATACATGGCTACGTTCGTCGAGCCCTCGTACATCTCGAGGGTGTACGTCCTGGTGGGACTCGCGGCGGTCGCGTACCCGGCGGCCGGGCTCATGACGCACCGGTTCATCGGCGCCAGGGGCTCCATCTCGCTCTGGATGTCCATCGCGGGCCTCGGGATATCCCTGATGGGAATGGCAAGGGGGTTCGCGCAGTTCGTCGTCCTCCTGTCGCTGAACCAGGCATTCTATGCGGCGATGCCGTCTTATTACGCATCGCTCGCCAGGGAGGAGGCCTCCTACATACCGCTGGTGTGGGCGCTATCGGTGGCGCCGTCGTTCTTCATGCCGACCGTCGGTGGGTTCCTGGCGTCGCGCCTGGGGTACACCGCGCTCTTCGCGGCATCGGGGGCGCTCATAGTCTCGTCGTTCATCCCGGTAGCCGCGTGCAGCGGGCTGCGCGCCGGGGAGGGCGTAGGAACAGCGAGGGGATGGATCCGGGCGATCCCCGCCATGGTACCGGTCGCGCTGGAGGCCCCATATATATTTCTCATAATAGAGCGCGCGTACGGGCTGTCCAGCGTGGAACTGGGGCTCATCGCCTCGGCCGGGGAGGCCGTCGGAATGCTGTCAGCGCTGGCGCTGCGGCGCAGGCCGTGGGGGATCGCGGCGGCGCTCGCGGGCTTCTCGTTGACGGCGCTCGTCGCCGCCTCCTGGACGTGCGGCGTGGCCTTCGGCTTCTGGGAGGCTGTGATACCACTTGCTATAGCATACGTGTCGTCGGAATCGCCCGGCGTCAAGTTTTACGCGTACCTGACGACGCTGCAGGCGCTCACGTTCCTGGCCGGATACGTTGCCTCCGCCGCGGTGGCGTCCGTGAATTACATGGCGGTGCCGATCGTCGGAGGGGTGCTCTCAGCACTCCTAGCGGCCATCTACGCGACCCTCATGAGAGGGCCGAGAGGATCCTCCCGATCATGACGGCCATCACGCGCCTCATCCTGGGCGATATCGTTGCCGCGGCGGCGTACACGGCGGCGGAGGCCGCGAAAATGAGAACCAACTCCAGCAACCCCCGGACCGCTGACGTCGTCGGAGCCATGGCCTCGATCATAGGACCCCTTATGGCGTACAGGACGACCGCCGCGACTACGGTGGGCAGCGCATAATCCCTGGGAAGTCCGCGGACCCCGAGGATCCTAGACGCATTTCTCAGGCCCATTATCCTGTAGGCCGTCGAGGCGGCGCTCGCCAGTATTCCGGCGAGCACAGCGCCGTAGATTACGTATAGCTGAATCGACATATCCTTTGCGGCCATCATCAGTGGATACAGGAGCGCCAGATACAGGATCGTCATCAGCAGCTCCGCGTTGTGCGCGCGGAGGACCATGGACCCCAGGTACGTCCGGGCGCCGATCTCCCCCTCCATGTCCACCCTGTCGAGGCCCTGCATGATCGCCGACACGTATTGTGAGAACGATCCCAGCACGTTGCCGGCGGCCCAGAGCGCGATCGGGACCGCGAGCTCCGGTATCAGGTATGGATCCCTGGGCCTCAGGAACTCCACCACGTAGGGCTCGAAGAAGATTGCCGGGAGCGAGATGGCGGTCGTCGTGAAGAGCACCATGAGCATATCGTAATACACGCGGGATCCGCCGCCCCTGGAGAGCAGCTCGCCGTAGCTGACGTTGATCAGATTGCTGACGAACCCGTAGAGCTTGCCCACCATGTATATCACCTGCCAGATCGCGTTGTCCACCAAGCCCCCGACCGCTGCTATGAACATGGTATCGAGCGACCTCAGGTTGTTCGAGGCGTAGCCGAGGAGCGGAACCCATGCCCCGGATACGAACTCCTTGAACGGGGTGCGAAAGCCCTTGGACCTCGATATGTGGGGGGATACGGCCGCCATCGAGTACGCGAGCCCGGCCGCGAATATCACAAATGACGATATGAGGACCGATGTGAGGCTCCAGGCGGACTCGAATATGTAATAGATGGACGCGAGCTTCACGGCGGAGGTGACCAGCGTCGTGTAGAGCATCTTCGGCCTGTCCAGCGCTACCAGGGATCCGGTGGACGCCGCGGCGAGCGATGATGTGAGGGCGCTGAGCGTCGCCAGGATCAGTATCGTACTGAAGTACGGGCCGGCAAGCTTCGAGCTCAGCCCCAGGAGATAAGCGGCGCTGACCGCCGCGCCGGCCGCGCTGAACAGGAGCCCGGTTGCCATGATCCCGAGCTCCGCCGAGCCGTACTTCGCGGTGAGCCTGGGCGATGCGAATGAGGTTATGGACGACGGTATCGTGCCGAGGGAGACCGCCGCCGTGAAGACGTTGAGGAACCCGACGTCTATAAGCGGCAGCTTCCTCGTGACGGCCACCGAGAACAGGACGCTCGCGGCTAGTGACACTAGGGAGATCAGCAGGGCCAGCGCCCTGACCCTCAGGCCCGCGCCCGGCACGCCGCGGCTAGGGAACCGCGTCTTTATTAAATGACGGTAGTCGGGGAAACGGAGAAAATTAGCTAGTTCATGTCTTTTATAAATATATTTCCCAACTTTTAAATACATATCTGGCGAATATATTCCGCATGCGCATGATTAACAATGTTTCCTCACATCGGCGATGATGGTAATGGACTTCTGCCAGGAAAGGCCGCATCGGTTCACCGCCTACAGGGGAGGGATGCGGCTGGGATGCCGCGGGAAATTCCCCGGATGCGGGGAGGCGGTCGAGATCGAGAATCCATCTATATCCGAAATGGAAATCCCATCTCGGGTCCGGAACGGGCCCTCGCGGAGGCTGAACCTCTAAATTCGTAAGATGACGGGCGGGTTCGACCGGTGAGGTGGGAAGCACACGCCCGGACGTGGCGGTTCACCTTTTTGTGGCATCCTCCCACGCTGAAGCGCGTGGGCTTCCCGCATCGCTATCCCCCAGTATGGGTTCGTCTGCAATGCGGGAACTTATTTCCTAATTCATCGACACACGACTAGCGACGGCCTGACCTAGCTGGCCAGTCTGCTGCCCCGCCGTGGGTATCTCCACAGGCGTGAATTCGGGCATGTCCATCCCTACCAGGGCGCGCTGAAGTATGATCACACTCGCCTTGAGATCCCTCTGCGCCGCGTATCCGCACGAGGGACACGCGAACGTCCTCTCGGAAAGCGCGACCTCATGTTTAGCGTGGCATACGGGGCATTCCTGCGTCGAATATTCCGGGTCCACGGCGACCGTCAGGACGCCCTTCCGCTTCGCCTTCCGCTCGACCTTATCCCAGAAACCCGACCAAGACGCGTCCTGAATCGCTTTCGCCAGGCTGTGGTTCCTCACAATGTTGCCCACCCTTAGGTCCTCATGTGCGATGAGGTCGTATCTATCCACGAGCGCCTTCGCTAAATTCCACTGCCAGTCGTCCTTCATAGTGCTCCAGCCTTTCGCGGTAGGCTCCATTATAGAGCTCCTTGCATATCCTGAGCTGATTATCGAGGGTTTTCTCCTGTTCCTCATCCGGGTAGAGCCTGAACTTATACGCCGAAATCATCCGTATTTGGTGGTGTGTAGACGATATTTAAGCACGGGGGAAGTCCGCGTATCTCCTCCCCGAAGGTCGGGGTTTTACCGCTTCCCCCAGACCCCTAACACCTTTTTATAACGGAACGCGGATGCACCCATCGTGCCACCTGAGGATACTATTGCAAGGATAGCATCGGGGCGCATCTATGGATCCACCGAGGTGGCGCTTGCGGCGCTTGAGGATATACGCGCGGAGTCGTCGCGCGGTGCCCGGGAATTCGCGGAGTTCCTCCGGGAGTACATCCCCAGGTATCTGGCGGCCAGGCCGACCAGTATAGCGCTGCTCAACGCTCTGAGGGAGTTCCTGGGCGCGTATCTGGAGTCCGTGCGCAGGGGGGGAACCCCGGGCGGGGACGTCCCCGGGATAATCGATTCGATAATCTCAGCGAGGAGGGCGGCTAAATCATCGATAGCGGAGATAGGCGCCAGGAGGCTGAAGGAGGGCGAGTCCATAATGATACATTCCTACAGCAGGACGGTGATCGGGATAATCAGGAGGGCCGTGGAGGAGTTCGGGACCGGGCTCACGGTCTACGTGACCGAGTCGAGGCCCATAGGCGAGGGATTATCGGCGGCGGAGGAGCTGAGCCGTCTGGGGGGGCGCGTGCGCGTGAGGGTTATCGTGGACTCGGCCGTCAGATACTTCATGAAGGACGTGGACAGGGTGATAGTCGGCGCAGACGCGGTCGCCGCTAACGGGGCGGTCGTTAACAAGATCGGCACATCCGTGGTGGCGCTCGCCGCGAAGGAGGCCAGGGTGAACTTCTACGTGGCGGCCGAGACATACAAGTTCAGCTTCGAGACTATCACGGGCGAACTGGTGCCGCAGGTGGTGCTCTCGGAGGCATCGCTCATAGCGCCCCCGGGGCGTATGGCGAGGCTCATGGGGAGGGCTATCGTCAGGGCGCCCGTGTTCGACGTGACGCCCGCCGAGTACATCGACGCGATAATAACTGAGAGGGGCGTGACGGCGCCCCAGGCGATTCCGCTCCTGGTGAGGGACGTCTATGGATGGCCCCCGCATGTCCCGGGGATACATTCGCTCCTGGATGAGGTGAGGACCCTTGCCGGCGCCGCCTGATCTGCCGGGCGAGGTCCTGGCCTCCTGGGAGGCCATACGCTCCATGAAAATAAGGGGCGCCGGGCGTATAGCCAGGGAGGCCGCGGCGGCGCTCGCAGGTGCGGCCGATGCGTTCAGCGGAAGGGACGCGCGCGAGTTCCTCGACTACATGGAGAGGGTTGCGGCGTTCATGAGGGAGGCCAGGCCGACCGCGGTCTCGCTGCCGAACGCCATATCGTTCGTCATGAGAAGGCTGAGGGACGCGCGGCCGGCGGACGTCGACGCGGGAAGGGCCATAGTTAAGGCGGCCGCGCGCGAGTTCATTGAGTATTCGAGCAGGGCCGTGGACGCAATAGGTGAGCTGGGTGCCAGGCGTCTCAGGAACGGTGATGTGGTCATGACGCACTGTCACAGCAGCGCGGCCGCGGCCGTTCTCTCCGAGGCGCGCAGGGCCGGAAAGATAAACAGGGTTTACGTCAAGGAGACGCGGCCGCGGCTCCAGGGCCTGACCGCCGCTAGGATCCTAGGGGAGGCGGGGCTCGACGTCGTGTTGATACCTGACTCGGCCGTCAGATACTTCATGAAGGACGTGGACAGGGTGATAGTCGGCGCAGACGCGGTCGCCGCTAACGGGGCGGTCGTTAACAAGATCGGCACATCCGTGGTGGCGCTCGCCGCGAAGGAGGCCAGGGTGAACTTCTACGTGGCGGCCGAGACATACAAGTTCAGCCCGAAGACGATCGTGGGTGAACTGGTGCCCATAGAGTTCAGGGATCCAGCGGAAGTGGCGGGGAAGGGCTGGGTGGCAGATCATCCCGGGATCGAGGTGATGAACCCGGCGTTCGACGTGACGCCCGCCGAGTACATCGACGCGATAATAACTGAGAGGGGCGTGATGTCGCCGTACGCGGCGCCGCTGATATTGCTCGAGGAGTACGGCGTCAGGGTCTGGGGCGCCGGCGTCGACGAAGGCAAACTCCACCCCGAAGAGATGGGGAGAGCGTCAGACACGTAGTTACGTCCATCGGCCCCATGGAACCAATTGTTGTGCGCACATCGAAGCCCGCTCGCCAGGGCCTCGCCTTAATTGTGAGCAGCTCGCTGGAAATAGCGCGCGGATCTCGTGGCCCGGGACGTGTGCGTGGGCCGCCGTCGGCGGTTCCGCCCGGCGCGCTGAACATATTGAGGAATGCGACCGGCGGGCGCAGCGAGGCCGCCATCGCGCATCGTAGGCCACAACCGGGCGGTGCGCATGAGGGGGCGTAACCCTTGAGACCTCGGAACTCCACATACTTCAGGGATGGTAGGAGGCCGGAAGCGGCGAGATCCCCGCGGTGACGCCCGGCCCCGAGGCGTCATCCGCATACCCGGGCATGGAACTTTGGGAACGCTTTATACCGGGCGGGCGCGTGGGCTGGACTTCAATGTCGGCGCAGAGCGCGGTCGCATGCGTGGATCCGGACGGCCTCGGCGACCTCGTCAGGAACCGGAACTACGTGGTGCTCGACTGCTGGGCCCCGTGGTGTGCGCCGTGCCATATACTGGGGGCGATGCTCAGGGATCTGGCGCCCAAGTATCCCGAGGTGGCGTTCGCCAGGCTCAACGTGCAGGCGTACCCGGAGTTCCAGGAGAGGCTGGAGATCTACGGGCTCCCGACGCTCCTCGCGTGGAGGAACGGGAAGCTGGTCCACAGGGTGCCCGGTGTCCCGGACTGGAGGGCCCTGAAGTCGATGCTGGACGAACTGGTGACCGGTGAATGAGGAGGGGCGCTGTGATATCCATCCCGGGCCTGGGATACACGTCCATGGCGAGATGTTCGCCGAGGTTCCTCATGGAGCTCTTCAACTACTCGCCCAGGGGCGTGACGCGCTTTCCGCCGCCCAGGACACCGGAGGAGGCCTGGAGGAGGACATTCAGCGGGCTAGGGCGCTCCTTGGGAAGGTTGGGCGTCGAGATCGTTGCGATCAACCCGCCAGGGAGTTCCCCACAGGGCCTCGCGGCGGAGCTCGCTGAAGTGGAACGCGGCATCATGGGGGCACTCGGGAGGTCGCTGCCCATCGCGTCGGTCAACGGCATCGCATACAGCGCGATCCCCCCGGCGTGCGATGAGGTGAAGCTCATAGATGGCGCGCTCTCGAGGATATTCAGGTCGCTCGACGAGTACATGGTAATATCGCCGTTCGGCGACAGGGTAGGCGACGACTTCGAGGAGTACGGCATCTATCTATCCAGCGTCGAGAGGCCCGGCCACGAGGATGTGATAGCGCCGGAGCAGGTACCGGACCTCGTGGCGGAGCTCGCGGCGCGTATAGCCCGAGGGCGATATCGCCGGATACGGCCCCGCCCTCCGCGGGTCCCGCGGAAAACGTAAATTTCCTACCCATCAGGCACCGCCCATGGAGTACAAGTGGAGGGTATGGTCGGTCACCATGGTCGGCAGCCTGATGTCGGCCATCGATGGTACAATAGTCGTACTCGCCATACTTCCGATCGCCGAGGACCTTCACACGGACTACATAACGATGGTCTGGGTGGTCGTCGCGTACCTCCTCGTGAACACGGCGCTCGTGCTCAGCTTGGGACGGATGGGGGACATATACGGAAGGAAGCGCATGTACAACGCGGGCTTCATAGTTTTCATAATAGGGTCGGCGCTCTCAGGGCTCGCGCCCAACGGGCCCTCGCTCGTCGCGTTCAGGGCCATACAGGGAATAGGCGCGGCGCTGCTCACGGCCAACTCGTTCGCGCTGATCTCGCAGGCATTCCCGCCCCAGGAGAGGGGCAGGGCGTTCGGCATGAACTCGATAGTATGGGGGGCCGGCTCCGTCCTGGGAATAGTCCTCGGGGGCCTGATAATAACGTACACCACATGGAGGGCGATATTCCTGATAAACGTACCCATAGGGATCTTCGGCACGCTGTGGGCGTACAGGGCGATAACGTCCGATTCAAGGGCGGGCGGGGGCGAGAGCTTCGACCTCGTGGGCGCCGGGACGTTCACCGCGGGCCTGCTGTCCCTGCTGCTGGCGTTCACATGGGGGCTCCTCTACTCGTGGTCCGATCCGTACGTGTACGCCTTCATGGCGGCGTCGCTCGCGATCTTCGCGTCGTTCGCGGTCTGGGAGGCCAAGTTCAGCGCCGACCCGATAGTCGATTTCTCGCTCTTCAGGAACCGCATATTCTCGTTCTCCGTCGCCGTTGCCATGTTGCAGTCGCTCGCGCTATTCGCGGTGAACTTCCTCCTGATGTTCTACTTCGAGGGGATAGCGGGGGTCCCGATACTGACGGCAGCATATCTACTGCTGCCGATGTCGATAATGTCGATGTCCATAGGACCCTACGCTGGACGGCTGAGCGACCGCGTGGGCGCCAGGGTGGTGGCCACCGCCGGCCTGTTCATACAGGCCGCGGCCCTCTACATGCTGAGCGGGATAACTCCCTCGACATCCCTCCTGTCCGTGGCGGCGCTCGAGGCGATCTACGGCGTGGGCGGCGGGATGTTCTGGCCTGCGAACACGAGCGCGATAATGTCCTCCTCCCCCCCGCGGCGCTACGGCGTCGCCTCCGGGGTCATGAACATGATGAGGAACACGGGCATGGTCCTGAGCTTCATAATAGCGCTCACTGCCGCGACCTCCGTCCTGCCGGCATACATTGTGTACGAGCTGTTCATAGGGACGCTCAGCGGCAGGCTCCCCGCGGCGATGGCGCTCGCCTACCTGAGGGGCCAGGGATTCGCCTTCATGATATCGGTGGCGTTGCTGATCGCGTCGGCCGCGATGTCGCTCGTCAGGGGAAAACACGACTTTCAGGCGCACGGTCGATGAACCCGTGCGCATGATAAAGTGAACGGCAGACCTCGCCCCTTCTAGGGGCGGGGTAAAAGCTTAAAATCAAGAAGACTATTTCTCTAAGATGCTCTCCTCCGGTCAACTCTCTGAAGATGAGGAGCGGGAGCCGATTTCTCCCGCAATACCGGAGGAGGGCATCTACGAAGTCGAATTCAAGAACAGGAGGACAAATGTAGTCCGTCTCTTACCGAACGGTTTCCAGGAAAGGAAGCTCAAGAAGTTAGCGAACACCTCAGCAAAACTCTTCAACGAAGTGAATTATGAGAGGAGGCAACAGTTCTTCCAGCAACAACGTGTAGACTTCAAGGGGACGTGGGACAAATACTACGAGAAGTACAGGGAAGAACTGGGAGTTAACGCTCAAGCAGTCATGCAGAAGAACAACGAAGCCTGGAACTCATTCTTCTCCCTTCTAAAGCTGAAGAAAGAAGGAAAATTGCTGCCCTTCATGAAACACGTCAGCCCACCGAAGTACTGGAAGGACAGGGAGACTAAGAAGAGGAAGCCCCTTCTAGTTGTCAGGCAGGACAGATATGTTGTGGACGAGCAGAATCACAAACTCATCCTCAGGGACTTCGGCCTCGAAATCGATTTCGCGGGCAGGTTGAGGTGGTACGGCAAGCAAGGCAGGCTGGAGATACACTACGACGAGACGAGGAACGCATGGCACGCCTCCATCCCCGTGGAGGTTGGTGTTGAGGAAACTAAAACGGGAAAGGAGAGCAAGCATATTGTCCACGGTGAAAGGAAAACCATTCAAGCTGAATCGCCCAGGGGAAACAAAGTGGCTTCAATTGACTTAGGCATTAACATCTTAGCAAGCGTAGTATTAAACGACGGCACCTGGTTGCTCTACAAGGGTATAAGGACTAAGGAGGACTACTTCTACTTCGAGAAGAGGATAGCGCAGGTACAATCCCTGGCGAATAAGACGAGAAACCCGGGTGAATATGAAGCATATGAGAAGTTGTTAAAAGAGAAGAGTAGGTTGCACGGGAAATTAACCAGGAGGCTTCTTCACTTGTACAGGAACTTCGCGTCCCACCTGGTGAAGGAGTTACACGAACAGGGTGCTTCAACCATCTACTTAGGCTACCCATTCAACATCGCTCAGGACAAGGGCAACAAGTTCACGGTAAACATGTGGTCTTACCGCAAGTTGATGGATATCATAGAACTGAAGGCTCAAGAGTACGGTATGAAGGTGTTTGAGGTCGTTGAGTATAACACGTCCAAGTACTGCGCTTATCACGATGTAGAAATTGAAAGAAGACCTAGGGGAGTCGTTAGTTGTCCTAAAGGACATAAACTGCACAGCGATTTAAACGGTGCACTGAACATTTTGAAGAAAGCAGTGAACGTAATGGTTTCAACAGTGAAGAAGCCTCTATCTTTCATTGTAGATCACAACGGAGTAGCACCCGTAAAGGGGGTGTAACCCTTGAGACCTCGGGAACCCTCGCCCTTCAGGGCGTGGAGGAGGTCAGTGTGAACATCATGGAAAGCCAGTTCCATGCTTGTGAAATGTGCGGACCTGATGATGGATTGCAGCCCCGGCCGTTCCCGGGCCCAGTCAGGAGTACTGTCTCCACGTATAACCGCACTTGGTGCATCTGTAGAATATGGTCGGGGGTTCGTCCCCGCTTCTCGTCTGGACCAGCCACCAGT
>Ga0080003_1000823_pt1 | contig 18687 bp, 18 predicted proteins | sample JossMetagenome_FD_69206 | JGI IMG/M metagenome (GOLD analysis project Ga0080003, IMG submission 69206) | Hot spring microbial communities from Joseph's Coat, Yellowstone National Park, USA - JC2_E (SPADES assembly) (version 2) | ecosystem: Environmental > Aquatic > Thermal springs > Hot (42-90C)...
TCCCCTCCCTCCCGGCGAGCTCGGCCAGCAGCGCCGCATTGTACCCGCTCCCGGAGCCCACCTCCAGCACGGAGTCCCCCTCCCTCACGCCCAGCTCCTCCAGCATAATCGCGACCATGTGGGGGGCCGATATCGTCTGCCCTGTGCCTCCGAGCGGGAGGGGGACGTCGTCGTACGCCCTATCCTCCGTGCCGGGCCACACGAAGAGCTCCCTGGGCACCCTGAGCATGGCCTCCTCGACCCTCCTCGACCTGATTATCCCCTGGCGCTTCAGCGACTCGACGAGCGACGCGCGCGCGGCCTCCACCCAGCGTGCCCCCTCACCCGAACCATCTGTCTAGGGTCTCCGTGCGCGCGGGGGCGCTGGCCTTGAGCCTCCTGAGCGCGTTCAGCACCCTCTCCTCCGAGAAGTCGTGCTCGCGGCACAGGAACTCCACCACGGCCCCCTCGTCGGGCGGCCTCCACTCGAGCGGCCCGGGCTCGGCTACGCTCGGGCTGAGGAATATCCTCCTTATCGCGTTGTAGTCGATCGAGCTCAGCTCGCTCGCCAGCTCCGCGATGTTCTCGAGCCTCCCGTACTTCTTTATGTAATTGTACGCCTTGACGGGGCCCACCCCCCTGATCCCGTCGGGGTTGAAGTCGGTGCCTATCAATATCCCGAGGTCGACCAGCTGCTCGCGCGTCAGGCCGAGCTCGCCCAGGACCTCATCGAGCCTTATGAGCTCGGGGACGACCTCGACATATACGTCCTTCCTGGGGAGCTTGCGCCTGCCCGATATCGTCAGGTTCCTCACGAGCACCGGCGAGCCGAAGAGCAGGGAGTCGTAATCCTGGGATACCGAGGCCCACACGTAGCCCTTGGCAGCCATGTACGCGGCCTCGGCCTCCCCCTCGCTGGGGGCCTGCACCCACGGGACCCCGAGCGCCTCGAGGAGGCGCTTGGCGTCCTCGACCATGTAGTCCCTGAGCCTAGCGCTGAGCGCCGCGTAGGTCCTGGCAGACTCCAGGTCGCCCCTCTTCAGGGCCTCCTCGTACTTAGCCCTAGCGCTCTCCCTCTGCCTTATGCGATTCTCTATCTCCTGGGCCTTCAGCTCGGGCGGCTTCCCATCGAACACGTACACGGGCTTGACCCCCTTCTCCAGGAGGTTCAGCGTCCTGTAGTAGAGCCCGCTCAGGTGACTCGTGACCCTGCCCTTGGAATCCGTGAGCGGCTCCCCGGCCTCCCCCCTTATGACCGCCAGGAACTGGTAGAGCGCATTGTAGGCGTCGATGGCCACGCTCTTGCCGTGGAGCTCCTCCACCCTTATCTGCCTCCTGCTCTTTATGAGGGGACCGAGGTCTACTCCCAATCTTATTCAGGGGGTGCAGTTGGGCAGCGTCATATTTAATCGTTTGCAGCCGGAACTAAGCCATCGCGCGCCGCGGCCATCGCCGGGCGGTGACCCCGGGTCGTCGGCGGGCGCGTCAGCGGGTCCCAGGGCATCGCCGCCGCCCTCGCCCTGCACGACCTCGGCCTCCTGCGCGACGGCCTCCACGCGGTGCTCCACGAACTCCACCCTCTTCTGGTCCCTCGTCACCTGGATCACCGATATGAACCCGGCAGACTCCATCTTGAGCAGCACGTCGTCGAGCTCGCGGCGCGTCAGGTCCTGAATCCTCCTCTTGAGCACGCTGTAGAGGTCGTTCACGTCGATGGCCTTGCTGTCGCGCAGCACCTCGTACACCTGCCAGTACAGGCTCCTCATCCTGCTACAGGTAGGGCTGCTTGGCCTCGCTATAAATCCTGCTGTTGAGCCGCTGCTCAAGCTTGGAGAAGTACTCCAGCATCTCCTTCGTTATCGAGGGCCTCACCGACCGGAGCGCTAGCTCGAAGTCGTCGGGCCCCACGGATTCCCTGCCAGCTGACATGGCGCTCAGAGCCGCCTCGCGCACGAGCGCCCTCAGATCCGCGCCGCTGTAGCCCTCCGTCCTCCTGGCCAGCTCCTCCAGGCTCACGCCCTGGGACAACGGGACGCGCCTCGTCAGGACCCTGAGTATCTCGACCCTCTCGGACGCGTTCGGAGGGGGCACGTGTATCAGGAGGTCGAAGCGGCCCGGCCTGAGAAGGGCCGGATCCATGAGCTCGGGCCTGTTGGTGGTCCCCACGACGTAGACGCCGGAGAAATCCTCCAGGGAGTCGAGCTCCGTTATGAGCTGGCTCACTATGGTCTCCGGGGACCAGCCGGCCGAGTGCGCCCTGGCCGGGGCGAGCGATTCTATCTCGTCGAAGACCACCACCGTGGGCGAGGCGGCGACCGCCTTCCTGAATATGCTCCTCAGGGCCCTCTCGCTCTCGCCGACCCACTTGCTCAGCAGCTCGGGCCCGCGCACCAGTATCAGGTTGGCGCCGGACTCGTTCGCCAGCGCCTTCGCTATGAGCGTCTTCCCGCACCCGGGCGGGCCGTAGAGCAGGACGCCGCGCGGGGGCTCCACGCCCAGCCTGCGGAAGGAATCCGGGTCCCTTATCGCCTTCACGACGTTCGCGTAGAGTTTGGCCTTGATGCCCGAGGCCCCCCCTATGTCCTCGAAGGAGGTGGGCGATCTCTCGGCGTAGAACTCGCGCAGCGCGGAGGGACCGACCACCTTCATGGCATTGAGGAAGTCGTCCTGGGTGACCCTTATCCTCTCGAGGATGGACGCGGGCACCTCGCCCATCTCCAGGTAGTCCTTCGGCAGCGTCCTCCTGAGGGCGTTCATGGCGGCCTCCCTGCACAGCGCCTTCAGGTCCGCCCCCGTGTAACCGTGCGTGATCCTCGCTATCTCCCGCAGGTCGACGTCCCTGGACAGCGGCATCCCCCTCGTGTGTATCTGGAGTATCTCCAGCCTGCCCTGCTGGTTGGGGACCCCTATCTCTATCTCCCTGTCGAACCTCCCTGGCCTCCTGAGCGCCGGGTCTATATCGTCCAGGCGGTTGGTCGCCCCTATCACTATCACGTTGCTCATGGCCTCCATGCCGTCCATCAGGGCGAGGAGCTGGGCAACGACCCTCTTCTCGACCTCCCCTGTGACCTCCTCCCTCTTCGGGGCTATCGCGTCTATCTCGTCGATGAATATTATCGATGGGGCCTTCTCCTTGGCCTCGCGGAATATCTCCCTGAGCCTCGCCTCGGACTCGCCGTAGAACTTGCTCATTATCTCGGGCCCGCTTATCACGAAGAATCTGGCGCCGGACTCGTTCGCCAGCGCCTTCGCTATGAGCGTCTTCCCGCACCCGGGCGGGCCGTAGAGCAGGACGCCGCGCGGGGGCTCTATGCCCAGCCTGCGGAAGAACTCCGGATGGCGGAGGGGGAACTCGACCATCTCCCTGAGCTTCATGAGCTGCTCGCCCAGGCCCCCTATGTCATCGTAGGTCACGCGCTCGCCCTCCGCGGCCGGCAGGAACTTCTCGACGCTGATCTCGGTCGAATCGCCGACGACCGCCACCGGCTTCGGGTCTATGGACGTCACCTTGAACCGAACGGGGTTGCCGAGGAGCACCACGGATATCACGTTGTCCTGGTGCAGCGGCGCGCCCATCAGGCGGTTCTTAAGGAACGAGAGGAACTCCTCGTCGAACCTGAGCTCCTCTCCTATGGACGAGAGGACCACCCTGCTCGCGGTGCGGCGGCGGACCTTGCGGACGTCCACGAAGTCGTTCAGCGACACGCCGGCGTTCCTCCTGGTCATCCCGTCGATCTTTACGGAGTCTTGGGGCGTCTCCTCCGAGGGCCAGGCCTGAGCCGCGGTGGAGGACTTGCCCCTGATCTCCAGTATATCGCCGGACTTCAGGTTCAGCTCCTCGAAGACCTTAGGGTTCAGTCTAGCCCTGAACTTGCCCACGTCCTTGGGGGAGGCCTCCTTAACTGACAGTCGAAGCCACTTCTGGGTCAAAACTCCTGCCAGGACGCGGCCCAAGCATTATTTAGGCATATCTTCAGGATAGGAGCTCGGCGATCCGCGACGCGCCCTCGGCCCGGGTCGGGAACGGCGGGCTGTCTAAGAGCCCGATATCAGGCTCACGTTGACGACGTCCAGCTCGCTCACGCCCTCGACCGAGGATATGAGCTGCTCCACGTCGTAGGTCCCGCCCTCGCGCTCTTCCATGACCAGGTCCACCAGCAGCGCGCTGAGCCCGAAGGCTATGGGCTCCTCCACGAACCTCACGACCTTCGCGACGCCGCTGAGGGCGCCGGAGATGCGCTCCCCTAAGGCCTTCAGGTCCACGGAGGCGTCGGAGGGGAGGACCCTGACCCTAACGAGGACTCTCGACATTAGAGACACCCTACGGCCCCTCGAATCCGCAGTTCAGGCACTTATACCTTACAGCGCCCTTCCGGCACTTGCTGCAGCGCCATATCAGCACCTGGCCGCACTGAGGACAGTAGAAGCTCGTCATCTCGTCCCCGGGAAGTATGGGCTTGTGACATGAGGTGCAACGGGGCGGCTTGTATGTGGCCTTGACGCTCTCTATGAGCTCGCTCAAGACGCGAATACCCCCTCTGAAAGGGGCCGCGGGTCGCTCTATAAATCCGTTTCCAGGGGACGCCGGGGTCCCGTTGCCTCGGGCACATCGAGGTCCCGGACGCGAGGGAGCCCTCCGCCCGATTTCGCGCGATCGCCGATCCGGATCGGGAGGAGGAACCCGGGGCGAGACGCGAGCCTGCGAATGAGGGAACTGAGGCCCTCGACTACGTCACGCCGGCGATGGGGGACCTCGAGGAGGGCGTCCGAGTGCCTTGGGAACTGGAAAGCGGCCGGGCGAGACGGCCAAGCGCAGCGGCCCTGGGCACGGACTTGATGGGGCACGGCCCACTGCGCGTTCAAAACGCTTTTATCCAAGTCATCGGGTCGGCGTGCCATGGGTAAGAAGTCGCCACTGGGCGAGTTCGCAGCGAGGAAGTTGCACGCCAAGAGGAAGCGCTTCAGGTGGTCCGACAGCGACTACAAGCGCCGCGTACTCAGGCTAGACAAGAAGTTCGATCCGCTCGAGGGAGCGCCGCAGGCCCGCGGCATAGTCCTCGAGAAGGTCGGGATAGAGTCGAGGCAGCCGAACTCGGCCATTCGCAAGTGCGTTCGCGTGCAGATAACGAAGAATGGGAAGACCGTGACGGCATTCGTCCCGGGGGACGGCGGCCTGAACTTCATAGACGAGCACGATGAGGTGATAATCGAGGGGATAGGGGGGTCCGAGGGCCGCTCGATGGGCGACATACCAGGGGTGAAGTACCGGGTATCCATGGTCAATGGCGTGTCCCTCAGGATGCTCCTTCTGGGAAAGAAGGAGAAGCCAAGGAGGTGACCTGAGGTGTCAAAGAGGACTAAGGAGGAGCCCAAAGTGCTGCTGTTCGGCAAGTGGGACTTCGAGGGGATCGAGGTCAAGGATCCAGGGCTCAGGAGCGTCATAAACTTGAGGCCGGTGTTCATCCCTCACAGCTTCGGGCGCCACGAGCACAGGCGCTTCGGAAAGGCGAAGGTCAACGTCGTGGAGAGGCTAGTGAACCAGCTGATGCACTTCGGCAGGAAGGACTGGAAGAACACTGGCAGGATGGGTGGGAAGAAGCACCGCGCAATAAACATAGTCAGGACAGCGTTCGACATCATCAACCTGAAGACGGGCAGGAACCCGATCGAGGTCCTCGTGAGGGCTATAGAGAACGCTGCCCCCAATGAGGACGTCACGAGGATAACCTATGGAGGCGTGACTTACCACGTGAGCGTCGACGTGTCGCCCTCCAGACGCCTGGACCTGGCGCTCCGTAATATAGCGCTGGGCGCCAGGGAGTCGGCGTTCTCCAACCCGAAGAGCATAGAGGAGTGCCTGGCCGACGAGATAATAGCCGCCGCGAACGGCGACACGAGCAGCTTCGCGGTCAAGGCCAGGGTGGAGATCGAGCGCGTGGCCGCCGCGTCCAGGTAGGCGGCCCTTCGCGGCCATCGCGGCAGCGCCCGCGGACGGCGGCTCGCAAAGTTAATCCGCGGGAGAGCGGCCCATGGGGCGTTGGCGGAGGGGGACTCCGGGAATTCCAACTATGAATATGAATATAAGCAGGTCATAGTGGTTCGCACGGACCTGGCCATGGGGAAGGGGAAGCTGGCGGCCCAGGCCGCGCACGCCGCGGTGTCGGCGCTTAAGGAGGCGGAGAAGATGAGGCCGGACTGGGCTCTGAAGTGGCTCTCGGAGGGTCAGCCGAAGATCGTGACCAAGGTCAGTGGGCTGGAGGAACTCCTGCGCAGGTACGAGCTGGCGCGCTCACTGGGGCTCCCCGCCACGCTGATCGTGGACAGGGGCCTCACGCAGCTCGAGCCCGGGACAGTTACGTGCGCGGGAATAGGGCCAGCCCCGGTGCACGAGGTGGACAAGGTCACCGGGGACCTCAAGCTCTTACGATGCCGCGGCCGCGAGGGCGCCCAACCGCCGGCGTGCCCCACCGATCGAGCTGCGCCGATGAAGATCCGCGTTCACAATGAAAATATTAACTAAAGTTATAATGTTATTATAAGCCTCGGAGATTGCCTCACTTGACCTCCTTCGCGAAGATCCCTGTTATCTCCCTGAAGCCGAGGTTCCTGTAGAAGCCCTCCGCTATGACGTTCTTCGTGGGGAACTCCGCGAAGATCATCTCGGCGCCCTTGGACCGGAGGATCCTCTCGGCCTCCTCGACCATCCTGTAGCCCAGCCCGCGCCTCCTGTACTCCGGCATTATGTAGAAGTCGGATATCTGGCCCACCATGCGCGGCTTGTAGAAGCACCTGTCAACGACCTTCGCTATGAGCACGCCCTCGACCTTTCCCCCGTCCTCCACGACCAGGACGACGTAGTCATCGGAGCTGATCGCGCTCTCCAGGTACTTGGAGACCTCCCTCTCGAGGTCCTCGGTGGGGGTCAGCAGGCTATCGAATTCGCCATTCAGGCGCTTGAGCCTGGACACCAGGTCCACGAGCCTCTCCAGATCGTCCTTCCTGGCGCGCCTTATAGTGAAGGAATCCACCATCGCGGGTCACTTCACGGGAATGGGGTTAATTAAATTGTTCCGGACCAGCACGTCTAACGTGTCCCTGGATTTCTTTATCATGCGATAAGCGCGCTCGCGGATCTCGTCCCTCGACAGCTTGAGCCTGGCCAGCCCCAGCTCGATCGCCTTGAGCGCGACGGCGGTGGCAACCCTCGGATAGACCTCCCACTCCTCCATCGTGGGTATTATGTAATCCTCCGATATGCCCCGCTCCTCCGCGAACCTCGCCAGCTCGAGCGCGGCCTCTATCACCATCTCGTCGACTATCTTCTTGGCGCGCACGTCGAGCGTCCCCCTGAAGACCGCCGGGAACACCAGGCTGTTGTTTATCTGGTTGGGGAAGTCGCTCCTGCCGGTGGCGACTACCCTGGCACCCGCCTCCTTCGCCTCCCACGGCCATATCTCGGGCACGGGGTTCGCCTCCGCGAAGACTATCGCATTGTCGCTCATCCTCCTTACGTGCTCCTTCCTGACGACGCCCGGCCCGGGCGTGGAGGCCGCTATCAGGACGTCCGCGCCCACGATGGCCTCGTCGAGGCCCCCGGCGACGCGCTCGCCATTGGTCTTGAGCGCCAGCTCGTACTTCCACGGATGGACCAGCTGCAGCTTGTCCATATCCTCCCTCTCGGGGTGGAGCGCGCCCTTGCTGTCTATCAGTATGATCTTCTTGGGATCGGCGCCCGCGGCGATCAGAAGCCTGGCGCCGGCTATGTTAGCGGCCCCAGCCCCCAACATCACTATCTTGACGTCGCTCAGCCTCTTCCCCACCACCTTGAGCGCGTTCACGAGGCCCGCGAGCGTAGCCGCGGCCGTCCCCAGCTGGTCGTCGTGCCACACGGGTATGTCCAAGGTCTCCCTGAGCCTGTCCAACAGGTAGAAGCAATCAGGCTGCGCTATGTCCTCGAGGTTTATCCCCCCGAAGGCGGGCGACACGCGCTCGGCGACGTCGGCCAACTCCTCCTTCGTCTTCGCCCTGACGACCAGGGGGAATGCGTCGACGCCCCCGAGGTACTTGAATATCATGGCCTTGCCCTCCATGACGGGCAGCGCCGCCTCAGGCCCTATGTTGCCCAGCCCGAGGACCCTAGTGCCATTTGTTATTATCGCTATCGTGTTCCACCTGCTCGTGAGCTCGAAGCTCTTGTCGGGATCCTTGGCTATCACGTTGGAGACTCCAGCGACCCCTGGGGTGTACCATATTGAGAAGTCATCGAGGGATCTTATGGGGACCTTGGGCACCACCTGTATCTTGCCCCCGTAGAAGCTGCTGAGCGAAATGGCTGTCCTGTAATATTCCTCGGTCTTCTCACTCATCATGAGGCATCGGCCGACCCGCTTTTTACGTTTATCGCCCCACGAGACTTCGTCTATCGACTAATATGTAGAAATAATTTCTAGGTTGTGGGCTAGCCCGCCCTGAGGGGCGAGGCTCCCCATCGCATAATACAAAACCACTATCGCGAGGAAGCCGACCGGCCACGCGAACGGCAGGCGGGCCCGACGGGATTTGAACCCGCGACCGACCGGTTAAGAGCCGGTCGCTCTACCTGGCTGAGCTACGGGCCCTGCGCCTGTCTTCGGTGGCTTTATAAAAGCGTTTGTCCGCGCCCGGGGGAGCCGTCACCTTAAGCCCATCACCCGGAGCCGCGACATCCGGCGCATCCCGTTCAGCCGCGGGGGCATCTCATAATCCCCGGGGAACCCTCGCCCTTCAGGGCGGGGAGGGGGTCGGCTCACGTCCCCTCCGACGTCCTCCGACCAGCCGGAGCGCCGAAAGATGATAACTAGGACCTGCGGGCACGACCGCCGCGCATGACGCTGGTGCTGGTTGGCATGGGAGTCCACGGCCCCCGCGGCATCCCCGTGGGGGCCCTCGAGGACCTCAGGGCCTGCGGGCGCGTGCTCCTCGACGCGTACACGACGCCGATGGACGTCGAGCGCGCGCTCGAGGAGCTGCGCTCCACCCTGGGAGTGGAGGTCACGGCCGCTGGGAGGGACCTCTTAGAGGATGCCCCGAGGATCTCCAGGGAGGCCGCCGCGGGATGCCTCGGCATAGTCGTGCCCGGCGACGTCTTCACGGCCACGACGCATGACGCGCTCAGGCAGGAGGCCGTGAGGCGCGGCGTGGAGGTCAGGGTCTGGCACTCATCCAGCGTGGTCACATCCGCGCTCGGGAGGCTCGGCCTCCACGTGTACAAGCTGGGGTTCATAGGCACGCTGGCCGAGGGGCCGCCACAGTCGGCCTACCGCCTCTACTTCGGAGTGGCAAGTGCGCTCAGGAACGGCCAGCATTCCCTGCTGCTCCTGCAGCACGACAAGGAGGGCGGAGGGCTCAGCGTCGCGGAGGGCCTGAGGCTGCTGAGGCAGGCTGAGGACTCCTGGCGCCTCGGCGCGTTCAGCCCCGACCGGGTCCTGATAGTTGCCTCCAGGCTCTTCTCGAGCTCCGAGGCGATGCGCATTCTGAGGATGGAGGAGGCCCTGGACGCGGACTTCGGCGAGCACCCGCACTCCATAATAGTGCCCGGACGCCTCCACTACACCGAGGCGGATTCGCTGCGCCTGATCCTCGGCGCGCCCGATGATGTCCTGAGCGAGGCCGGCCGCGTGCCCGCCTCCCTCGGATCCAGGCTGGCGGAGAGCGCCATCGGCAAGACCAGGAATGCCCTGGCGAGATTCAGGGGCGCGGTTCCCGCGTCGCCCGGGATCGGGATCCTGATGGAGAACGTCGAGAGCTACCTCTACGACGCTGAGAGATTCTTGCGCGAGGGCAACGTGGAGCTCGCCCTGGCCGAGGCCGGCTACGCGGAGGGGCTCCTGGACTCGCTGCGGCTGCTGGGCTACGCGAGGATAGATTGGCGAGGCCCGGGCGCCCGCCGCGCGCCCGAGGGGGCCTCCTACGCGGTGAACCCCGAGGCGATCGGGTCTTCGGGCTTCAGGGCCTCCCTCAGCACCACGGTGGCGTAGCTTCCGCGCTGCAGCAGCATGTTTATCCTGATCAGCTCCCCGTCGCCGCGCGCCTCGAGCCTGCCCAGGACGACGGCTGGCCTCCAGCCCCCCTCGGCGCTGACCTCCTGCATATCGTCCACGAAGAAATCCCTGGGCGATATCCCCTCCTCGCGCATGACCTCGTCGAGCGCCCCTGAGTAGGCATCGCCCCTGCTCCTGTAGGAGTAGCCCGGCACGGGGGCTGAGGGAACGAGGGTGACGCCGTCCGCGGGCCCGGCGATCGGCTCCTCCAGCGCCCTCTCGAAGGGCTTGCGCACCACGCGATGGGACAGCGATGAGCGAAGGGGCAGCTCCCCATTCTCCAGGAGGACGCGGCTCAGCGCGAGGTTGAATAGGTATGATTGATACGCGTTGACCTGGAGCTTCCTTACGCGCGCGGGGATCGACCTCAGCTCGTCCCTCCTCGGGCACCCCTCGGCGCGCTTCACTAAGCACCTGCCAATTATGTGGTTCTGGTTCACGGCGCCGAACCTCTGGTAGCCGAAGAAGTTGGCGATGGTCCTGGATGCCAGGGAATCCCCCGCAGCCCGGAGCGCGCTTTGGCAGCGCCCGCCCTCCGGCCCGCGGGCGCTGATGGATATGCGGAACGAGTTCCCAGCGAAGTGCTCCGGCCCCAGTTCCCCCCATAGCCCTATGGGCCTGGCGACCCATCCATCGCCCCTCACCGATCCGCCGGGCGCGCGGGGCCGCGCGCACTGCATTATCTGGGTCGAGATCGATCTCTTGTCCTTGAGTCCCCAGAATTTGATGCGACACCCCAGCCTCCTGCCCAGCTCCTCTGCCACATCGATCGTGTTCCTGTTCACCTTGGTTACCACGAACGTGGGCAGAGGGCCCTCGGGAGGTCTCCCCGCCAAGACCTCCGAGACCACGAAGCGCTCCGGGCTCTCCCTGATCGAGATCCCCCCGCAGCCGCCGGAGGGGGTGGAGTAGGCGAGCATTCCCAGCTGCGAGTCCAGCTCCGGCGGCCTCCTGACGTCGTCCAGCCCGCGCAACGCGCTCCCCGCGTGATCGCCTGCTCGAAATGGCTTCGCAGGCGCAACCTGGATGCGGGATGGACAATGCCCACCCTCACCCGCAGACCCCAATCTAACGAGCGAAGCGCCGAGCGAATAATCCGAAGATCCGCAATAATTCATCGACGTGTAGTATGGTAAGCCACCCGCCATTCAGGGCGGAGATGAGGATCAGAAGCGGCCCAATGGCCCCTCGGCATCACTTCTTTATCTTGACTTCCTGCACCTCGGTGATCTTCTCGACGACGCCGGCGGCGATCGTCCTGCCGGAGTCCCTGAGCGCGAACCTGCCAAGCTGAGGTATGTTCTTGTACTCCTCTATCACCAGCGGCTTGAGCGGCCTCACCTTCACCACCGCGGCGTCGCCGGTCTTCAGGCTCTTGGGGTTCTCCTCGGTCACTTGGCCGGTGCGCGGATCGAGCTTCTGCACGAGCTCTGAGACCTGCGCCGGCACTTGAGCCGTGTGGGCGTGCAGGACCGGCGTGTAGCCAGCTGCGAACGCCGTCGGGTGGAACACGACTATTATGCGGGCCAGGAACTCCTTGACGACCGTGGGCGGATTGTCCGGGTGCCCCACCACGTACCCGCGCTTCACATCGTCCTTCGAGACCCCTCTCAGGTTGAAGCCGATGTTGTCGCCGGGCATGGCCTCCTGTATCGGGGTGTGATGGGTCTCTATGGACTTGACCTCGCCCACCACGCCCGAGGGCATGACCACGACGGTATCGCCCACCTTCAGCACCCCGGTCTCGACGCGCCCCACGGGCACCGTCCCGACGCCGGTTATGGAGTACACGTCCTGGATCGGTATCCTGAGGGGCTTGTCCACCGGCTTGGGCGGCTCCTCGAACTCGTCGAGCGCCTCGATCAGCGTCGGGCCCTTGTACCAGGGCATGTTGGAGGAGAGCTCCGTGAGGTTGTCGCCCTTCCAGCCGGAGACCGGCACGAACCTTACCTTCTCAACCCTGTACCCGACGAGCTTGAGGAGCTTCGACACCTCGTTCTTGACCTCCTCGTAGCGCTTCTGGTCGTAGGGCGGCGTCGTGGCGTCCATCTTGTTTATGGCCACCACCAGCTGGTTAACGCCCAGGGTCTTCAGGAGGAAGGCGTGCTCCCTGGCCTGCCCCTCGTCGGACAGCGCAGCCTCGGTCTCCCCCTGCTTGGCGGACACCACGAGTATTGCCGCGTCGGCCTGGCTGGCGCCAGTTATCATGTTCTTGACGAAGTCCCTGTGGCCCGGCGCGTCTATCAGCGTCCAGTAGTACTTCTTGGTCTCGAAGTCCTGGAAGGCCAGGTCTATCGTGATTCCCCTCTCCCTCTCCTCCTTGAGCCTGTCCAGCACCCATGCGAACTTGAACGTGTCGCCGGCGCCCAGCTTCTCGGACATCTTGGCGTACTCCTCTATGGTCCTAGGATCGACCTTCCCGAGCAGGTAGAGGAGATGACCTGTCATCGTGGACTTTCCGTGGTCCACGTGCCCCACTATCACCAAGTTAAGATGCGGCTTAGACGGCTTCTGCCTCTCAGACATGGCTCTCCGCCGCTTTTCGCAAACCGCTCATTATTTAAGGATTTTCGCCGCGGATGGGGGTGTTGGTCGGATAAGCCCAAATGTGCGGACCATCCCCACCGGCCCCCATGCACATACCCGTACCCTTCCACTTCGACCCAATGAGGGAGCTGGAGTTACTATAAATCTGAGCTCTGCAATATTTTAAGCAAACCACGATAATTCATTTTAAAATCTCACCGTAATACGACTAAATTTCCATTATCGCATTCTACTCGAATGCTCTAACGATATAACATTGTATGGCTATAGATTATTTATTTTGCTAATTATGTAGCCAGTTATAATTTTTTCCAGGAAATAACAGAATGGCCTTCTTGAATGCCTCTCGTCTACACCCAATATGCTCCTGCCACATGTGGAACATTTACGCAACCTTGCAAAACCATCATCGCTTAATATATATTTGGCACGCCTAGGATCACTTTCCCCGCAAAAGGGGCATACAGTCCTTTTAAATCCCCAATCATAATCACAGCGTGAACAGACCAGGTGTAGCTTGCCATCTCCATCAATATAATAAAAATCTGGGTCTGCGCCGCACACCGGGCATTTATTATTTATGGAACCTTCGGATGCAGTTTCATGCATTGCCCAAAGAACTGCCTTGATCGAAAAAACTATGACCGGATCCACAACAAGGGATTGGTCTGAAAGCCATGAATTTTGACCATTTATTACGTGTTCAGCACTTTCCGGATTGCACTTTACAACATTGCACAAATTTAAATAAACAAGGTAACGATCTTGGTCAGATAAAGGGATTTTATCTGATAAATGCTCAGTAAATTTAACCAGCCTTGAGATCTCATGCGCTTGATCAAATGCAGCAATTATAAGCTCATCCGCGCCGTTAAGTTTGAATTCTTTTGACATTTCATTTAAGCATTTTATCAGCTGATCCCTGCTGTATTTAAAAATACCTTTATGCGTGTTAGAACCAGCTACAGAAAAAAAATTATCTTCATTGCCTTTTTTCATTTCTTATTCTTCCTTCCTCCTTTTCTTCATCAGATTGTGGCGGGTCCTGTCCAATCCATAGTGGAAAGCGCCTTTTTGCAAAGCTCTTTGGAACCTTCCCGTCGCTGAACATCGCATCAAGCAATGGCCTGTTTTCCTTGTAAAGTGCCGTCATATATATGTGCATCATGATCACATAAAGTATCAGGTAAAAGAATATTATATGAAGATCGAGAGCAACCCCCCTTACAGCAAGTGGAAAATCGTATGCGTAATACATTATAATCCCTGTAATTCCTTGCCCTATCATAAGTATCACTGCAACGCCCCAGTACACCAACGTTTTCTCCGTGGGTTCGTGAAACTTGAACTTGGGCATTTCATCCACGCTGCCCACATAGTATTTTATTGTCTGCCAGGCATCAGCTATATCTTTCCTACTTATCCAAATATCGGTCCTCCTCTTTCCCAGCGCATGGTAAAATATGTGGACCAGGCCCAGCGCAAAGTACAGAGCCGCAGCAGCAAGGTGCATGCCCATATAAACCTGTAATGTTACGGGCGGCGAAGTCATCCATCCGAACCAGCTCCTGCTAAGAAATGGCAGCCCGGATATTATAAACATAAACAGTATTATCATGAGTAATGCGTGTTCACACCTTTCAAATGTTTCCCATCTTAATACCTTCTCTTCACTCATCTTTTTTCGCCTCCTTACTTAACTTCTCACGGCGATGAGAAATAAACGATAGTCCGACAAGGAAACCAGCGACCGCGAGCCCCGCCACAGCACCAGCTGGGTTCAGGTAATCTTCTTTTATGGCAACAAGCGTCGGCAATTCTGGAGCAACCGAAGGGTATCCATATTCTTCAGGTGGACGATCTGTTATTATGAAAACTGATGTCCCACCAGCTTCTTTTTCACCGTATATATAACCACCCATAGCTGCAACTCTTTCATGAGCTTTGTTCAGCATGTCTTCCTTTACACCGAATTCCAGTGCATCAGTGGGGCATGTGGCCACGCATGCTGGTTCCAATCCCACTGAAACCCTGTCAATGCACATGTTGCACTTGTACACTTTATTAGTTTCTTCGTCGTACCTGGGAATGTCAAACGGGCACGCATCAATGCAGTATTTGCAGCCGATGCATTTGTCTTCATCTATCACGACCGGCCCTTCGGGATACTTGGTAATTGCGCCCACGGGGCACACCTTAGCACAAGCTGGATCGTCACAATGCATGCATCTTTCATTGGCAAACCTGAGCTGCAGCCCAGATCCCGTTAGAACTTCATAGTACTTTACCAAAAGCCATGTATATGGTGTCAAGTCTGGCGGATTGGTAAAGGTCTTACTGAATGTAGTTTTGTCAGCTGGTAAATTCCACCAGTTCTTGCATGCATTTTCACACGCCCTGCAGCCAGAGCACCTGGTTATGTCGAACAGAATTGCGTACTGGTTTCCTGTAGAGGACATCATCAGTCACCTCCCCACTTTGTAACCTTTACAAGCATGGGCTTTGCTTCTGGAGTGAATTCGTAACCATCGCCCACTGCAGGCGTTAATAAGTTGACATTGTCCTGTCCGGGGATCAGACTGTTGAACCCCCCATGAACTGGCAGCCAGATCACCTCAAATGTCTGACCGTTTAATGTCACTGGACCCACCGTATCTGTGACAAACGCCCTTATCTTTAGTTGACCGCGTGGAGATTTAATCAGCAGGTAATCCCCGCTGGAGACTCCAAGCTGGCTTGCAAGGGACGGAGAGATCTTTGCAAACATCTCTGGTATAAGCTCGTTGGGCCAAGTTATGTAGGTCGTAAATGTGTGATAATGTTCCACGAACCTCCCTGTTGCGGCTATCACGTCGTATCCATCAGCCACGGTGGCAGCGTCATTTGGCGCGTTAAAGTAGAAATGGGCTACGGGATCTATCTGCCCGGCTAAACGCGCACCATTGGGGTGTAATAGATTGGGTATCGGCTGATCGTACGGTTCATAATGCTCCGGTAATGGTCCATCAGTCACTGCCGTTGTTGCAAATATCCACGCGCGTCCATCAGGTTGCATTATAAATGGATCAGTTCCTGATAATGCCGCTAGCCCCGGAGCAGCTGGATTGAAAGGTGTATCTGGCGCCTTTGTTGGTGGGAAGTCGGGTACATCCCACCCTGTCCATTCATTTGTAGTTGAGTTCCACCAGATCACCGCCTTTTCCGGATATCTTGGATTGCCATTAATATCACAGGATGCCCTGTTGTACATTATGCGCCTGTTAAGTGGCCACGCATAACCCCAGTTTGGATAGAGGCCAAGCCCACTGGGATCCTCTGTGCCTGTTGACTTGGCATGGTTGACGCCTCCACCAAATACCCCCGAATAAACCCAGTTCCCTGCTGATACTGAACCAAGGGGAGCGCTGACTATGGCTAAAAAGTTAGGCAGGAGCTCACCTGTGGCCAGGTTATAACCATTAATCTCCTTGAGCACATCTTCAAGGTTGGGGATTGGCCCGTACGGCCAGACGAGATTTTTTATTGGAAGGTCCTTGGGGTCAGTGCTGCTGGCATAAAGATCCTTAACCGCAAGCGCTATCCTCGAAATTATTTCTTCATCAGTTTTGGAGTCGCCTCTGGGCGTTGTCACCGCATATCCCCACTGTATCCATCTTCCGGTCGTGGTCTTGGAGCCATCGTGCTCCAAGAAGGTTGCGGCAGGAAGGTAAAATACTTCGGTTCCAACGGTAGTCGGATCAATTCCTGGGGCTTTCCAGAAGTCCACCGTCTCCGATTCGAATGGGTCTATTATAACCACCCATTTAAGTTTTGAAAGCGCTGCACGCACGTTATTTGAGTCTACAAGCATGCTGGCTGGATTCTGCCCTAGTATGATCATTCCCTCTATCTGTCCCTTCAAAGCCAAGTTAAATATTTGGAGAAAAGAGTGATCACCGAATTTCTTTGGCAGCCAATCGTAGGCCCAATCGTTGTCAGCCGTAGCGGCGTCTCCAAACCATGCCTTAAGCAGTGCAACCAAAAACTTTCCATAATTGTTTTTAAAACCATAGGTTGGAGCATTAACTTCAACCCATTTCTCAAAAGTAGGACTTGCATGCTCATCAGGTGCGGGCAGATATCCCGGTAGCATATCAAACAGCACGTACATATCGGTTGCTCCCTGAACGTTTGAATGTCCTCTCATCACGTTTGCTCCTCCTCCTGGAACCCCCACCATCCCCAGAAGGGACTGCAATAATGCGATTGCCCTCACTATTTGTGAACCGTTGTTATGCAGTGTCACCCCCAGAGACCATACAATTGTTCCCGTAAGTCCTGTGGATTCATCTCCTATCTTTGTATATGTTTCCGCTATCTGATCCAGAAGGTCTTCTGGTATCCCCGTTATAGAAGATACAAGTGACCTTGTGTACCTGGCATAAAATGATTTTGTTATCTGAAAAACGCAATTTGGATCTGTCATCGTCATGTCCCTTTTAGGTATCGAATACGTCTTCCCATTTACTGTGACGGTCTCCATCTCATATGCCCAAAGAGAAGTGTCATACGTTCTTGCCTGTTCATCATATCCGGTAAAGAGCCCCGTGCTTGGGTCAAATCCATAGGTACTTTTAATTATCATGGGCCCATTTGTATAGTATCTTACGTAGTCCATATTTACACGGTTGTGTGTAAATGCATAATTAATTAAGTAGCCAAGAAAGGCCACATCGGTTCCAGGCCTGATTCTGGCATAAATGTCAGCAAAATTTGCGGTCCTAGAAAATTGAGGGTCAACAACTATAATTTTCATGTTTGGGTTCTTTTCTTTGGCCCTTATTACATGGAAGAAATTGAGGGGATGAGCCTCTGCTTGGTTGCTGCCCAGATATAACACAATGTCTGAATTCCTAATGTCTATTGGATGATTTGTCTCTGCACCTCTGCCAAAACTAGGGGCCAGACCACCGGCAGTGGGTGAATGACATATTCTTGCGGCATGCTCCAGGTATATTATGCCCAAGGCTCTCGAAAACTTATGAACCAGGTAGGCAACTTCGTTAGGAATGTGTGGGCTGCCCACAAAAGCCAATCCAAGTGTTCTGTTTACAGTAACGCCATTACTTGTAGTTTGAAATGTGCTGTCCCTTGTAGCCTTTATTCTTTGCGCTATCATAGAAATTGCATCTTCCCATGTGATTTCACTCCATGTAGTTGAATATGGTGCACGGTAAAGGGGTGTATAGAGGCGTCTCGGACTCGTTAGAAGCTGTATAGCAGCCTGTCCCTTCGGACAAAGTTTACCTTCGTTTATAGGAGAATCTGGATTCCCTTCTAGGCTAATTACGTTTCCTGTAACATCTACAGATCCCAACATTGAACATCCAGTTGAACAAAACGTGCATATTGTAGAAACTTCGCCGATTGGCTTATGTAATGTATACAATTGTTCAGTCTGTGCCGGAGCGCTTACACCCAGCTGTGAGAGGAATGCGCTGGAAGCTACTAAAATTGAACCTTTAATAAAATCGCGCCTGGATACTGAAAACCCTTCAAATCCTTCAGCTGAAGGATTTGAAGGGTTTTCAGTATCCATACCAGTGACCATATCATTACTATAATTTAACCTACTTATATTGTTTTCTACTACATAGTGTACAATGTTTCGACCCGCGCCGATGGATCCGAGGATTGAGCCGAGCCTCTGCGCCCACCTCCATATCGAGGCGTGGCTCCTGCTCATGATGAGCCTCAGGGACCTGGCGGCCCTCCTCAGCGAGGGGCCCGAGAAATAGGGATGAACAGCGCGGGCCATGACGGGAAGGGGGATCCTCCTCCTGATCCATATCGGATCAGCCGTCATTGCGGACCGGGCGAAGGGTCCACCTCGGATCTGGAATCATCGATCGGCTTAAGGTAACGGAGCCCCCAGGCTGGTGTTGGCCAGATAAGGGGGATCACCCAACAACAGCGATCATCACCTCCGACGGCACGCGCCCTATCCCCTCGTGGGACCTCAGCCCGTTGCAGTACACGAAGAACAGGTTCATCAACATGTCCAGCGATGCGATCCTCGACCTCCCCGCGTTTATGTCCTTGA